>PVBE010903338.1_pt1 | contig 60416 bp, 52 predicted proteins | sample 1631181 | NCBI WGS metagenome assembly PVBE01 (sample SAMN08397723, study PRJNA350692) | Marine metagenome, whole genome shotgun sequencing project. | isolation source: water | place: Pacific Ocean | collected 2012-04
CTGTTTGCGAAATCGGCCGGACGTGCTTTGACCGGTAGACGCGATGAACGACGCCTTCAACCCCCGTACTCGTTGAAGGGGCCGCTGGTCAGTAAAAAGGGGTCTTGCACCGGGTAGGGGCGGTGCATGCACCGCCCCTACGGTTCAGTCGATACGCATTGCCTGACCACCCGCCGGCGGCGGAAGGCCCCGAACGAGAGCAGCCCGAGCGGCCCGCCCAGCAGCAGCAGGGTGCCGAGACCCGCGGCGCCGCCATCCTGGCCGGGCATCGGCGCGGTGCATCCTCCGCCCGAGGTTGCGCCGCCGTCCTCGTCTTCCGTGGAAGCGACCTGGGTGGGCTCGGGCTGAGGCGTGGGTTCCGGAGTGGGCGTCGGCATCGTCGTGGGAGTGGGCTCCGGCGGGGCCGTAGGTTCCGGAGCGGGCTCCGGTGTCGGCGTCGGCGGCTCCTGAAGCTGGCGCGCCAACTCTTCGGGGGGTGGCAACGTTTCGATTCCCACGGCTTCCCGCCATTCGGTGTCCAGCCCGTACTGGTCGAACCCGTATACCTGAGTCAGCGCCGCGTCGATATCAAGGGTCTGCTGGATGACCTGCATCAGTTCGGCCATCTTCTCCGGCCCATACCGGTTGATCATCAGCCCCACCACGGACCGGCCCTGCCCGTAGGCGATGATGATATCGTCCGGGGTCCCACCGAAGGCCCCCAGGTACCAGAGAGGCTTGAGCCGGCGGGTGAAAATTCCGTAGCGCAGGGCCGAATCGTAGCTGTCCGTTGGGTCGATGTTGCCATACTCGGCCAGGCCCTCGTTCAGCCAGGCCGGTATCTGGGAAACGGCCCGGCCGGCGGCCTCCGCCACCAGCAAGTGGACAAACTCGTGGGACGTCGTGCCTTTGACCGTGGGGTCGAAGGCGTGCACCAGCAGGACCCGCTCGTCGGTGAAGGCCATCCCCTGGGTCTGCAGCAGCTCCCGCACGGCCTGGGCCCTGAAGGGCAGCGCGGCGGACATGTGACGGTAGTTGTTGTAAGAGACGATGCGCAGCGGCTCCGTGGGCTCGATGCCCAATACGGGCACCATGAGTGCCATGGCCTCATCGGCGGCCTCCAATACAGTCCGGGCCCGCTGTTCCACGTAGTCGCCGTAGTAGTGGACGGTTATCAAGCCGGAGGAGACCGTGAGCCAATCAAACCGGCTGTCGGAGTAGATGAATTCCTCGTCCGGGGTCCGGAGGACCCCTCCCGCTGAGTCCCGAATTTCGAAGGAAAACTCGATTCGAGTGCCGGGCGGGTAGTAGTCCGCTCCGCCGCTGCCGCTGCGCAAGAGGGACTCGCCGGTCACCTCTTTCCCTGGCTCGAACTCCACTGTCCGGTAGGCGCTCCGGCCGGCCTGATCCGCCTTCCTGATAAAGACCCGGATATCGTCGATTTCATCGGAGCTGCGCGCCGTGATGGAGAACATGATGCCGTCGGGGAACTGGCTTTCCGCTCCCGTGGACAACACTTCAATGTCCGGGGTGTCGGCCCGGATGGTGGCCCCAGGAACAAAAAGCGCACCCGCCGATCCCAGAATCAGGAGCAAAACCAATATCCGCACGACGCCTCCCTCAGAGCAAGTCTACCCCATACCTACGCCTTTGTCGAAGGAGCAGACTCCTCGCATCAAGCGCTGTAACCGGGCCGGGCCGGCCGCCGGCACGCCCGCTTCCGGGCCTGGTTCACGGCGTGGTAACATGTTCGATACCGTGTCCGGTGAGCGGGTTGCCGGCCCGGCCTTTCCGGAGGTGCAGCCATGGCGAAAGTAACCCAGCGGTGCCACCAGGCCACCGGCCGCACCACGTTTATCTGCGACTTTTCACCACCTCGCTCCGGCGACCCGGCGATGCTCCGGCAGGCCGCCATCGACGCGGATTTCATCTCCGTGGCCTATAACCCCGGTAGAGCGGTGCGGGTCAACTCGGCGATGCTGGCGGCCGCGATCAAGCAGCATACGGGCCAAGGCGTGTCGTTCACCCTGGCGACCCGCGACATGAACCGTCTGGCGCTCCAATCGTTGTTGCTGGGGGCCCAGCTTCTGGGCGTGGAGAACGTCGTGGTGGTCCAGGGAGACCCGTTCACGGAGCGAGACCTGGCCCTGGTCAAGGCCGCCGGCGACATCACTCCCACCGGCCTGATCGCGGCCATCGCCGGGATGAACCAGGGGGTGGATTTCCGGGGCTCGAAGCTGCGGGCGGCCACCGAATTCTGCACGGGCGCCACCGTGGACCTGGGCCGGGGAATCCAGGAAGAGGCCGGTTTGGCCCGTCGCAAGGTCTTGGCCGGCGCCCAGTTCTTGATCACTCAGCCCATCTTCGACGTGGAAGACGCCGCCCGCTTCCGGGACGCCTACGCCGACGTGGCCGGGGAGCCGCTCGGTATCCCGGTGTTTTTCGGCCTCCAGGTCCTAGAGCCTGACGGCATCATCTTCAGCTCGGTGCCCGAGGGCGTGCGCCGGGAACTGGCCCAGGGCCGTTCGGGAGTGGCAATCGCGTTGGAGCTATGCGGGAGGTTCCAGGAGAGCGGCCTGCACGACATCTACTTGGTTCCGCCCATCCGGCGCGGCGGCGCCCGCGATTACCAAGCGGCTCAGGAGGTGCTGGCGGGGGTGAAGCGCGTTTAGTGACTGTCTTATGCGGTGGTTCGACAAGCCCGACTTCGTCGAGACTCTCAATGGAATCGGATCTCGCCACGAACGGGGAGAATCCGTTCGTCCTGAGCTTGTCGAAGGATGATCCACCTTGAAAATGTGGCTTTGAGATAGATTATTAGATTGACCGGCGAGCCGCCTATCCGCTCCAGGGCAAGGGCGCGACGCCATCGATGTCCGTCACCACGTCAACGAGGGCGGGCCTCCCGGAGGCCAACGCCTGCTCCAGGGCGCTCTGAATCTGGCCCGGCTGGTCGACCCGGATGCCGAAACAGCCCATGGTCTCGGCCAGGTGGGCAAAGTCCACCTCCCGGAAATGCCAGATCTCGTCCGAGTTACCCGAGTATCCCTTGTAGACCCGCTCCGTTCCGCGTTTGTCCTGGTTCAGGGAGTGGTTGTTGTTGACCACGATTACGGCGTTTATGCCATACCGCGCTGCCGTCTCCAGTTCGCCGATGTGGTACCAGAGCCCGCCATCCCCAGTGAAACACACCACCGGCCGGTCGGGAAGGGCGCACTTGGCGCCAACGGTAGCGGAGAGGCCCCAGCCCAGGGAGCCGGCGGCCCGGATGTAACCCTGCCCCGGGTGTTTCAGGTCCACCATGGTCCCGGTCCATATCCCGGCGTGGCCGGTGTCCGTCACCAGCATGGCGTCAGAGGGTAGAAACTTCGCGAGTTCGGTGCAGAGGCGCTCCGGCCGGATGGGCACGGCGTCGGAGCCGGCCAGAGGGGCCACGTCGGCCCGCCACTCCCGCACCAACTCCTGGGCCCGGCCGACCCACTCGGCCCGCCCCGCTATCGGCTCCAGGGCTTCGATCAGACGGACCAGGGTGGCCCTGGCGTCGCCCTGCAAAGCCACCTTGGTTGGGTAGCTGCGGCCCAACTCCGTCGGGTCGATGTCGATCTGGATGACCGGGGTACCCACGGGCGGTATCCTCCAGTCCAAAGTGACCTGGTCTCCGGTGTGGCTGCCGATGAACAGAACCAGGTCGGCCTCGGCAACCACGCGATTGGCGCACCACCGGGAGTAGGAGCCGCAAACCCCGACCGACAGCGGGTGGTCGTCGGGTATGGCCCCCTTGGCGTTGAGGGATGTCGCCACCGGAATCGACAGCATCTCCGCCAGTTGCACCACCTGCTGCTGGGCCTGGGAGGCCGTGACTCCGCCGCCGGCCACGATGACCGGGCGCCGGGCGCTAGCCAGCACCTGGGCCGCCTCCCGTACGATCTCCGGCTCGGGAACCGGACGAAAGGCGGGCCGTTGGGCGAAGGCCGGCTCCGTGAGCACAGTCAGGTCTCCTTCCGCTTCAACTATCAGTTCGCCGGAGTTTCCCTGGAAATCCAGGTGGACCGGGCCGGGGGCGCCGGTGGTGGCTTCCCGGAAGGCCTGCCGCGTCAGGTGGGGCAACTGCTCGACGCTGTCGACCACCACGCTGTACTTGGTGACGGAGCTGAAGGGCTGGGCGTGAGATATCTCCTGGTAGGAGTTGCGGTACTGGTGCATCAGAGGGCGGTGACCGGTGATGGCCACCACCGGGGAGCCGCCCAAGTAGGCGTCCTGGAGCCCCGCCGCCAGGTTGGCCGCTCCCACCGATTGAGCCATGCAAACCGAGGGCCGGTTGCAGGCGCGGGCATAGCCGTCGGCCATGTAGGCTGCGGCCTTTTCGCCGTGGGTCACGATCCGTTGGATGCCCACCCGCTCCATTTCCAGCAGAGCTTTCCTGACGACGGCCGGAACGAAGAAAGCGTGGGTTACCCCATACCCTTTCATGGTCTCCGCCAGGAACTGGCCCCCGGTCATCTTTGGCATGGTTTGACCTCCAGTGAAAAGTTGGCCGCGCCGCCGGCCGGGCATTGGCCCGGGTGCGCCGGCGCCGAACTAATTCGAACGAAACGGCCCGTCTCGCCGGATACCGGGAGGTATCAGCGACAGAAGCGGACCCAGCCCGCCGGGGAACTGTGGCTATCTTGCTCCCGCTGCCGCCGCCGGTCAAGCTCCCGGGCTCAGCCGCGCAGTTCGATCCTGGTAGGTTAACTACCTACTGCTGGATCGGAGATACACTCGTCACGCAATTCGCGGACGTTGGTGGTCAGGCATTAGGCAAGCCTCAGATGATCCCCTCCTGTTTCAACCGTTGAACGTCGTCCTCGGACATTCCCAGCCGCTCGGCGTATATCTCGTGATTATGCGCCCCCATCTCGGTTGGACCGGTGAAGCGGATCTTGCCCGGCGTCTGGCTCATTAGCGGGAAGGTGTTCTGCATGCGGATCGTTCCCAAATCCGGGTCTTCCACCGGCACTATCGATTCGCGGGATTTGGCCTGCGGGTCCTCCATGAATTCGGCGATGTTGTAGACTGGGCCGATGGCGGCTTGCGCCTGCTCAAACCGCTCGAGTACAGTTTCCCTGGGGTATTGGCGAATCCATTCCGTCACCAGGGCATCCACCTCGTCGGCGTGCTGGGCGCGAGCCGCGGGCGTGGCGTACCGGGGATCGTCGGCCAGTTCGTCGCCGCCCACGAGCTGCATCACCCGACGGGCGATGGATTGCGTGGTCGCGGAAAGCGCAACCCACTTGCCGTCGCTGCACAGATATAAGTTCCGAGGTCCGCCGCCTCCGCTGCGGTTGCCACGACGGTTCTGGATAATACCGGTCTGGTCGTACGCCAACGGCTGCGCTCCCAGGATGAACGACATTGGCTCGTATAGGGAGACATCGATCTCTTGGCCAACCCCGGCGCCGGCCACGTCGCGGTAGTAAACAGCGAACATGGCGCCGAACAAGCCAAACAAGCCGGCAATGCCGTCCGCCAGGGCGAGAGGTGGTAGTGTCGGGGGACCGTCCGGCTGCCCGGTGATGTGCGCGAATCCGCTCATGGCCTCGGCCAATGTGCCAAACCCCGGCCGGCTTTTGTAAGGGCCGGTCTGGCCAAAGCCGCTGACCCTCACCATTATCAGACGGGGGTTGACGGCCTTCAGGTCCTCATACCCAAGCCCCCAACGTTCCATCGTGCCGGGGCGAAAGGCCTCGATCAGGATATCCGTGTCCTTGACCAGCCGTTTGAATATCTCGCCGCCCTCCGGGCTGCCCAGGTCCAAGGTAATGCACTTCTTGTTCCTGGAGTGAAACTTCCACGCCAGCGGTACTCCATCTTTGACCGCGCCCACCGACCGCAGATTATCTCCATACTTTGGATGCTCTACCTTTATCACCTCGGCGCCAAAATCCCCCATAAGAGTTGCCGGCATGGCCCCGGCGAAAAGCTGGCTGGTGTCCAGAATCTTCAACCCTTCAAGTGCCGTGCCGTTGCCGCCGGCAAAATTCGCGCCCAGAGTCATGCTTCACCTCCTAGTACTACGAAACCACGGTACTACGGAACCGCTGGTTGGGAAAGCGGTCCGAACCGGTCCGCCCACTGCATCCGTGGAGTGAACTGGCGGTTGGCGGGTTCTTCCGGTGATTCAAGGATTGGCCCATTCCGCCTCAGAGTCCACTGCGCCCAGGCTATCACTTCCCGAGGCGCGGAGAAACCATCATTACTTGAATCCGCCCCGCCGGTACGCCGGGCAGCGGCACCCTGGAAACCCAAAGCCCGGCCAAGAGGGTCATCGCAAGACCACTGGTCGCCACCAATGCCGGGCTAACGACGCGTCCCGATTCCGGGTGGTGGTTGGGGCTACTGCTGCCTGGTTACAGTGATGGATGACTACTCCATGCCCGCTGATTTGGTCGAAGCTCTTGCCGCCCCGAATCTTCGGAGTCAACACCCAGCTATTGCTGACACCCCACAGCGTGATTCCTGCAAAAAATCTTCCTGCATCGACTGGGTTGAAACTGCAAAGTGCGGGGGATATAGTGGTTCTCGGTGGCATCAGCTTCGTGGTCGCCTGACCCCGCGCATTCCGCGGAGCGATGAGGCCTCGTCTCGCTGGGCCACCCTGGTTTCTGGCCGGGCCCGTGTGAGAGTAAATCCAGTTTCCCATTTGGCTGATCGGTGAATCTGGGAGCGGGCAGAGGCAGTTCAAATACCCAGATTCCATGGTCGGTCCGATTCTCGATGGAGCGATCTGGCGGACGGCGATGGACAACCGGGGCTTGGCGCGACAGGGCTGAGGCCTCCGCCCGGCCTTCTGAACCCTTCCCGTCGCTCCGATAATCCTGCGGTAAAGAGGTATGACAATGGGCAGAAAAGGTGTCAGTTCCACGGGCCGCGGGAACCTTCTCGCTACAGCTCAATCGTCCCTCGCCGGTGGCGAAGCTCCTGTAGCGTTCAGCTCTGGCACAGTTGGCAACAGCGGTGTCCTGCCGGAAGGGGTGGCGGTGATCCAGCAGATCGCCTTGATTGTCGCCTCCACCCTGGATATCGACCAGGTGTACGAGAGGTTTGCCGCGGAAGTGAAGAAGCTGCTGGACTTCGACCGGATCTCCGTAAGCGTTGTAGACCGTCATGCCGGTACTTTCACCACCGCGTACCTGTTCGGAATCCACTGGGCAGGACGGGAAGTCGGTACCGTCGTGCCCCTGGCAGGGACTTTGACAGAGAGGACGCTGCAGACGGGACAGCCTTGCCTGCGGCAGGACTTCCGCAACGGGGAGAGCTTCTTCGGGGACGAGGTTCGTCTCAAGGCCGGCATGCGTTCCTCGCTCATGGTGCCCCTGAGGAGCGAGAGCGGAATTGTGGGCACCCTCCAGGTACTCAGCCGCCGAGTGGGCGCCTTTGGCCCCCCGGAGCAGGCCATTTTGGAACAGTTGGCGGACCAGATAGCTCCGGCCGTGGAGAACGCGCGACTGTACGAGTCCCTGCAAGAAACACACCACGAACTGGAATCACGGGTCGAGGCCGGCACGCGGGAGAACGCTCTCTTAAGCGAAGAACTCAGGGTTGGCACCGAAGAGAAGACGGTCATAGGTGAGGTGGCGCGTATCGTCACCTCCACCCTGGATATCGACCAGGTGTACGAGAGATTTGCCGCCGAAGTCAAGAAGCTGGTGGACTTCGACCGGCTGACCGTCACCACCATCGACCGTGAGGCCCGGACCTTCAGTCCAACGTACGCGTCAGGTGTCAAAGTCGAAGGACGCGAATTGGGAAAAGTGGTGCCCCTCGCCGGGACGGTGGTAGAGCAGATGCTGAAAACCGGCCGGACCTTTTCGCGGGAGGATCTAAGGACCGATAATCGCTTCAAACACGACTCGGTTCGGTTCGATGCCAGGCTCCGCTCTCAAATCTTGGTGCCTCTGGTAGTTCACGGTCAGGTTCTTGGCAACATGTCGTTGACAAGCCGCCAAGCCGCCGCCTATGGGCCGCAGGAGCAGGCCTTACTGGAACTGCTGGCGGATCAGATCGCCCCGGCGGTGGAGAACGCCCGGCTCTACCAGGAGCTGCAGACCAGAACTGAAGAAAAAGCAGTAATAGATGAGGTGGCACGAGTCGTCACCTCCACCCTGGACATAGACCAGGTGTATGAGAGATTCGCCTCCGAAGTGAAGAAACTGGTGGACTTCGAGCGCATCGCCATCAATATCTTCGACCGCGAAGCGGGCACTTTCAGATCCATGTACATGTCCGGGGTCCATCGGGGAGGACGGGCCGTCGACAACCTTGTCCCCTTCGAAGGGTCCAAGGGCCAACTGGTGATGAAGACGGGCCATTCCCTTCTGAGGCCAGACATCCAGGCTGAGAGGACCCTATCAGCTGACCCGGACCGCCTCCAGGCAGGTCTGCGTTCGGACCTCACCGTGCCCCTGTTCAGCAAGGGGGCCATCATAGGCGTAATGGGAGTGCACGGCTGCAAAGCCGGTACCTACGGACCCAAGGATCAAGCCATTCTGGAACGTCTGGCGCACCAGATAGCTCCGGCCGTGGAAAACGCTCGATTGCATCAAGAACTCAGAGCCAGTACCGAACAGCAGGCCGTCATCGACGAGCTGGCGCGTATCGTCACCTCCACTCTGGACATCGATCAGGTGTATGAGAAGTTCGCCACCGAAGTGAAGAGGCTGGTGGACTTCGACCGGTTGGTCATCAACGCGATCGACCTCGAATCCAAAACCATCCAGCAAACGAACTCATTCGGCATCTCATATGAGAACCAAACTAGCAAGAGGACGGTGCCTCTTGAGGGAACTACCACGCATCGGGTGCTGCAAACCGGCCAGCCTTTCTTCTGGGAGGATACTGGGTCCGGCGACGAATTCTCGAACTCCCGAGCCCGTATGAAGGCCGGCATTCGGGGCAGCATGACGGTGCCGTTGTTTAGCAAGGGGCGAATCCATGGCACCCTCAACGTCCTCAGCTGCCGGCTCGGGGCCTATGGACCCAAAGCGCAGGCCATTCTGGAGCGTTTGGCGGACCAGATCGCTCCGGCGGTGGAGAACTCCCGGTTGTATGCGGACCTCCAAAAAGCTCACGATGAACTGGAATCACGGGTCGAGGCCCGCACGGCGGAGAACGACAAGTTGTACCGGGAACTCGAAGCCAGCACCAGAGAGAGGGCGGGGGTGGACAAGGTGGCGCGCATCGTAACCTCGACCCTGGACATCGATGAGGTGTACGAGAAGTTCGCCACCGAGGTGAAGAGGCTGGTGGACTTCGACCGGCTGGTCCTCAACTCCGTAGGGCAGGAAGCCAACAACATGGAGCAGACCTGCTGGTCCGGAGTAGCCTATGATGGCCATATCGCCCGAGAGATTGGGTCCATTGCAGGAAGCCTAATTCAACCGGCGCCGAAGACGGGTTGGCCCTTCCCAGGGGAGGACGTCCAAACCGGCCGCCCGCTCTCGTCTGATTCGGCCCCGCCCAACTTGGATATTCGTTGCCGCCTCGCGGCGCCGCTGCTCAGCAAAGGCCGGATTACGGGCACCCTAGCGGTACACTCGCAACGCGTTGCGGCCTACGGCCCCCGAGATCAGGCTATCCTGGATCGGCTGGCCGACCAGATCGCTCCGGCGGTGGAGAACGCCCGGCTCTATGAGTCACTCCGGGCCAGCACCGAACAGCAGGCCGTTGTCGATGAGATTGCCATGATTATCACCTCAACCCTGGATATCGATGAGGTGTACGAAAAGTTCGCCGCCGAAGTGAGGGAGTTGCTGGACTTCGACCGGATTGGCATCAGCATCCTAGACCGGGAGGCCGGCACCTTCAGCCCCACGTACGTCTCGGGGGTCCAATATGCAGGGCGCGAAATCCACGCTGTCGTTCCCATTGAAGGGACGCTGGTGGAGCGGCTATTGCGGAGAGGCACCGCTATCATGCGTGACGATATCCGCTCAGCGGATATCTTCTCGGGGGACCCGGCTCGGATCGGGGCCGGCCTGCGTTCCGAACTAATGGTGCCCCTATTCTGTTCTGGCCAAATTACGGGCACGCTCCACGTGTACAGCCTTAGGGTGGGGGCCTACGGTCCCAAAGAGCAGGCCCTCCTGGAACGGCTGGCAGACCAAATCGCCCCGGCGGTGGAGAACGCCCGGCTGTATGAGGCACTCCAGGCCAGCATCGAACAGCAAGCCGTGGTGAGTGAGGTTTCCAGGATTATCACCTCTACCCTGGAGATCGACCAGGTGTACGAGAGGTTCGCCGCCGAAGTGAAGGAGTTGCTGGACTTCGACCGGATCGGCATCAGCGTCATAAACGACGAGGCCGGCACCTGCATCCCAACGTATCTGTCCGGCGTGGGTGTGGCAGGACGTGAAGCCAACTCGGTTGTGTATCTGGGCGGGACGATTGTGGAGCAGGTGCTGCAGACGGGCCGGCCCATTCTACGTGACGACATGCGCACCGGTGGCGACCTTCCGGGCGATCCAGCACGCGTGGAGGCGGGTCTATGTTCCTACCTTTCGGTGCCGATGGTCAGCAAGGGCCGGGTATCCGGAACGCTAGGCGTGTACAGCGCTCGCGCGGGCGCCTACGGGCCCAGAGAGGAGGCCATATTGGAACGGTTGGCGGACCAGATCGCGCCGGCCGTGGAGAATAGCCGTCTGTACGAGTCACTCCGGGCCAGTACCAAAGAAAAGGCGGTCGTAGATGAGATATCCAACATCATCACCTCCACAGTGAACATCGACCAAGTGTATGAAAAGTTCGCCGGGGAGCTGAAGAAGCTGGTGGATTTCGACCGCATCGCCATCAGCGCAATAAATGAAGAAGCCGGCACGTTCCGCCCCACGTATATCGGGGGGATCCACTTCTCAGAGAGTGAACTCCACGCAACCTTTCTCCTCGAAGGGACGATGGTGGAGCGGATACTGCGGACGGGCACGCCCTTCATGCGGGAAGATATTAACTCCGAGGATGGCATCCCGGGAGACCCGGCCCGAATCAGGGCTGGCCTGCGCTCCGAACTCATGGTGCCGCTGTACTGCAAAGGCCAAATTACGGGCACCCTCCGCGTTTACAGCTCCGGAGTGAGGGCCTACGGGTTAAAAGAGCAGGCCATCTTGGAGCGGCTGGCAAACCAGATCGGCCCGGTGGAGGAGAACGCCCGCCTGGATGAGTTACTCCGGGCCAGTACCGGACAGCAGGCCGTGGTCCAAGAGATTGCCAGGATCATAACCTCCACCCTGGATATCGACCAGGTGTACGACAGGTTCGCCGGTGAGGTGAAGGAAATACTTGACCGTCAGCGGCAATGGGACTCGAACGAGGACAAAGGAAGCCGAGGGTCCGATGGTGGCGGGAGTTCTTGACGTGAGGCTTTCGCCGGACCGGTGAGGAGCAAACACAGGCCCATACGGGGAGGAATTGAGAGGCAACAGGATCGCCGGCCGCTTCATCGCCGCGATCAGATGTTCCGGTGGGAATCGCCTAATCGAGGTGCTAGGGCGTTGCTCCTGGACCCCAGGCGGCGCCGAACTGGGCCCGCTGGACTACTTGGCCGGTGAAGGATTGGGCCGTCTGCCCGGCCAGCCAGACCGCCGAGGGGATGATCTCTTCGGGAGGCGCCATCGGGATATGCTCTGTGCCCGGCCAATCCCCGTGGCGGTTCATCCAGGTGTCCACCCTTCCCGGACCCAGGACGTTGACCGCGATGTTGTGGGGGCGTACTTCCTCGGCCAAGCTCAGAAACATTCTCTCCAGGGCCGCTTTGCTCATGGAGTAGCCCACCCGTCCCTGGCGATAGACCTGGGCCGACCCGGAGGTGATGCAAAACATGGAGCCGCCGGAGCCCTGGGCGATCATGGGGGACAACGCGTACTTGCACAGGAGCAGTGGCCCCCGGACGTTCACCGCTAGACACCGGTCCAGGAGGCCGATGTCCAGGTCCACCACCGGCGATTCGCAGTCGACGCCTGCGTTGGCCACGACGATGTCTAGCCGGCCGAAGCGCTCCAGGGTGGCGTCCACTAGCCGGCGCAGGTCGTCCGCCTCGGTGACATCGCACCGGACAGGCAGGGCGGCTCCGCCGGCCTTGAGAATGCGCCGCGCGGTGTCGCCGATGGTCCCGGAGCCGAATTTCTCGAAGGGGCTACCCGCCGAGGTGTCCGCCTCAGTGCGGGCGGCCACCACCACCTTGGCGCCGCGGGCGCCCAAGCCGAGGCAGACAGCCCGGCCGATACCCCGGCTGCCCCCGGTGACGATGGCTACTTTGCCGTCTAGTCTCATCTTCGGAGCAATCAGCAGTCAGCTATCAGCCTTCCCGTTCCCGGGTCCGGCTTAGCGGGCCGGACGGAACTTGGGCAGGCTGATCTTCTCGTTCAGGTCGTCGAAAACCACTTCAAGGGCCATGCCCACCTTGATGCTCTCGGGATCGGGCTCCACCTCCACCAGGTTGGTGGGCATGCGGGCGCCTTCCTCCATCTCGACGATGGCGCAGACGTAAGGGGCGCGGTCGCGGAAAGCGGCGGTGGGTCCCCGGTGGGCTATGCAAAAGGTGTGCAGGGTGCCCCGGCCGCTGCTGTGTATCCAGTCGGTATCCCTGGAAAAGCACTCGGGGCAGATGTCCCTGGGGTAGAAGTAGGCGGTGTCACAGGCCTTGCAATGGCGCAGCCACAGCTCGTGGGCCTTGCATTTCTCCCAGTAGAAATCCGACTCCGGCTGGGGTACCGGCGGTGGTATTGGCGGCAGTTCCTGGGCTTGCTGGGTCATGTTCCGATCTCCTGTGCTTCTGAATAAGCTCAGAGCACCTAGAGGATAGGGACAAAAGGAACCGCCGTCAAGGTTTCACCGGGCCCGGCCGCGGGTGGGCCGGGGCGACGTGCGCCGGCGGCGGTTGCGTCCCTCCCGGCCATAGGTTAATGTGAGGGACACCAAAAAGACTGGCGGTATTCGGCTGGAGGGTTGCTATTTATGCATGTTGCGGTCATGGGCGCCGGCGGCGTGGGAGGTCAGCACATCTTCCCCATGCCTCAGTATGAGGAGTAGAGTAGAGATGCAGCACCTCTTCGCGGGCGCATCAATTGCCACCGAGTTTTGAAGGACAACGAGATGAAGAACGAATTCACCGCCGTGCTTGAGCCGGCCGAGGAAGGCGGCTATTTCGCCTATTGCCCAGAGGTACCCGAAGCCAACGGACAAGGCGAAACGAGGGAAGAGACATTGGATAACCTTCGAGATGCGATCTCTCTGGTCCTCGAAGACCGGCGTGAGCAAGGGCTGCGAGGGATTCCAGCCGACGCGGATACGACTGTCCTGACCGTCGGATGAAGCGGTCGGCACTCATTCGCCACCTTCGGCGTCACGGATGTCAGATGGTCAGGGAAGGCCGTTCCCACTCGATTTGGATCAACACAGGTAACGGACGGAGGCAGACCATCCCTCGCCATGCTGAGATTAAGAACCAACTTGCGCGTCGCATCTGTCGACAACTTGGCCTGCCTGAGATCGGCAAATAGGGCTCCGTGTACGGCTAACAGGCGGTTTCAACGGGCGGCCTTCGCCCGTCATTGAGGGACACCAAAAAGACTGGCGGTATTCGGCTGGAGGGTTGCTATTTATGCGGGTTGCAGTCATGGGCGCCGGCGGCGTGGGCGGCTACTTCGGGGGCATGCTGTCTCGGGGGGGCAACCAGGTGACGATGGTCGCCCGGGGGCCTCATTTGCGCGCCATCTCCGCCCACGGGCTCACGCTCATCACGGACCAGGAGCGGCTCACCATCGCCTGCGCCGCGACCGACGATCCCAGCCAGGTGGGGCCTGTGGACCTGGTGCTGCTCGCGGTGAAAACCTACCACAACGAGCAGGCCATCACCGCGATGCTGCCGATGGTCAGACCGGACACCGTGGTCCTCTGTCTGCAGAACGGCATCGACAGCTACCAGGCTGCCGTCGCCGCCGTGGGGCCGGAGAAGGTGCTGCCTGGCGCCGCGTATATCGAAGCCAGAATCCAGGAGCCGGGCGTGGTGAAGCAGACGGGAAAGGTGGTCCGCATCGTTTTCGGGGAGCTGGACGGCAGCGAATCGGAGCGGGGTGAGCTGATCTTGCGGACCCTGGAACAGGCCGGCATCGCCACCCAATTCGTCCCTGATATCCACAAGACCCTGTGGACCAAGTTCCTATTCATCGCCACCGTGGCCGGCGTGACCAGCATGTCGCGGGAGACGATGGCCGAGATGGCGTCGCGTCCCGAGTGGCGCCCGGTGATCCTCGGTTGCATGGCGGAGATCGAGGCAGTGGGCCGGGCTAGCGGAATCGACCTGGACCCCGGGATAGTGGAGCGCACCATGGACTACGTCGAGGCCAATCTAGTGCAGATGCACGCCTCGATGCACGCCGACATCATGGCGGGACGTCCCCTGGAGATCGAGGCGCTCAACGGCGCGGCAATCCGGGCCGGCAAGGCGGCCGGGGTGCCCACGCCCATTAACGACACCATCTACGCTATGCTCAAGCCCTTCGAAAAAGGGAAGTCTTGAGCGGGGGACAAGTGCGGTTCAAGGCGGACCGCGCCGGCGGGACTTGCTCCGCTCCGGCGCCGTCCGGAAAGGAGGCAGCGATAACATGGATGCTACCGGAGTTTCCCACATCGCGATATGCGTGCGCGACCTGGATAAATCCCTGGCGTTCTACCGCGACATTCTGGGTATGAGGGTAACCTTTGACGAGGTGCAAGACACCACCAGCGGCGGGCTCCCCAGCGTCTACAAGCACCATCGAAACACCCGCAGGACGGTTCACGTCAGGTACGGCGACGGCGACTCCACCCCTGCCCTCATCTTGACCAGCCATCCCGGCGACCAGACTGATGGTGAGCCGATCAAATTGGACCAGATCGGCATCAGCCACTTTTCATTCTCGGTCAAAGATGTCAAAACGCTGGCCGGGGAGCTGGTCAAGAATGGAGTTCGGCTGGCGGCCCCCATGGAGGCTTTCACCAACACCCAGGGCGGAGTCAGCAGCATCTTCGTCTACGATCCCGACGGCATTCTGGTCCAGATCGACGGCCACGGCTGAGGCTGGCGGACGTTTCAGCGGCCGGGAGGCTGGCGGCCTTTCGGCGTCGGCCTTGACCCCCTCGGTACGAGCCGGTAGATGGAGCTCCGCGAAAGCAGGAGGCGGACCCTCCGGCCTGCCCCGGCTTCTTCCGCGGCCTATCCAAGGACCCCGGCGGCCATGAGCGCGCCCCAGGCGAATAGCAGCACCCCGGTCCCCCGGCCGACCTGGCGGCCCCCCGAAGCGGCCTTCTCCAATAGGACGAACCCGGCGAGGGCGGCGATCCACAGCAGGTTCATTACCCCCAGGACGAACAGCAGGCCCATCAGTATCCAGCAGCAGCCCACGCAGTAAATGCCGTGGCGCAGCCCCATCCTCAGGGCGCCCCCGGTCCCCTCCCGCCAGTCGCTCAGGAGAAAACTCAGAGGTGAGCGGCAACGGGTCAGGCAAATGGACTTCAAAGTGCTCCACTGGAAGATCCCCGCCGTCATGAGAAGGGCTCCGCCCAGGTAGGCGCTGGTGCTTCCTCCCATCATGGAGGACAGCAGGGAGTTGGTGTGGAGGCCCCAATTGGCCAGGGTGGCCGCGGCGGCGAACCCGCACCAGACCAAAACATACCCCGAAAGAAACACCCCTGTGGGAACGTAGGGGCGCTGTTGCTCGCGGCGCCTGCGGTTGACCGTGGCGAACAGGAGGACCATGGGGGCGGCGGAAGGCACCATCATCGCCGTCATCATCACCGCCCACATGAGGAACATCAGGCCGAAATCCGCGATGCTCCAGGACTGCAACTGGGCCATAGTCATATCCAGGCTGCTGCCCTGGGCCAGGTAGACCGTGTACGCCCAAGCCAGTGCGGAGACTGCCACGACGCCGGCCAGCACCACCGCCCGGTCACGTTTGAGGATCGCCTCTATGGGTGTTTCTGCTTGAGGGGTTATCGCTTGCATCGATCTTCCCCGCGATGGCCCCCACCAGGGCACGGAGGGGCCAGGCGGAAATCCGCCTGGAGGCCCCCGCCCCAGGTTCGAGCCACGCGGCTACTTCTGATTGGTCCAGTCGAAAGCGGAAATGAAAGCGCTCTGCCCCGGATGCTCGAACTTAACAGCGCCGTGGTCGATCCGCATGGTCTTGGTGGTGGCGGTGTCGCCAACGTCCCAAATGAGGCCGCCCTTGGGGAAGACAATGTGCACCTCGTTGTCATCCCCGGTGACCGGGTTCTTGAGAGGAGTCAAGCTCGCCTCAAGGACGCCTGGGATTCGGAAGCTGGAATTTCGGCCGTCCACGTTCATCTCGATGGGTTTGAGGACCGGTCCCTCGACGGAAGACAGGGTGGTGGCCAGAAGTTCCCAGGGCATTCCGCCGGCTTGTCCCGTGAGGATGGTCGCTACGCCCGTCACCTGTTCCGGACTGGTCCCTTCGTCCACGAAGAGGACCCCCACTCCGTTGCCTTCATGGATCGCCTTCGGCCAGTTCACGGCCACTACGGCCCGCACCCCTGCCATGTCCACGCTGCCGAAATTGCCTTCCGAGACCGCTATCCCAATGATTGCCTGGCATGAACCGTGGTCCGGGAAGCCGCCGAAGTTGCAATTGCAACCTGCTTCGCAGTTGCAGGTCTCCAGCCAGTTGCCTTGTAGCCGGTAAGGTGTATGTGCTTGTGTCATGGAGATTCCCTCCTTCTTGAACTTGTTCTGATTACTTCCCATGGGCGGTCGAGAGTACCGTTTTCCGCGGCGGCCAGGGTCTGTGAAGCCAGCGCGGTGACCACCTTGTACCGCGTACCGCGCGATCCAGACCTTGCTCCGTTCCTCCCACCGACCAGCCCCCGTTGGAAGGTCCCTTCCGAGGCAGACCGTGAGCCCGCAATGGACCCGGAGAAAATTGATTATATCGCACCTATTACTGGGTGTCTAGCATGTATAAAAATGGGTATCTGAAAGACTGAGCAGGATCAATGCCCAGTAGATTCACCGGTGGCACTTGCCTGGAGGCACGGGAAAGATTGATTATATCGCACATGATAGTCGGTGTCTAGTAGATATTCCGACGGTTTACGCCGAGTAGAGCAATGTGTTATTAAGTAGATGCGGATTATTGTGGATGTATTCCGCAAAAGAGCAGGTTTCGATTGGAAAGGTGCTGAATGCGATGACACGCGTTGACCGCCTACCGGCCTGAAGTTAACATGGGTGGAAGAGCTTGTTCGAAGGTTTAGATGCAGGTCTCCACCCAGTCTAGCGAATCGCGGCGAGGCGGCCGCATTTTTTATGGCTGGTGGATAGTCGCCGTTACTTCAGTGCAGGGGATGATCGGTAACGGCGCTATCTCCAGCGGATTTCCGATATTCTTCGAGCCTATCCGCACGACCTTGGGGATCGGCTACGCCTCCATGTCCCTGGTGCTGAGCCTGGCCCGGGCGGAGGGTGGCATGGGTGGCCCGTTGGTCGGGTGGCTGGTGGACAAGTTTGGCGGCCGGCCCATGATCCTCTTCGGTGGGCTAACCGCCGGCGTGGGGTTGGTCCTGGTTTCCCACGCGCAGACCTATTGGCAATTCGTCTTGCTTTTTGTCGGTGTGGTCTCGGTTGGCAAGACCGCGGGCCTGGGCCAGACCCTAATGGCCACGGTCAACCAGTGGTTCATTCGCCGCAAGGCGGTGGCCATGTCGGCGTTGATGACCTCTTTCGCGGGCGGCGGGGCCATCGTGGTGCCCCTGCTGGGTCTGGGCATCGACCGCATAGGGTGGCGGGATACCCTGCAGATCACCGGAATTCTCATTGGTTTGCTAACTATACCGGTGGCCCTGGTGGTCCGGAGCAGGCCGGAGGACAAGGGGTTGAGGCCGGACGGCGATGCCGCGCCTTTGGTGGAGAGGCTGGGTGGCCCGGCAGGGGCCAGGTCCCGTCGAGAACCCGGGGATTTCACTGTTCGCGAGGCCACCCGCACCCGGACATTCTGGTTCATGCTGTTGGGAGTTGTCGCCCGGGTATCGGCCACCAACGCCATCATCATTCACATATTCCCCTTGTTGGAAGACGAAGGGATGTCCTCGGGTAACGCGGCCATTTACGTGTCGGTGATGTTCTTCATGGCGATACCGTTGCGCTTCATCCTGGGCGTCGCCGGCGGCCGGGTGTCTCCCCGCAAGCTGCTTTTCGTGGGGATGAACCTGGGAGCCCTGGGCCTGCTGGCGCTGCGCGGCTTGGATGGAACGCTCGGGGTTGTAATCTTCATCCTGGCCTTTGGGGTGGTAGAGGGTGTCACCGCGGTCAACTGGATAATGTTGGGCGACTATTTTGGCCGGAGCCGTTTCGCCAGCCTCATGGGGTTCATGAGCGTGTTCCATAACATGGGGATGTTCGTCGCTCCCATCTTCAGTGGATGGGTGAAAGACCAGACAGGGAGCTACAACCTGGTGCTGATCGCCTTCGCACCCTTGTTCATGGCCAGCGGCCTGATGTTCCTGCTGGCCCGCCGGCCGCCACCGCCGCCGGTGCGCGTGGAGGAACGGGAGCACGATCAGTCGACCGCGCCCCGCCCGCCACAGCCCTATTCCCCTCCAAGTGGTAGCTGAACGATGATCGAGTGAACCTCATTAGGAATCCCTCACCCTCGTTCCCTCTCCCATTGGGAGAGGGAACGAGGGTGAGGGCGTGTCCCGGCCCGCCGCCGCCGGTTGCTGCGAAATGATGCGAGTGATACTATATTTCATCTAAGGAGGTGGCCAATTGGAATGGATTGATTATGCCGCACCAAAGACCATCACCGAAGCCGTCGGGCTTTTGGCCTCCAAGGAAAACCGGGCCAGGGTTATGGCCGGGGCCACCGACATCCTGGTCCAGATGCGGGCCGGGCGTCGCGGCGCCGGTCTTTTGGTTGACGTGAAAGGGATTCCAGAGCTTAACCAAATCTCCTATGACCCCCAACAGGGCCTGGTATTGGGTGCCGCGGTACCCTGTTTCCGCATTTACGGAGACCAGGTGGTGATCTCGAACTACCCGGGGCTTATCGATGCCGCGTCGCTGATCGGCGGGATCCAGATTCAGGGCCGGGCCAGCATCGGTGGCAACCTATGCAACGCCGCTCCCAGCGGGGACTCCATACCGCCGGTCATCGTGCTGGGCGGGGTTTGTCACATCGCCGGGCCGAGCGGCACCCGCCAGTTGCTCGCCGAAGAGTTTTGCACCGGGCCGGGCCAGAACGCGTTGCAACCCGGCGAAATCCTGGTGTCCATCAATATTCCGCCGCCCCAGGCCCATTCCGGCGCCTGCTACCTGCGCTTTACTCCCCGAAACGAGATGGATATCGCCGTCGCCGGGGTAGGAAGCTCGGTGGTGTTGGACGCTTCGGGGCAAAACATCGTCTCGGCCCGAATCGCTTTGGCGTCGGTGGCGCCCACGCCGGTGTTGGCCAGAGAAGCCGGCGATAGCCTGGCGGGCAAGCCGGTCTCCGATGCGGCAATCCAGGAGGCGGCGGAGAAGGCCATGGCCGTCGCCAAACCCATCGACGACATGCGGGGCACCATCCGCCAGCGGATTCACCTGGTGGGTGTCCTGACCCGCCGCAGCCTGAACACCGCTATTCAACGCGCCAGGGGGAATTAAAATGCCCGGAGTGGTTCACGTTCAGACGACCATCAATGGGGAATCAGTTGATTTTCTATGCGAGCCCCGCCAGAGCCTGCTGGAAGTGCTGCGCGATGTTCTGGGCCTGACCGGCAGCAAAGAAGGTTGCAACGACGGAAACTGCGGGGCTTGCACCGTAAACTTCGACGGCCGGATCGTCGATTCCTGCCTGGTCTTGGCCGTGGAAGCCCAGGGCAAGGAGGTCAATACCATAGAGGGCTTGGCCACCGCCGAGGGGCTCCACCCGCTGCAGCAGGCTTTCCTGGAGCATGCCGCCCTCCAGTGCGGGATCTGCACTCCCGGGTTCATCGTCGCGGCCAAGGGCCTGCTGGACCAGGAACCCGAGGTGGATGAAGCCCGGGTCCGGCATTGGCTGGCCGGCAACCTGTGCCGTTGCACCGGCTACGACAAGATTGTCCGCGCCGTGCTGGATGCCAGCGTCAAGATGAAATCAGGGTGACCGGTTAGTGGCCTCGAATGTAGTCCTGTCTCAAGTTGAGTACCGGGTCGTCGGCAAGCGCGTACCCCGGCCCGATGGCGTGGACAAGGTCACCGGCCGCGCTCAATTTGGGGCAGACATCAACCTGGCCGGTCTGCTGCACGGAAAGGTCTTGCGCAGCCCCCACGCCCACGCGAAGATCAAGTCCATCGACACCAGCCGGGCGGAGGCCTACCCCGGTGTCAAGGCCGTGGTCACCGCGCGGGACCTGCCCCTCGCTTCCCTGACGCGGGAGCAATTGGGGGGTGAATACCAGAAGCTCAAGATCGCCAGCGACCTTGTTTTGGCCAGCGATAGGGTCCTTTTCAAGGGCCAAGGCGTGGCCGCCGTGGCCGCTACAAATCCCCATGTGGCCGGGGAAGCGGTCAAGCTGATCGAAGTGGAGTACGAAGAACTGCCCCCCCTGCTGGATGTCCTCGCGGCCATGGAGGAGGGGGCGCCGCTGCTTCACGAGGACCTCTACACCTCTTTCATGGGTGAAACCTCCGAGCAGTGCAGCAACATCGCCGCCCACTTGAGCTTCGAAAAAGGCGACGCGGAGCGGGGATTCGCCGAGGCCGAGGTGGTGGTGGAGCGGGAGTTCCGGACCGCCTGGGTGCATCAGGGCTACATCGAGCCCCAGGCGAGCACTGCCTGCTGGAACGCCGACGGTCAGTTGGCGATCTGGTCCAGCACCCAGGGGGCCTTCGGGGTGCGGGCCGAAGTGGCCGGCGTGCTGCGCCACCCGGTGTCGAAGATCAAAGTCACCCCGATGGAGGTTGGCGGTGGTTTCGGGGGCAAGCTGCCGGCGTTCTTGGAGTCACTGGCGACCCTATTGTCCCGGAAAACCGGCCAGCCGGTCAAGCTGGTTATGACCCGCACCGAAGTGTTTGAGAGTTCCAGCCCGGCATCGGGCTCCTGGGTCAAGGTGAAGATGGGCGCCGCCAAAAACGGCAGGCTCACCGCGATCCAGCTCACCCTGGCCTATGAGGCTGGGGCCTACCCCGGCGCTCCGATCTCCCAGGGTATCGGCGCCGGCGTCGCCTGCTATGACGTCCCCAACGCGCTGGCTGACGGCTACGACGTGGTGGTGAACAAGCCCAAGTCCGGCGCGTACCGGGCTCCCGGCGGCCCCCAGGCGAACTTCGCCGTGGAATCGGTGGCGGACGAACTCTGCCAGAAGCTGGGGATGGACCCGATCGAGTTTCGCCTGATCAACGCCTCCAAAGAGGGCACCCGCCGCATTGAGGGTCCCGTCATACGGCGCGTCGGCCTGGTGGAGTGTTTGGAGGCTGCCCGGAACCACGATCACTACAGAACACCCCTCACCGGCAAGAACCGCGGCCGGGGCGTGGCCTGCGGGTTCTGGCACAACCGCGGCTTCGTTTCGAGTTGCCATGTCACCGTCAATCCGGATGGCTCGGTAGGCGTGGCGAGCGGGTCGGTGGACCTCTCCGGCACCAGAGTCACGATCGCTCAGCAGACCGCTGAGGCACTGGGGATCGACTACGAAGACGTGCGGCCCGCCGTTGTGGATACCGATTCCATCGCCTTTACCTTCGTAACCGGCGGTAGCCGGACCACCTTCGCCACCGGCTTGGCCGCCATTAACGCCGCCGAAGAGGTGAAGCAGCAGATGGTGGAGCGGGCGGCCAGAATCTGGGAGGCATCGGCCGAGGACGTCGAGTACGTGGACGGCGTGATCAGTCACAAGTCGGACTCTAAGCTGCGGTTTACCTTCCGGGAGTTGGCCGGCCGGCTGCTGTCCACCGGCGGCGCGATCACTGGGAAGTGCAACATCGACCCCTCCGGTGAGGGCAACGCCTTCAGCGTCCACCTGGTGGATGTGGAGGTTGACCCGGAGACGGGCAAGACGAACATCCTGCGATACACCGCAATCCAGGACGTGGGCAAGGCCGTCCATCCCAGCTTCGTAGAGGGCCAGATGCAGGGCGGCGTGGCCCAGGGTATCGGCTGGGCGTTGAACGAAGAGTATTTCTTCAATGACCGGGGCCAGATGATGAACCCCAGCTTCCTGGACTACCGAATGCCCACCACCCTTGACCTGCCCTGGATCGACACGGTGATCGTGGAGGTCGCCAATGCAGGCCACCCGTACGGCGTGCGTGGAGTGGGCGAGAATGCCATCGTCGCGCCGCCGGCGGCCGTCGCCAACGCCGTTTCTCACGCCACCGGGGTCCGGATGAACAGCCTACCCTTGAGCCCCGGCAAGATACTGGAGGCCCTGGGCGGATAGGCGGAGCGGCCGGAACCGGGACTTTCCGCCGGGACTTTCTGATTGTGTGGCGAAATCCCCCTTTAATCCCCCTTTGCGAAAGAGGGACCGAGTTAGTATGTTCTTGGAGTAAGGGTTTTTCGTTGTGAAAATTGGAAGGTCTTCCGTAGTTCAGGAGGCGGGTCGCCAACGGAACTTGAGTGTTCAGCCGTCGGTCAATACCGTTGGCTGATAGCTGATAGCAGGAGCCCGGCGCTTTGGCCACGGTGTTCATACCCACCATGCTCCAGGCCATGACCGGTGGGGTCAAGCGGGTCGAACTGGCGGCTGAAAACGTCCGCCAGGTTGTCGACGGTCTCGACCGGCTCTTCCCGGGGATGAGGGACCACCTGGTGGTGGAGGGGCGAATCAAGCCCAACCTGGCCATTGCCATCGACGGCGAGGTGGCCCGGATGGGCCTGTTGGAGAAGGTGGGCGAGCACAGCGAGGTCCATTTCGTGCCCGCCATCGGCGGCGGGGCCTGAGGCCGCTCCGGTAGCCATGTCTCATCGGTTGGATCGCCGCCCTATCCAGGTGGCCGGTCGCCACGGTGAACCCGGCCAGGATTTTCCACTTTCCTTTCCGGTTCAACCGTAACTACTTTCGTAAGTACTTTCGTTGAGCCGCTTCTTGGGCCCCCTTCCGAACCGCCTCGCGTCATGCCACCCCTCAGTAACGTTCTTTGCGAGGCAACGATACTCCCTTTGGCGACGTTTCTTGTGAGTCAATTCGCGGCGTTGACGCTTTGCGGGAACGCCTCGTAGAATGGTGCAATGAGTGTGATGATGGCGATGTTGTCTTGACGGAAAGAAGGGCCAAGCGCCGGTCGGAGACTCTGGTGTCGGCCGGAGGAGTGGTCTATCGACAGGTGAACGGACTGATTGAGGTTGTGCTATGCGGCCTGGTCATGCCAGTCGCGGGCGGCCGTGCCTGGGCCCGTCGGCGAACCGAAGTCAGTGGCGTTTCGAGTGAAAGAATCCGTTGGAGCCTGGCCAAAGGCACACCCGATCCTGGAGAGACCCTGGAGGAGACGGCTCTGCGGGAGGTCCGGGAGGAAACCGGCCTGGAAGTGGAGATCAACTCATCCCTGGGCAGCATCGAGTACTGGTTTTCGGACTACGAAGCGGATGTACGGTATCATAAGACCGTGCATTTTTATCTGATGGCGACCGTCGGCGGCGACATGGGGCTCCACGACCCGGAGTTCGACGTAGTGCAATGGTTCTCGCTGGACGAGGCGTTCACCACGATATCCTATCCCAACGAAGCTGACGTCCTGCGCCGGGCGCTGGAGACCATTGGGAAGGCCAAGGGGGACCGCTAATATGGTGGAACTCCAGGGCGCAAGGGTAGTGCTTCGGGACAAACGCCTGGATGACGCTGAGCAGGACTACATCTGGCGTAGCGATCCCGAGTTGGCGGCGTTGGACGCGGCCTTTCCGCTAACCATAAGCTTCGAGCGCTACAAGAAGATATTCCAGGACCAGTTGCGTTTTCCCACACCCGGATCCCATCACTTTTCCACCGAGACCACCGACGGGGTGTTCATCGGCAACTGCATGTACTATGACCTGGACAACGTGAACCTGGAAACCGAACTGGGCATAGTCATCGGCGACCGTGACTACTGGAGCAACTCCTACGGGTACGACGTGGTTACGACGCTGCTGGATTACCTGTTCTCCGAGAAGAAATTGAAGCGGGTCTACCTGCATACGCTGGAATGGAACCTGCGCGCCCAGCGCTGTTTCGAGAAATGCGGGTTCATTCGGGTCAGGCAGGTTCGCCGCCTCTCCCATGACTTCATTCTGATGGAAGTGTGGCGGGCAGGATGGTTCGAAAACGCCGAAGAGCGCCTGGCCGCCCGGTGGCAGCATCGGGGTGGCGCCGCCGGGTCTGAAAACTCCAACTCGCAGTAGCCCCGGTCGCCCCTACAGCCTCTCGCGGGGCACACGGTCTCCTACCCAGGTTCTTTGCCCGGTGAGAGGTTCAGAGGGGAAATCCCCCCAACTCCCCTTTACGAAAGGGGGGCGATGCGGTAGCCCCGGTGGCTCCAGATACCCCTCTTGCGGGAGCATGTGGTGTCCCACCCCGGTTCTTCGCCCGCTGACGGGCTCAGAGAGGGCGGGGAATTCCCCCAACTCACCTGTCAAAGAGGGACTTGGCCGGACTCGGCTGCCTCGTGGGCCACGGCCAGGGCCTCCGGCAGGCGGATAGCGTCGACGTACAGGGCTCGGCCCAGGATGGCCCCCTCGACGCCGGTGCCGGCCAGACGCCGGATGTGCTCCAGCGCGGTGACGCCTCCCGACGCCAGGACCGCCATTCCGGTGTCCCGCACCAGTTCTTCGTTGGCGGCGAAGTTGGGCTCGGTCATGGTCCCATCCCGGGAGATGTCGGTATATAGCAGGCGGCTCACGCCCAGCCCGGCCATCCGCATCGCCAACTCCAGGGCAGTGAGGGGACTCCCCTCGGTCCAACCTTTGATGGCCACCCGGCCGTCCCGAGCGTCCACCGCCACCACCACGCTGCCGCTGCCGTGCTTCCGGCAAAGGCCCTCAACCAGGGAAGGCTCCTGGACCGCCGCGGTGCCGATGACGACCCGGTCCGCGCCCGCCGCCAGCAGGCTTTCCGCGGTTTCCTCGTTCCGGATGCCCCCTCCTATCTGGACCGGTATGGTCAGTCGCTGGATGATCTGGCTGATGATCTCAAGGTTGGCCGGTTTCCCCTGGACCGCGCCGTCCAGGTCCACCAGGTGCAACCGGGGCGCCCCCTGCTGCTCCCAGCCCAGGGCCACCGACACCGGGTCTTCGGAGTACACCGTCTCCCGCCGGTAGTCGCCCTGGTACAGCCGGACGCAGCGGCCCGCTCTCAGGTCAATGGAGGGGATGACTTCCATAGGGCTCACAAGCTGTCAGCTATCGGCATTCAGCGGTCAGCTCACCGGTTGGCGGGCGGCTAAAGCGACAAAGTTTTCGTAGATGCGCAGGCCGAGACCGGCGCTCTTCTCGGGGTGGAACTGGGTGGCCACCAGGTTGCCCTGGGCGTAAACGCTGCAAAAAGGCACCCCGTATTCGGTCACGCCGGCCACCCCCGCCCCATCCGCCGGCGCGGCATAATAGCTGTGGACGAAGTAGAAGTAGCTGTCTTGGGGGATTCCCTTGAAAACCGGGTGCTCGGCATTGAACCGGACGCTGTTCCAGCCCATGTGGGGCACCTTCAATCCCGGCGGCAGGCGCAGCACCTTGCCGGGAATGATTCCCAAGCACGGGGCGTCGCCTTCGTCGGTGCGCTCCAGCAGCAGTTGCAGGCCGAGGCACACCCCCAGGAAGGGCCTCCCCGAGGCTATATAGTCCCGCAACGGCTCCACCAGCCCCCGCTCTCGTAGCGCGGCCATCGCCGCCGGGCCGGAGCCGACCCCAGGCAGGATCACCGCATCGGCCGTCCTGATTTGGGCCGGGTCGCCCGTCACCTGGGGAGTCACGCCCGCCGACTCCAGCGCCTTGGCGACGCTCCGCAGGTTGCCGGACTCGTAATCGATCACCACCAGTTTCATTGCACTCGTTCCACTAGTTTCAGGGTTCTGGCAAATCTACTTTAACATCTCGCCCGCCCCGGGGTGTCACCGCGAGAACGGAAAGGGGCACGTTGGGTTGGGTCTTGGATAGACTCCTGGGCTTGATCGGGGGGTGGAATCCCCCTGAATCCCCCTTTACAAAGGGGGACAGAAGGGGAGTCACTCCGGGAAGGGTTGGCAGCTTGTTTAGGGTTCGGTAGTTCTTTTTCTCCTCGGGATCGGCATTGCTAGATGTGAGCGCCGCTCTCGGGGTGATGGCGCCGGTCAATTTGGTTCAGCTTCGCTCGCCGGTGGCCCTTTCCAAGGGCAGGTCCCGGTCCTGGTAGCGGGCCGCCACGAAGAGCAGGTCCCCCAGGCGGTTCAGGTAGGTGATGATCAGGCCGTTGGTCAGCTTCCCCGCCTCTTGGAGCGCCACCACCCTTCGCTCGGCGGTGCGGATGACGCAGCGCGCCAGGTCGATGGCCGCCGAGGCCGGGGAGCCGCCGGGCAGGATGAACACCTTGGGCATTTCCACGTCCTCCTCCAGGGAGTCGATGGTCTGCTCCAGTGCTTCGACCATTTGGAGCGTCACCGGCTGGAAGTGCTTCTGAAAAAGCTCGTACTTCTCGGGCTCGGTGGCCAGTTCGGCGGCGATGGTGAAAAGGTCCCGTTGCAGGTCCCTAAGGGTATCCTTCAGCCGGGCGTCCTGGGTCAAGGCCCTGGCCAGCCCCATGGCGGAGACCGCCTCATCGGTGATCCCGTACGCCTCGCAGTGGGGGTCGGACTTGGAGACGCGGCCCCCGTAGAGTAGGCTGGTCTCACCCTGGTCCCCGAACTTGGTGTAAACTTTCTTTCGGTATCCCGAAGATGACGACGACACTGGATGGTCCTTTACGCGCGGACTGGGTTGGGTTTACATAATGCAGCGGAAGTGGACCCGCGCGTGTAGGAGAAATTGTAGCATGGGGGTGAGGGAGGGGGATATGCTTAGGTCGTTGCGAAATAGTATCGGACCATCATCGCGGATACTCCACAATGCTTGCCAAGCACTCCGCTCCCATCGCCGTGTTTCCTTCGTCCTTGTGACAGGTCCCAGCACTCCATTACATCTGACCTGGTTCTAGGAGCAGGACTCACGCTAAGCTACCTGTCCGGTTCACCGGGTCCTCCTCAATGTGAGGTGGACCCCATCAGTCGGACAAGATCTGGGCGAAACCAAGCGAGAGTCCCGCTGTCCCTCCACAGTTTACCACTGCTCTTCTGGGTGGCCACCCCCCTCTGTAGGCAATGGGCACCAGGAATAAGACACCCCGCCCATATCGAAAAAATCTAACCCTGAGCCGCCCCACCCCCGTCACACCCCAGCCCTCCCCGCGATCTCCTCCATCGTGGTCAGCGCCTCTGGGCCGCCGCTTGGGTCTAGGCGTATCACCACTCGGTTCGCGCCGGCCCGGAACAGGTCGTCGATTATCGTCCGGTCCCGGAAGAGGCCGGGGCGTCCGAAGGCCACGACTTCGATGGAAGCCGGGTCCCGGCCGGCCTGGGCCGCGAGGCCGTCGAGGGCTTTGCGGCCCTGCTCTATCTCCTCCACCGACGGCTTGGTGGGCATCCACCCGTCGGCCCACTCCACCACACGCTTGAACACGTTCTTGGCGCTGCCCCCCAGAAAGATTGGCGGATGGGGCTTCTGGGCCGGTTTGGGGTAGAAGTGGACCGGCGGAAAATCGAAGTACCTCCCGTGGTATTCGGGCAGCTCCTTGGTCCAGAGTTCCTTCATCGCCATGACGGCGTCTTTGGTCTGGGTCCATCGGTGGGGAAAGTCTCCCCCCATGATCTCGGTCTCCTCTTTGAGCCAGCCGGAGCCGATGCCGAAGATGAACCGCCCCCCGGAGAAGTGGTCCAGGGTGGCGACCTCTTTGGCCAGGCGCAGCGGGTTGTGCTCCGGGACCAGGCAGACCCCGGTCCCCAGCTTTATCGTCTCGGTGACCGCCGAGGCCCGCGCCAGCGCCACGAACGGATCGACGATGTGGGCGTAGCCCGGGGGGATACCCTCTTCGGCGGGACGCCGGAACGGGTCCGATGTGGTGTGCACCGGGATGAGGGAGTGCTCCGAGACCCAGAACGACTCGAAGCCCAGCGCCTCGGCTCTTTGGGCCAGCACGGCGGGGTCCAGGGAAGAGTCGGTCACCGACACGAAAAGGCCAATCTTCATAGAGGCTTCTCTCCGGACTCAGATTGGATACGACTGGGGATACGGCTGGGTCGGAGTCTAGCAGCGGCCTCTGACCGCGTCAAACAGCCGGCGAGACCCCGGCCCATGCCCGTTCTCGCCGGTGAACAGGCGGCAAAGGGCTCCGGAGGGAGCTTCACCTTCTCTCGAAACCTTCATGGCGCTGGTGGGCATTGATGCCTCCTCGGGTCGATGTCCCCCCTTGTCCCATCTTCTCCGACGCCCTATATTTGGTGGGCGGCCGTTCCACTCGAGTGGGATTTCACCTGCACTGACTGGGAGAGGCGCCATCCGTGGTGCAGCCCTATTCCCGTCGCCATCCGGTGGGACCCCTCATGGCTGACTATGTTTGGGAGCGTGCGAGTATGAGTGCCAACGAGCGAGTAACGTTTGTCGTTCCGGCGGACCAGCCGATTCGGATCGAGGGTTGTCCGCAGCTAGAGCGGCTAAAGCCCTATGGTGACCTGGTCCTCTACTCGGGCCGCCCGGCAACCCCGGAGGAGAAGATGGAGAGGGTCCGGGATGCCGACATCATCCTGAACACCAAAGCACTGATTTCCTGGCCTGGCGATGACCTCAGGGCGTTGCCCAAGCTTCGCATGATAACAACTTGTTCAATCGGGACCGATAACATCGATCTGGCGACGGCATCCAAGATGGGCATCGTCGTGAGCAACCAGCCCAGCGCCACGGCGGACCACGTGGCGGAGCACATTCTCGGAATGATGCTGGCCGCTTCCAAAAGGTTCCCCTTTCAGACGGCGGAACTCAGGGCGGGCCGCTGGACCCGAGTGGATAACATCTTCCTGCGGGGGAAGACGCTGGGCGTCATCGGCACCGGCAACATCGGGAGCCGGGTCGCGCGCCTGGCCAGCGCCATAGGAATGAAGGTCATTGCGTGGACCCACCATCCGTCAGACGAGCGCGCCGCCCGGTTGGGAGTCCGCTTCGTGGAGCTGGACGACCTGCTGCGGCAGTCCGACGTGGTTAGCCTGAACGTCAGGCTCAGCGACGAGACCAAGGGCATGCTGGGGGAGAAGGAGTTGGCCATGATGAAACAGGGTTCCCTCCTGGTCAACGGCGGCCGGGCCGGTCTGGTGGACACATTGGCCCTCGTCGATGCCCTGAACTCGGGCCACCTGGCCGGCGCGGCCATCGACGTTTTCGACCAGGAGCCCCTGCCCCCGGACAACCCTATTCTCTCCTGCGAGCAGGTGGTCCTGTCACCTCATAGCGGGGACAACACCCCCGAGGGGATCGAGGCCCTGCATGAGGGTGCGGTGGACAACGTGATCGCCTACCTGGAAGGCCGCCCCCAAAACGTCGTTACCTGGTAGCGATCGATCGGCCCGGGCCCGGGGCCACCCCTACCGCCGAGGCTTGGAAACCCGCGGGCATCGCGTGCGTGGACAAGGTACCTCTCAGTCCCCCTTTGTAAAGGGGGATACAGGGGGATTTCTTTCATCATTCAGGCCTTCATTCAAGTTCGGCGGTCCCTCCAAGCGGTTACCACCCTGCCGCCGGTGTAGTACACTGGCCCTTGGCCGCCTGGACGGCGAATCACGTTGGGGAGAGCAACAAAGTGGAGTTACGTTTCCAGATCGCGGGATGGATCATTTTTCTGGTGTGCAGCGGGCTTTTTATCATAAACAGCATACGCGCCGGTGATATGCTGGGGCTCGCCGCAAGCCTGGTCTTCTTGCTTGGGTGCCTGGTGTTCTTGGCCCCGTACGTGCTGGACCGGGGGAAAGAGCGCGGTTGACCGTCGCGCGCCGGGCAAGGGACTGATTCAAGGCGTTGACCGGACCGTGAATAAAGCTGATACTGAGGTTCCAATGCTTGGCCGCCGCATGTTCAGCGCAGCCCACTCCATCACCGAGGTATGAAGCTATGCCGCCGGAGGTCCGCGTTATCGGCGTCGAAGGGATGCCAGAGATCCAGCCGGGGGACGATCTGGGCAGTCTGATGATGGATGCCGCCCAGCGGCAGGGGACCCCCATCGAGTCCGGGGACGTGGTCGTCGTCACCCAGAAAATCGTGTCCAAGGCCGAGGGCCGGGTGATGAGCGTTGAGGGCGTGGAGCCGTCCGCCCTGGCTCTGACCATCACCGAGGGCCATCGCCGCGACCCCCGTCACACCGAACTCATCCTGCGGGAGAGCCGGCGGATCGTCCGCATGGACCGGGGCGTGATAATCAGTGAGACGCACCACGGCTTCATCTGCGCCAACGCCGGCATCGACGCGTCAAACATTCCCGGCTCCGACACCGTCTGCTTGCTGCCGGTGGAACCCGACGCCTCGGCTCGGGGCATACGTGATGCCATCAAGGCCCGGCTGGGGTTCGAGGTGGCGGTGGTCGTCTCCGACACCTTCGGCCGGCCCTGGCGCAACGGGGCGGCCAACGTGGCCATCGGCATCGCTGGCTTCGACCCCATGCTCAGCTACGTGGGCCACGAGGACAGCCACGGGAACATGATGTACACCACGGTGATCGCGGTGGCCGATGAGCTGGCGGCGGCCGCGGAACTGGTCACGGGCAAGGTGGACGGGGTGCCGGTTTCCATCATCAAAGGCTACCGTTACGAGCCGATGGAAGACGCCAGCCTCGAAGCGTTGATCCGCCCGCCGGACAAAGACCTGTTCCGGTAGCTGGGCCACCTACCCTTCAGCTCATCCCGTCTCCCCATCGTTTTGCGCGGCCGTAGCCCCGAACAGCGGCAACAGAAGCTGGTACTCCTCCTGGAATGAGGCGACGCCCACCCCCAGCAGCCGGAAGGATCGGCCCGGCGCCAACTCCTGAGCCAAGAGCCGCCAGGAGGTATCGAGGATCGTCTGCTCCGAGCCGGTGGGCGCCGGAAGGGTGACCTGGCGGGTAAAGGTGGTGAAATCGGCCAGCCGGGCCTTCATGGTCACCGTCCTGCCCTGCAGTCCCTTGCGTTCCAGGTGGCGGGACACGTTGGCGGCGAGGCCGGCCAATTCAGCGTGCAAGCGCTCCGGATGGCCGAGGTCGGCGGCGAAGGTGGTCTCGGCGCTCACCGATTTTGTCTCCCGTCCGGTATGCACCGGCTCCTGGTCCTCCCCCCGGGCCTTGGCCCGGACGCTGCAGGCCCTCGCTCCGAAGCAGCGGTTGAACCAGTCCATCGGCTGGTCCGCCAACTGGCCTATCGTGTCGACGCCCTCCTGGCGCAAGCGCTCCGCCGTCTTGGGGCCGATGCCCCATAGCTTGCCCACACCCAAGGGCGCCAGAAATTCCGCCTCTTCCCCCGGCGGCACCACCACCAAGCCGTCCGGCTTGTTCAGTTCGGAGGCGATCTTGGCCACGGACTTGTTGGTGCCCACGCCCACGGAGAGGGTCAGGCCCGTCACCTCGTTGACCCTTCGCTTCAAGTCCAGGGCCACCGCCAGGGGCGGCAGGCCACCCTCCACCTGGGAGGTAATGTCCAGGTACGCTTCGTCCAGGGACAGGGGCTCCACCAGGCCGGTCACCTCCTGGAAAAGCTCCATTACCATGCCGGACATCTCCTTGTAGCGGCTGAACCGGGGCCGGACGATGATTCCCTGAGGGCAGCGGCGCACCGCCGACCGCATCGGCATGGCCGAGTGGACCCCGAAAACCCGGGCTTCGTATGAGGCTGCCGCCACCACACCCCGGCCCTCCGGGCTTCCGCCGACCATCACCGGCTTACCCCGCAGGTCCGGGTTGTCCAACTGTTCCACCGAGGCGTAGAAGGCGTCGAGGTCGGCGTGGATTATGTGGCGCAGCGGGCGGTCCGCCGGTTCCCGAGCCGGTTTACGAGCCGGTTTACGAGATTGAGGGACGTCGTTCATGGCGCGGTCGTCTACCTTCCCCGGACTCCCTGGTGAGTGTATTCTACAGCGCCGGACGGTCTGCGGTCAGCCGGGGCCTTTCAGTGGCCCGTCGCCGTGAGCCGCTACAACCTCCCATCTATCCCTCCCTTGGCGGGGAGGGAAGCCGGCGCCCTGAGAGCATTCGAATGATTGGCAACAACCTTGCTTCTCCGGAGTTCTTGACATTACGGTCGACGTGTAGTATAAAAAACAAACGTTCGTTTTAAGAAGGGAACGTTCGTTCTTTTTAGCGAGGTGACTTATGCCGAAGGTAACCGAAGCCCATCTAGAGGCACGACGGCAGCAGATACTGGAGGCCGCCTCAGCCTGTTTCTCCCGGCAGGGGTTCCACCAAACCACCATGCAGGACATCTGCCGGGAGGCGGACCTGAGCCCCGGCGCGGTCTACCGCTACTTCGCCAGCAAAGAGGAGATCATCGAGGCAAGCTGCGAAGATTGCCACCGGCAGAGCCTGGAGTTCCTCGAATCCGTCACGGGGCAGAGCGACGACACCCTGCAGGTCCTGGACCGGCTGACCGACCGCGGCTTCGAGCAGTTGAACGAACCCGAGGCCCAGGAGCACATACGCATGAACATTCAACTCTGGGCTGAGTCGCTGCGGAGCGCCGAGGTCATGGAGGTGTTGAGCCGCTCCGGCTTTGACACCTGGCGAAATGCCCTCTCGGCGATCATCCAGCGGGCCCAACAGCGGGGAGAGATCGACCCTTCGCTGGAGCCGGGATCGGCGGCCCAGGTGCTGCTATCATCCTGGCTTGGCCTGCTCCTCCAGAAGGCTTTCGATCCTCAGATGGATGTTTCAAAATACGCCGCCGTTTTGAAAGCTATGTACGGCGGCCGCTTCTGGTCGGGGCCGGGGGCCCAATCTTAGAAACCGGCCCGCCGGAGCTTCCCGGTCCCCCTTCGCGCCCCTCGGTTTAGAAGTATCGCCCGACGAGCCGGACCAGGAAGACGGGCCGTTACCGGCTACGGCCCACCTTATCGAAATAAGGAGTGACACCATGGCACTGGACCTCTCTACCCAAGGCTTCGCCCGCCGGAGCACCCGCAGGCCTTGGACCACCATTCTGATTTGGGTGGGCGTGTTGGTGGCCGCCCTCGTCCTGAATGCCACTATCCTTGAAGATGGCCTGACCACGGAATTTGCTTTCATGAACAATCCCGACTCCAAGGTGGGTTTCGACCTGCTGGAGGAGCGGCTGCGGGGTGAGGCTGAGACCAACGAGATGGTCATATTTCGGTCGGAGTCCCTGACCGTCGACGATCCGGCGTTCCGGGAAGCCGTGGAAGCCCTGATGGAGGACCTGGCGGCTCTGGTCCCCGATGTCATCAGGCCCGAGACAATGTACAGCTACTATCAAACCGGCGCCGAGTCCCTGGTTTCCCAAGACCGGCACACGACCATTGTGCCCTTGACCATGGCTGGAGACTTCGACGACGCCGGCGACAATATCGAGCAGGTATTGGAAGTGGCCAGGAAGCACCAGGATCAACGGGAAGTGAGGGTCCTGATGACCGGACAGGCCACCGTGGGCCAGGACTTCCGGGAAGTGGCCGACGAGGCCCTTCGGACTGGTGAGATGTTCGGCGTACCCATCGCCCTCGTCATTCTGGTGCTGGTCTTCGGGGCCGTGGCCACCGCCCTGGTGCCCCTGGTGCTGGCCGGAATCTCCATCATCGTCGCTCTCGGCGTGGCGGCCTTGCTCGGACAGGTTTTCCAGCTCTCCTTCTTTGTAACCAACATGATAACCATGATCGGGCTTGCCGTCGGCATCGACTACTCCCTGTTCGTGGTTGCCCGCTACCGGGAGGAGCGGACCAACGGCCGGGATAAGGCCGAGGCTATCGCCAGGGCCGGGGGCGACCGCTGGGCGGGCGGTGTTCTTCAGCGGCATGACGGTGGTCCTGGCCTTGCTTGGGCTGTTGCTGGTACCTTCCAACATCATGATCAGCCTGGGAGTCGGCGCTAGTTTCGTGGTGGTTGCTTCCGTTTTGGCCTCAATGACCCTGCTGCCCGCCATACTCAGCCTGGTGGGAGACCGGGTCAACATGCTGTCGATTCCGTGGTTCGGCAGGGCCCGGGCCGGGAGCGATGAGACTCGCCCCGGTGGATTCTGGGACCGCATCTCCAGGGGAGTCATGCGCCAGCCCGTGATTAGCCTGCTTTTGGCCGGCGGGCTCCTGGTAGCCGCCGCACTCTCCTTCTTCGATCTCAACACCGGGTTCGCCGGAGTTTCCGACATGCCCGACAGAATCCAATCCAAGGAAGGGTTTCTCATTCTGGACGCCGAATTCTTCGCCGGTGAGGTTACCCCGGCCGAGATCGTTATCGACGGCGAAATCGGCGCCGCTTCGGTACAGGCCGGGATTCAGGAATTGCAAGCTTTACTGGCCGGGGATGAGGGCTTCGGCGGCCCCCGCCCTCTGGAAGTCAATGACGCCGGGGACTTGGCGCTCTTATCCGTTCCCGTCGCCGGTGATGCCGTCGGCGCCGTTGCCCAAGACGCCATCAAACGGCTTCGCCGGGACTACGTGCCGGCCGCCTTCGCCGAGGTCCCGGCTAACGTCTACGTAACCGGCGAAACAGCGATGAACCTGGACTTTTTCGACATAGCCAAAGACTCGGCGCCGGTGGTTTTTGCCTTCGTTCTCGGGATCAGCTTTCTGCTGCTGACCCTCGTCTTTCGCTCCATCGTCGTCCCCCTAAAGGCCATTATGTTGAACCTCCTCTCGGTGACGGCAGCCTATGGCATCCTGGTCATGGTATTCCAGAAGGGATGGCTCGTCGACGCCTTTGGCTTTCAGCAAGTGGACACGGTAGAGGCGTGGCTCCCCTTGTTTCTCTTCGCGGTGCTGTTCGGGCTGCCCATGGACTATCACGTCTTCCTGCTGAGCCGGATTCGCGAGCGTTATGACGCTACCCAGGACAATACCGGCTCGGTAGCTTTCGGTATCCGCACCACCGGGAGGCTGATCACCGGCGCCGCGTTGATCATGGTCGCGGTCTTCCTGGCCTTCGCCTCCGGCGACCTGGTCATGTTGCAACAGATGGGGTTCGGCCTGGGCACGGCGATTCTTCTGGATGCGACCATCATCCGCGTCGTACTGGTTCCGGCGTCCATGCGGTTGTTGGGTAGCTGGAACTGGTATTTGCCCCGGTGGCTCGAATGGATGCCGGACCTGCGGGTGGAGCCCGCCGCGACGGTCGCCGCACCCGCCGCCGCCGATGACGACTGATCTTCTCCCTCCCGTCTCTACGGGGATGAGGGTGGCACAGGGAACGGAGAGGGAGAAGATCTGAGGGCTGTTATCTCCCGTTGAGCACTCCACCCGGAAGGCAAGTGTACCCCTGCCGCCGATGCACCCCTGCGAAATGATGAAGGAGACCGAAAGGATGGGTAAGAAACCGTCACTGCTGTTTGAGAGGTGGCCCCGCTTTGCCACCCGCCACCCCTGGCGGGTATTTCTGGGCGGGCTTGGTGTGATCATCATCCTCGTCGTGATTGCGAGGTCGATGGGGGGAGAACTTGTCGATAGCTTTTCCATTCCCGGGACTGAATCCCAGGAGGTTATAGACCTGCTGGAGGAGCGCTTCCCGCGTCAGTCCGGGGGCTCCGCCACAGTGGTGGTCTACGCTCCCGATGGGCTGGAAACTCCCGAGACGCGCCAGCGGGTCGAAGCGCTTACCGCGGACTTGAGGGACCTCCCAGAAGTCGTGGAGGTTGCCGACCCCTACGATCAGCGGGGATCCATGTCGGATGATCGCACCATCGCGCGGATCTCAACCCAGTACGCGCGCCAGAGCTTTGAGATCGACAGCAATAGCCTGGACGCCCTGGTGGACCTTCGGGAGGAATCCGACGCCGACGGCTTCCAGGTTGAGCTGGGAGGGCCGGTGGCGAGCGCGATCGAGCAAGAGCCGCCGGGCACCTCCGAGATCATAGGCGTTATCGCGGCCGCCATCATTCTCCTCATCGCTTTCGGGTCCGTGGTGGCCATGGGGCTGCCCATCCTGACCGCTCTGATGGGGCTCGTTCCAGGATTCATGCTGGCCACGATTCTGGCCGCGTTCGTGGACATGCCTTCATTCACTACCCAGTTCAGCGCCATGATCGGCATCGGTGTTGGGATCGACTATTCACTTCTGATCGTTAACCGGTTCCGGGAGTCCATTCACAACGGCAAGAGTGTGGAGGACTCGGTGGTGATGGCCTCGGCGACCGCCGGCCGGTCCGTGCTTTTCGCGGGCTCGGTGGTTATCATCGCGCTCATGGGGCTTTGGGCCGTGGGCATCCCCTTCGTGGCCTTTCTTGGGACGGCGGCGGCTCTTCTGGTGGGCTGCACGGCCCTGATCGCCGTGTTTCTCCTGCCTGCCATGCTGATGCTGGTGGGACGCGGCATGGACCGGTGGACCCTGCCGGGGCTGTCCACCCGGAACACCGTCCGCGAGGACAGCTTGACCATGCGCTGGGCCCGCAGCATTCAGCGCCGGCCCGCTATATTCCTCGTGGCCGGCCTCGCGGTCGCGGCACTGATCGCCTCTCCCTCCCTCGGCATGCGTCTTGGCTCCTCCGACGCCGGCAACAACCCCGAGTCCTCGACGACCCGCCGCGCCTATGACCTGCTGGCCCAGGGCTTCGGCCTTGGCTTCAACGGCCAGGTGCTGGTGGCCGTGGCCATCGACACTCCCGAAGCCGTACCGGCAGTTGAGGATTTGCCATCCATTATCCGGAAGGTGGACGGTGTATCCACCGTCTCGCCCGTGATATTCAACCGGGACTCCACAGCGGCAATTGTCAGCGTTTTCCCGGAGTTCGCGCCCCAGGACCCGGAGACTGACGCCCTCGTCGAGGAACTGCGGGCCGTACTGCCCGAGGAACTCAGGGGCAGCGGAGCGACGCCGTTGGTCGGGGGCCAGACCGCGGCATTCATCGACATCGCCGACAAGATATCCCAGAGCCTGCCGCTCTTCCTCTTCCTGGTCGTTGGTCTGAGCATGGTCCTCCTTGCCATGGTCTTCCGCTCCATCCTGATCCCCATCAAGGCCGCTCTCATGACTCTGGTATCGTTGGGCGTGGCTTTCGGAGTAATCGTCGCCGTGTTCCAGTGGGGCTGGCTGTCGGGCGTGCTGGGAACCGGGGGCGAAGGGCCGGTGGAGTCCTTCCTGCCCATGATGCTGTTCGCCATTCTCTTCGGTCTGTCGACAGACTACGAAGTGTTTCTGATAACCCGCATCCATGAGGAACACCAGCGGACCCGGCGCAACGGCGAGGCGGTGGCGAGGGGGCAAGGTGTGACCATGCGGGTGATCCTGGCAGCGGCCGCCATTATGGGCGCGGTGTTCCTCAGCTTCGTGCTGGGAGACCAGCGGGTCATCAAGGAGTTCGGCCTTGGCCTGGGGATCGCCATCCTGGCCGACGCCCTGCTGGTCCGGATGGTGCTGGTACCGTCCATCATGCATCTATTTGGCGATTGGAACTGGTGGTTCCCCGCCTGGCTGGACCGGCTGCTGCCCAGGTTCCACGTGGAGCCCGAGCCCGAAGAGCTGCTTGCACCCGCGGGCTACGGAGCCATCGCCGGCGGGGCTCTTGGTTCGGAACCGGCCGCCGCCGACGAGGGAGACGGCGCCTGACCGGCAGCATGGCGGACCATCCGGAGCCGCCCGGTCCCCCCGATGGCGGAACCGCCGCGGAACCGCTAGAATATCCGGAACGGCACCCACGGGCCGCCGTTCCTTATGCGGGACCCATGGCGGTTTACCCGTTGCAGACGGTTTCCGCTCTGGTCCCAATTTCAAGGCGCCGCTCTTTGCCTTCATCGACATGAGGGCTGGGAGACATGAGGAGGCAGCATGGCCACCATACTGGAAGAGTACATCGCCAAACATCCGGGCTCGGCTCAGCGCTACGCCGAAGCCGCCAAACTGTTTCCCGGCGGCGTGACCCACGATACCCGGTACGCCCAGCCTTTCCCCCTGTACATGACCCACGGGTCCGGACCCCGCAAGTGGGACGTGGACGGCAACGAATACGTCGACTATGTGTCGGGCCACGGTGCCCTGCTGCTGGGCCATTCCCACCCGGCCATCGCCGAGGCGGTATCCAAGCAGATCCTCCGGGGCACCCACCTGGGCGCGTCCACCGACGAGGAGATACGCTGGGCCCGGGCGATTCAGGCCTTGATGCCTTCGGTGGAGAAGCTGCGATTCCACTGCTCCGGCACCGAGGCAACGCTGATGGCCATGCGGCTGTCCCGGGCCTACACCGGCAAGAACAAGGTCATAAAATTCCAGGACCACTTTCACGGCTGGCACGACTACGCCATGGCTGGCTCCGACCGTTCGGCGCCGGGAATCCCCGCAGCCAGTTGGGGCAGTATGGTGGTGCTGCCCCCGGGAGACCTGGCGGCCGTAGAGGATGCCCTGAGCCATGACTCGGATATCGCCGCGCTGATTCTGGAGCCCACGGGAGCCCACTTCGGACAGTTGCCCTTCGATACCAGCAGCTATTTGAAAGGCCTGCGAGACTTGACCAGCCGGTACGAAGTAGTGCTCATCTTCGACGAGGTGGTCACGGGCTTTCGAGCCTCCCCCGGTGGGGCTCAGGTTCTCTACGGGGTGAACCCGGACCTTACCACAATGGCCAAGATCGTCTCCGGTGGCCTGCCGGGAGGCGCGGTGGGCGGACGGGCGGAGATCATCGACATGATCGCTCATCGGGGCGACCCGGAGTGGGACAGCACGCGCCGCATCTCCCATCCGGGCACTTTCAATGGGAACCCCCTATCGGCGGTGGCCGGCGCTACCTGCCTGGAGATGATTGCCAGCCAGCCCATCAACCGGCGGGCCGACGCCATGGCCTCCCGATTGAAGGCGGGCCTCAACGAGATATTCGGCAAGCTGGAGGTTTCGGGTCATGCCCACGGCGTGGCGTCGATGATCCACGTGGTGTTGGCGGACTGCGATTGCGACCGGGAAATCTGCGCCATGCCCCACGGGAAGATCAAGGAGGCCGTCGGCTCCCCGGCGATGACCGAGCTGAAGCGGGGGCTGCAGAACTCCGGAGTGGACATGATGGGCCGGGACTCCTTCCTGGTGTCGGCCACCCACACCGAGCAGGAGATAGACCATACGCTGGAAGCCTTCGAGGGCGTTCTCGCGGCGGTCCGGGCCGAGGGGCTGGTGTAGCGGTCAGCGGTCAGCGGTCAACGGGAGCACCGGCTGCTTTTCTTGCCGAGGGTCCCTGTTTGGAGCGAAATCCCCCTGAGTCCCCCTTTACGAAAGGGGGATCAAAGAAGAGGAGGATCGCAGGTGTATTTTGTGGTGAATAGCGTCGTAGTGACGAAAGCGCGCAATATTATCTCTGCATAATCGTCATTCCGGCGAAAACCGGAATCCAGAGACGTGCTACCTGAATCCCGGCCATCACTGAGATGACGGGCCGGGCATCTTGCCATTCTCGAGACACCGGACGAGTTTGCAAGGCCCTTGGCGGGAGATTTTGGAATTGAGGTTCAAATTTCAATCACTTTGCCCGCGGAGAGCATCTAACTGTTTTGGACCTCGAAGGAGAGTCGCAGGGCCGGCTGACAGCTGATGGCTGAACGCCGGCCGCTGCCTGTGGAGGGCACCGTGGCAGGCACGTCTTTCGCCGGAAAGACCAACGCTCCGGAGTTTCCGCCGGGGCTGGAGTGGGTCAACACCAGCCGGCCGCTGACCCTCGCCGAGTTGCGGGGCAAGCTGGTGGTGCTGGATTTCTGGACCTACTGTTGAATCAACTGCATGCACATCTTTCCGCAGTTGCGGAAGCTGGAGAAGAAGTACGCCAACGAGTTGGCCGTCGTGGGCGTTCACTCGGCCAAGTTTCCCAATGAAAAGGATGCCGGGAACCTGCTGAAGGCGGTCCAACGCTACGGGCTGGAGCACCCGGTGGTCAATGACGCGGAGTTTCAGGTCTGGCAGCAGTACGCCTGCCGCGCCTGGCCCACCCTGATGTTCATCGATCCTCAGGGAAAGGTCATCGGCAAGCACGAGGGGGAGCTTCCCTACGAGCCCTTCGACGACCTTCTTGGCCAGATGATCGCCGAGTTCGACGCCGCGGGGGTTCTCGACCGGACGCCGCTGGCCTTCGTTCCGCAGCGGGAGCCGGATACGCCCCTCTCGTTTCCCGGAAAAGTGTTGGCCGACGCCTCGGGGGACCGCCTCTTCATCGCCGACTCCAACCACCACCGCATCCTGGTCACCTCGCTGGACGGCGGGCTCAAAGCGGTCATCGGCTCGGGCGAGGAAGGACTTGCCGACGGAGGCTTCGATTCGGCCGCTTTTAACCAGCCCCAGGGTATGGCCCTGGCGGGGGATAGCCTGTACGTGGCGGATACGGAGAACCATGCTATCCGCCGGGTTGATCTGGCCGGTCGGACTGTGGAGACCATCGCCGGCACCGGGGAGCAGGGGCACTCCCGGCCAGGGCGTGGGGCCGGGCGGAGCATGGAACTCAGCTCGCCCTGGGACCTGACATTTCACGATGGCGTCCTGTACATCGCCATGGCGGGGACTCACCAGCTCTGGTCGATGACCCTGGCCGATGGGTCCATCGGACCCTACGCCGGCAGCGGCCAAGAGTTTCTGTCCGACGGACCCCTGGCCTCGGCTGCCCTAGCTCAGCCCGGCGGCATCACGTCTGATGGTGTCATGGTTTACTTCGTAGATAGCGAGACCAGCTCCGTTCGGTCCGCCGGCCTGGACCCGGCAGGCCGGGTGGGCACCATCGTCGGACAGGGCCTTTTCACCTTCGGCGACATTGACGGCGCGGAACCCGAAGTCCGCCTGCAACACCCCCTAGGCATCGCCCACCTCGACGGCGCACTGTACGTCGCCGACACCTACAACCACAAGATAAAGCGGGTGCTCCCGGCCGAGCGTAGCGCGTTCACCCTGCTGGGCGCCGGGGAGCCGGGCCACCGGGACGGTCCGGGGAGCCAGGCCCAATTCTCCGAGCCCAGCGGCCTCAGCATCGCCGGCGGCAAGATATACATCGCCGACACCAACAATCACGTTATCCGGGTGGCTGACCTGGAGACCGGAGAGGTTGCGACGCTGGAGATAAGCGGGTTGTGAGCACATAGCCGCGAGATGGACTGGAGTGACGGGTTGGCGGGTCTTCTCCGCTAGCTCCTGACCTGGTGCTACTCCCCGCCCCGGTTGATCACTAAAACCCGGTCCAGGTGGGCCAGGTCCTGCTCCACGTTGATTGTTGCCTCGGGCAGGTACCGGTGGACCAACTCCTCCACCGCGGGCACCTGCTCCGGATCCAGCTCCAGCAGGATAATTCCCTGGTCGTTGAGCTTGTCGCTCGCCTGGGAAAGCAGCCTTCTTATCGAGTCCAGGCCGTCGGGACCGCCGTCCAGGGCTTCCCGAGGCTCCCACTGGATCTCGGGCTGCAACGTGGCGATACGCTCGGATGGTATATAGGGCAGATTGGCCACGATCAGGTCCACCGGTTCCGGCAGCGGCTCCAGCAGGTCGCCCTTCCCCAGCGCGACGCGGTCGGCGACGTTGTGGGTCCGGATGTTGTAGCTGGCCACATCCAACGCCCCGTCGGAGGCGTCGAGGGCATGGATCCGGGCGGCCGGCAAGTGAAGTGCCAGGCTGATGGCGATGGCCCCGGAGCCGGTTCCCACGTCGGCGATGGCCAATTGGGGCGTCTCCATCCCCATGAGGGCCATGAACAGGGCGTGCTCCACCAGGGTCTCGGTCTCGGGGCGGGGGATCAGCACCGCGGGCGTAACCAGCAGGTTGATGCCGTAGAATTCCCAGTGGCCCAGGATGTAGGCTAGCGGCTCGCGGGTCAGCCGGCGCTCCACCATGCGGTCCAGTTCCAGTTCCCGCGGGGCTCCGACTTCGGCTTCTTGATTGGCGTATATGTCGTGGCGCCGCATCGCCATCAGATCCATCACCAACACCTCCGCCTCGAGGCGGGCGTCGGGTATGCCTGCTGACTCCAGAACTCTATGGGTCTGTTGGATGACCTCTCGGAGCGATGCCACGTCGCGGCGGCCGGCTCAGGCCAGGCTCTCTTCCAGCAGCCGCTCTTGTTCCCAAGCAACGAGCCGGTCGATGATATTGTCCAGGTCGCCATCCATGATTCGCGGTATGTCGTGGAAGCTGGTGTTGATCCGATGGTCCGTGACCCGGTCCTGAGGGTAGTTGTAGGTCCGGATCTTCTCCGACCGATCGGCAGCGCCGACCTGGGCGCGGCGGGTCTCGGATATCTCGGCGGCCTGGCGTTCCAACTCCGCCTCATATAACCGGGCCCGCAAGATCGCCATGGCCTTCTGTTTGTTCTTGTGTTGCGAGCGCTCGTCCTGGCAGACCACCGTCAGCCCCGAGGGTTCGTGAACGATGCGCACCGCCGTGGCCACTTTGTTGACGTTCTGACCGCCGTGGCCGCCCGCGTGGTAGATATCGATGCGCAGTTCGCCGGGGTTGACGTTGACTTCCACGTCGTCCGGTTCCGGCATCACCGCCACCGTGGCTGTGGAGGTGTGGATGCGGCCTTGGGCCTCGGTCTCGGGAATGCGCTGCACCCGGTGGACGCCTCGCTCGTACTTGAGGCGGCTGAAGGCGCCCTTTCCCCGGACCTCGAAGACAACCTTGTTGAGGCCGCCCAACTCCGACGCGTTGGAGTCCATGACGTCCACTTTCCAGCGGTGAAGTTGGGCGTACCGGGTGTAGGCGCGAAAGAGGTTGCCGGCGAAGATGCTGGCTTCAGTCCCTCCGGCCCCGGCCCGCACCTCCACGATCACGTCTCGCCCGTCGTTGGGGTCCTGGGGCAAAAGGGCCGGCCGCAGGTCCTGCTCTAGCTGGACCAGCTGCCCTTCAACCGCCTCCAACTCCTCCCTGGCCATGCGGACCAACTCCGGGTCTGACTCTTCCCTGACCAGGGCTTCCAGGTCCTCTTTTTCGTGGATCAGCTTCCGGCGTTGGCGAGAGATATCGACGAGATGTTCCAGGGAAGCCCGCTCTTTGGCAAGCTCCTGAACCCGCTCGAAGTTGATGGCCACCTCCGGCTGGGCCATCGTCTCTTCGATCTCCTCGTAGCGGGCTAAGATGGAGTCTAGCTTGTCAAAAATCGAACTCATGCTGATACCTGAAACGGACTCATAATGGTAGAAATCAAACGGAATCCACCATCGTCGTTCCAGTGTATCTCAGCCGGGTTGGCGTAACAAGGGCAAATGCGCCGCCGGGAAGGGATCTTGCCGGGAAGGGATTTTGATTAAACAGGCAGGCCCTCACCATACCCGGGCGGCGCCAGGGTATCCCTCTACCATTGGGAGCGGGAACGAGGGTGAGGGCGATTTCGGCTAGGCCGGCGGCCGGTTACCCCAATGCAGGGTCACCGTGCCCATACCTAGCCGGAGGTAGCCGACTTCGACGAGACCCAGCTCTCGAAACAGCTCGGCCAATCGGTCGGCTTCCAGGAAATAATCAACCGATTGGGGCAGATAGGTATAGGCCGAGCGGTCCCCGGCCACCACCCTCCCCACCAGAGGCACTACCCGATGGAAGTACCAGCGGAACAGGTGAGATTGTAGCCCGTGGGGCATCGGGGTCAGTTCCAGGGTGGTCACGCGTCCGCCGGGCCGTACCACCCGCACCATTTCCGCCAGGGCGCGGCGCAGGTCCGGCATGTTGCGGAGGCTGAAGCCAGCCGTCGCGCAGGCGAAGGCCCCGTCGGGAAAGGGCAGCTCCACGGCGTCGCCCAGCAGCAGGCTCGTCCTGCCGGCCAGACCCCTGGTTTGGGTTTTGGTCCGGCCCAAGGAGATCATGTCGGGCAGCAGGTCCACGCCCACGGCATGCTGTATCCCCGGGCGGCGGGCCAGGGCCATGGCCAAATCTCCGGTGCCGGTGGCGATGTCCAGGGCCTTCCCTTGCAACCCGGTGGCGGTCAGCTTCGCCGTTTTTCGTTTCCAACGCCGGTGCTGCCCGCCGGTCATCAGGTCGTTCATCAGGTCGTAGCGGCTCGCTATCCGGGCGAAAAGGGCTGCCACGTATCGCTGTTTCGCCGCTCCCTTTAGCTGCGCCATGGGGTCAGACCCATCAGTCCTCTTTATCCCGGTACTGAAGGTCCTCGGGGAGGGCTTCATCCAGGCCCAGGGCAACCAACACCCGGCTGACCACGAAGCGAACGATGTCGTCGATGCCCTTGGGGTGCAGGTAGAAGGCCGGCTCGGGCGGCAGCATCACGGCGCCCGCCTTCGAAAGTGTGAGCATGTTCTCCAGGTGGATGCTGTGAAGCGGCGTCTCCCGGGGTACCAGCACCAGCCGGCGCCGCTCTTTGAGGCACACGTCGGCGGCACGGAGCAACAGGTTGCCGGTTATTCCGTGGGCCAGTGAGGCGACTGTGTTCATGCTGGCCGGTATCACCACCATGCCGCGGGTGGGGTAGGTGCCGCTGGCGATGGGGGCTCGAAGGTCGTTTAGCGGGTAGAAGGTAAAACTTGGATGCTCTCGCCACACCGCGAGGGAATTATTGAAGGGCGCCCCCATCTCGTCCTGCCAGACCAGGCGGGCGCCGTTGGAGCAAACGACCACGGTCGGCACGTCGCGGCGCAGCAACTCTTCCACGGTGTGCAAGGCCAACGCCGACCCGCTGGCGCCGGAGATTCCAACCACTACCGGTATCAAAGGTGGCCCCCAGGAGCGGGCGATGCAGCCCGAAAGATGCTTCCAGGGTCTGCCGCCGCCACGGTGAGGGAGGCGGCGCCGCGCCGGCTAGCGTGTAGGCCCAGCAAGCTAGGTTGCCACTGCCAGGATGGTGAACACCAGGAGCATCATGGAAATGGTGCTGTTGTACTTGAAAAAGGGCGAGTGGAGCCTGGATAGGTCGCCGGCCCTGACCAGGCTATTTTCGAACACCAGCAGGGCCGTGCCGATGCCCCAACCTATGAAGTAGTAGAAGTTCAAATTGAGCCACAGGCCCAGGGCCAGCAGCGCCACCGAAGACACCAGGTGCATGCTCCTGGTGAACCACAGGGCGGTTGCGATACCGAACCGGCTCGGCACCGAGTGCACCCCGTATTTTCGGTCGAAATCATAGTCGGCGCAGCCGTAGATGATATCGAACCCGCCGGCCCACGCGGCCACGGCGAAGGACAGTAGCACCGGCTCCGGGTCTAGCCGGCCCGTGACCCCGATCCAGGCGGCGGAAGGGGAGATGCTGAGGGCCCCGCCCAGGAAGAAATGGCATCCCCAGGTGTGGTACTTGGCGAAGGAGTAGAGGACGACATAACCCGCCGCTACCGGGGCCAGGGCCAGGGCCAAGCCGTTGAGCTGGGAAGCGGCGATGAAAAATATCCCGATGGAAACCACCATCATGGCCAGCACTTCCCGGGGTTTGAGCAGGCCCTGGGGCAGATGGCGGCCGGCCGTCCGGGGGTTGGCCACGTCCTCTTTATGGTGGACCAACCGGTTGGTGGACATGCCCAGGGTCCGGGCCCCGAACATGGCCAGTGTAATCCAGAGGAAGGCGTCCCATCCGGGCCACCCATCGGCGGCGAGAATCATGCCGATGTAGGCGAAGGGCAGGGCGTAGAGGGATTCCCATACCCGTATGGAGCCGAGGTAAACGGGCAGCTTGAAGGCCGCTGTCCTGGTTAGAGCGGCAGCTTCGTGTGTTCCAATCCTAGCCATACTTTCGCGATCCGATAGTAACTTGTATTCTCTCCCGGCCAGGCTAAAATCGCAACTGGACGGAGTCTAAGAGAGGATGAGAGGCCGGAGCGCCACGAGGGCCGCATCCTTGCCGTCACTCGATTCCATACTCGCTCCACCTACGGTCCACCAACTCTTTGACCTCCGGACTCATCACCACGTCGGGAGGCCACACGCGTTGGCGGCCCTCCAGCGGGCCTTTGCGGGTGGCGTCGATGCCCACTTTGCTGCCGAACCGGCCCGTCGGCGATGCGACATCAAGGTCGTCGAGCGGGCCGCTGGCCATCACCAGGTCCTGGGCGGGGTCGATGTTGTTGGTAACCCGCCAGGCGACCTCCGAAAGGTCATGGACGTTGACGAAGTGATCCACCACCACAATCGTCTTGGTCAGGCTCATCAGCCCCAGGCCCCACAGGCCGTACATCACCTTGCGGGCCTGCCCCGGATACTCCTTCTTCATGGACACGATGACCAGGTTGTGGAAGACTCCCTCGGCGGGCATGTTCATGTCCACCACTTCCGGTAGAATCATGCGGATCGTGGGCAAGAAGACCCGCTCCGAGACCTTGCCCATCCAGTAGTCTTCCTTGGGAGGCCGCCCCACGATGGTGGCGGGATATATGGGATTGCGCCGGTGGGTGATGCAGTTGACGTGGAACACCGGGTAGGGGTCTTCCATCGAGTAATATCCGGTGTGGTCGCCGAAGGGACCTTCCATGCGCTTTTCGCCCACACCTACGTAGCCTTCCAAGACGATCTCGGCTTGGGCGGGGATTAGCAGGTCCACCGTCTTCCCCTTGACCAGCTCCACCCCTTCCTCCCGGAGGAAACCGGCCACCGTCATCTCGTCCATGTCCGGGGGCAAGGGAGCCGAACCGGTCCAGATGGACGCCGGATCGCCGCCCAGGGCGACGGCGACCTCCATGCGAGAGTCTCCCCGCTCCTGGTTCAGCCGGTAGTGGTGGGCGCCCACCTTCTGAGTCTGCCAGTGCATGCCGGTGGTGTTGCGGTCGTACACCTGGAGCCGGTACATGCCATAGTTCTGCACACCGGTCTCCGGATTCCGGCTGATAACCAGGGGGAGGGTGATGTAGCGGCCGCCGTCCAAGGGCCAACACTTGAGGATTGGAAACCTGTTGAGGTCAACCTCGTCGCCGTGGAGGACCACCTCTTGGCAGGGCCCACTGCGGACGGTCTTGGGTTGAAACGACCCCAGGTGGACCAGCTGGCCCAGGGTGCGGAGCTTGTTCACCAGCCCCTCGGGCGGGCTTTGCGCCAGTCGAAGCAGGCCCTGAACCCGCTCCGCCAGGTCTTCCAGTTGCTCCACTCCCAGGGCCCAGGCGGTGCGTTGCTCGGTGCCGTACATGTTGATGAGCACCGGAACATCGTAGCCGGTGACGTTCTCGAAGAGCAGGGCCGGACCGCCTCGTTTGATGACCCGGTCGGCGATCTCGGAAATTTCCAGCTCACAACTGACCGGGGCCTGAATGCGGCGCAACTCCTTTTTCCCTTCCAGAAACGCGATGAACTCCCGGAGGTCTTTGAATTTCATGCTACTGTCCCATGGGATTCGGTGAGACCCCCGCGCCGCATTTTTAGCCGCCTGGAAACGACAGTGAGGCCAAGCTGGGAATCAGAGGAGAATCGGTGGTGCCATTGTACCGGTTTTCGCCGCCAACGTTCAATGGACAGGAGGCTTTGGGGGCACAACACGTTGGGGACATAGGGTTTCAGGGGCAAGGGAGGTGTGGGGCGCCGGCCTCACCGGCGAACGAGGCCGCGGGTCACTGCCTGGGTGTCCTGGGTGACCCATAGGGGTGGCACGAAATGGCGCGGGATTTAACGAGGGGCTGGCCTCCGCGCCGGCCCCTCGGTCGGGGCTACTCGATGATTGGCTAGAATCCAGTGGATTCGTTACGGTTCCGGCTGAAGCAATCGCTGCAATACACCGGGCGGTCACCCCGTGGCCGGAACGGAACCATGGCGTCCGCGCCGCAATCGGCGCACACGATCGGGTACATCTCGCGAGGAGCATCCTGGTACATTCCGCCGCGTTGCTCGGTGCGCCGCACGGCGCGGCAACTGCGACACCGCTTGGGCTCGTTGGAGAAGCCGCGAGCGTTGAAAAACTCCTGCTCACCGACGGTGAAGATAAACTCCCCGCCGCACTCCGTACAAACTAGGGTCTTGTCTGACAATGCCACTGGTTGACCTCCTTGCGGTCATGGGACGCGTGAGTTTGGCTCAGTAGGTCAACCGGCGCCGGGTGTGGAAAACCCCTCGGATTTGACTAGAGACAGCTGCCATGGGTAACCTAACATTTGCCTAGCCACCCATTATACTGACTGTCGCGATATATGCAACCCATTATGGGAGATGATCACCAGATTACGTCTCGGCCTCTCTCTATGGGTGCGGAACTTGCCGTCACGGCGGGTTCGCGGCGTTCCGGGCCGAGCACAAGGACAAAAGCAGTTGATCCACGACCGGTGGAAAGGGTGGAACCGGCACTTCAACGAGGCGGTAGTCCCGCAAGTCGAGAGCGGGGACTCCACGGGCTCGGTGCGGCGCCTGGACTTTTCTGGGGGAGCCGGGATGTTAGCCTTCTGATTTCGTAAATCAGTCCGCGGCCGGCTGGCCCGAGTGGGTCCGGTCACCTGGCCGGCCCGGTCCGTATCTCTCAGTCTCGGGAAGGTCCGTGGGTCGATTGTCCTCTCCGTCCCTCCAGCAGATGACCGGTGAGGCGGCCGCCCCAGCTGACCACCAATCCGGCGCCGGCTCCCGTGGCCAGGTTCCCGAAGGGCGCGGCGGCGATGGCGCCCACCACCGCGATCACCACCAGGTGCCGGGGGTCTTTGACCTTGAGGCCCAATAGCAGGTGCTGCACTCCCACGTAGAGCAGGAGCGCCCCCAGCACGGCGTAGGGCACCAGGCTCCGCACCTCCAGCGCCGAACTGCCAAACAGCAGTGCCACCGTGATCAGCATTGCTCCCGTGACGCTGGTGGAGACCGGGGTTCGGGCGCCCATCCGGAAGTGAGCCGTCAGGCCTCCGGATCCGTGGCACACGGGTAGACCTCCGGCCAGCCCCGCCCACAGGTTCCCTACCACCATGCTCAGGCTGGTTCGGACCGGCGTAACTCGCCGGGCATCCTCGCCAAAGTAGGAGCGGGCCGTGTCCACGGTGGCGATGACGGCGTTGGTCACGGTAAGGGGAAGCTGGGGGATGACCAGGACCACGAAAGCCTTGGAGAAATCCCCAGCTTCAGGCCAGGCAAATCCAAAGGGCGCCGGCCCCAGGGAAAGGCGTATACCGTCACCTTCGATGGCCAGTCCGACCGCCACGCCGAACGCCGCGACGACGGCCCCGGCGGGGAGCAAGGGCCGCCAGATGAACAGGAGCAGGAGCAATACGCTCAGCAGCCCCACCAGAACACCCACGGACACGTCGAACCCGGCCAGGTCCAGATAGCGGCGTCCCTCTCCACCCACGAGGAACGGCTTGGTAAACACCATCCCCGCGGCGCTTCGAATCAGCAACACTCCCAGGCCGAACTGGACCCCCCGGACCACCTCCTGGGGGACCACCCGGTTCAGATACTCAATGGCCCGGGTAGAGGCCAGCAGAAACAAGCACAGGCTCATGAGTAGGGCGCCGGCCGCGATCACCGAGGGACTCAGGGCCTGGGCGATGGCGATTACCGAGAAAGCCTTCAGCGGCTGGATTGGCATGGGCAGCCGGAAGTACCACCCGGCGATGATGTAGGCGACGCCGACTCCCAGGAGCGTGGACGTGGGGTTGATGCCGTTGATGGCAATAAGGGCGGCTTCAAGAGGGATGAGCACGCCCAGATCGGCGAAGGCCCCGCTTAGTTCGCCAGTGGTCAGCCGGTAGCGGCCGATGCGCGGAATGATGTCCAGGATCAATCTCCTGTTACGTAGCTGGCCTTGCCCTGGTATCGGCCCGCTTTCGGGAGGCCGATGCCGGGTTTTCGGCCGTGGCTCCGCGCTGAACCGGGCTACTTGGTGGGCCAGCGAGTACGCCGGTCTGGTTGGCTCCGTAAGATTGTAAAGTATACTTGATATATTGACAAGTTTAAAGTACATTAGCGGTGTGTCATATTTGCGCAACCACCTGAAGCCCCACCGGCGGAACGCCGGCCTCTCTCAACAGGCGTTGTCCAGCCGGGCCGGCATCAGCCGGCAGGCCTACGCCAGTCTGGAGTCGGGGAGGTCCAGCCCTTCCACCGAGGTAGCGCTGCGTTTGGCTCGATCCCTGGGGACCACAGTCGAAGAGCTGTTTTCCCTGGCTGAGGAGCGTCCCGGGGTAGTGCAGGCCGACCTGGTGGAAGCCGCGGACCCGGAGCAGCGCTCCCGTCTCACCCCCTGGCCCCGGCGGGCCCGTCTGGCGCGGGTGGGCAGCCGGCTGATGGCCCGGCCCCTGACCGGCCCGGCCGCGGCCCGTCACTCTCTGGTGGAAGCCGAAGGAGTGATCGTTTCCACCTCCCGAGGTGGAAAGCGGGTGAACGTCCAACCCTTCGACGAAGAGGAGGCGGAGGCGCCCGCCCTGGTGTTGCTGGGATGCGACCCCGCGGCGGTCCTGCTGGAGCCGGGTTTGCGCCGGTATGGCGTCAAGCTGGTGTGGGCCGAGGAGGGAAGCAGCCAGGCCCTGGCCGGCCTCGCCCGGGGGGAGGCCCATGTCGCGGGGTGCCACCTGAAAGATGAGGCCACCGGCCTCTACAACGTCCCCTGGGTGCGGCGGCTGGTTCCCTTCGCCTGCACCCTGGTGACATTTGCCGCATGGCGGCAGGGGTTGATAGTGGCGACGGGCAACCCCAAGGGTATCCAGGGCGTGGCAGACCTGTCAGCGCCGAACGTCACCATCGTCAACCGTGAAGCTGGGTCCGGTAGCCGGTCGCTGCTGGACCGGCTGCTCCAGCGGTTGGGTATCCCTTCTGACACGCTGGCCGGGTATGACCGGGAAGCGGGAGGACATCTGGCGGTGGCCCGAGCCGTCTCCTCCGGGAACGCGGACGCCGGGATCGGCGTGCAGGCGGCTGCCGCTGCCCTGGGATTGGGCTTCGTCCCCATCGAGGAAGAACGCTACGACCTGGTAATCCCCAACCACCTGATCGACGAGCCCGGTGTGCAGGCCCTGCTGGACCTGCTCCGGCGGCCCGGGCTTCGCCGCCGGGTCGAGGCCCTCGGGGGATACGACGTGTCGGGCATGGGCCTCCCGGTGTCGGGAGCCTGACCCGCCCCAGGGTTATCCACGTATCGCCCACAGACAGGCTCGCCACAGTCATCCCTTCTTGGAACGAATTGTAGTTTTGAATAGGCCCCGCTCCCATTAACGGCATCCCTCGCCCTTCGGGAGAGGGACCGAGGGTGAGGGCCAGCCCAGAAACCTCGCTCACTAATGCCGGCATCAGCAAGAAAATCACCTGCAGGCGCTTTGACACCCCACGGAGTCTTGACTGGGCATCACTTCTGCGGTTTAATGGGTTTTCAGCCAGAGGGCGAAGGCCCGCGGCTGAGGAATCGGTGCATCATTCGCCGGAGTTCCGTCATTTCCCGTTCCTGGCCTTGGGAATTTATCTGATGGCCGAGTTGAGGGGCTCGGGAGAGGACAATCCGCGAAGAGGTTTTCGGGAACAACCGTTTTGCGAAGGGCAGAAGCATTTCATTCGAGGGAGGTGAGCGAGCCATGGCGCTGGTACGTTGCCTGACCGAAATTGGAATGGGGGTCGATGTTCACGGCCGCAACTACACTTCCGCCGCCACGCGGGCGGTGGACGACGCTCTGCATCACGCCAGTCTGGGTTTCCAACGCCTGTTGGGTCCGGAGGGCGGCGAGATGCTTATTGACATAACCATCGGAGTGCCCAAGCCTGAGGCGGTGGACTGCGCCAAGGTGGCCGCGACCCTCCCCCACGGCAAAGGGACGGTCCGCGCGGTCCAAGGCGGGCTGGAAGTGCCCGATCAGGACGGTAATGACGCCATGGTTATTGTCAACGCCGCGGTGATCATCAGCCTTGATGACGGCCGCTGACGAAGAGGTGATACCCATGCCCATCATCGACAATAACGCTACACCGATGCCGGAGCCGGAAGACGGGCGCAGTTCCCGGCGGTTTGTCAACAAAGAGGCGGGGGCGGCCAACTTGACCATCGGCGAGCTGGTGATGCAGGACGGCTCCGCCTTGCGCTTGCATACCCATCCCACCGACGAGGCCATATTCTTGCTGGAGGGGCAGGTGGAGATGGTGGTGGGGGACGAGCACCGGGTGGTGGTGGCGGGGCATACCCTGCTGGCGCCGCCGGGCACGCCCCATCGGTTGATCAACAATTCCGGCGCGCCGGCGAGGATGTACACCATATTCCCCACGGACAATCCGACAACCGAGTACGTGGACTGACGGAGACCCCCTCCACCGTTCGCGGTGAGCTTGTCGAACCACATCTTGGGATGCTTACTTACTGCTTGCCGGCCTTCAACCGCGCCTCTTCGGCGTAGACCGGCAATAGGGACCGCCGGTCGGGGCCGGAGAGCGTAACCCGCACCAGCGCCCGGCCCTCGACGAAGATCAGGGTCAGCGTTTCATCTCCTCCGTGGTCCTCGATCAGAACCTCGGCGACGTCTTTGAAATTGCCTTGCTCTATTGGATAAGTGCTCCGGGCAAGCTGACCCCTTTTGATTTCGGCCAGAACGGCCCGGGCCGTATCCTCGCTCTCGAACAACACCAAGCTCTGGCCGAGCACGAAGTCCGGTCCGGTAAGCTCCGACTGGGCCGACGGTTCGCCCTGCGTCGTTTCACTGACGAGGGCCTTGCTCTCCGTGACCGCCAGGCCGGAAAAATCACCGGCGTTCAGCAGCAGGTCCCGGACCTCGGGTTGCCCTCCCGAGCAGGCGGCCAGGAAGGCGATTATCGCCCCCAATGACCAGACCATGAGGGTGGCTATTCGTCTGTACCTGGGGTGCCCCAACCGCCACCTCCCGAGGTGCGGATGCTCAGAATGTCTCCGGCCTCCACGTCCAGTATTTCCTTGCCGGCCAGTGTTACTTCTTCGTAGCCGCCCCGGAAGAGCACGTTCTCGCCCGTGTGGCCGTGGTGGCCGCCGTGGTAGCCCGGCGGCGGACGCTTCCGGCGCTCCGACAGAACGGTGACCCGAGCCGGGGCAAGGAACTCCACGTCCCGCACCAGGCCGTCGCCGCCCCGGTACTTTCCATCGCCGCCTGAGCCGCGTCGCAGGGCGTACCGCTTCAGGCGCAGGGGGAAGGCAAACTCCATCGCCTCGATGGGGGTGTTCATGGTGTTGGTCATGTGGGTGTGGATCCCCGAGATGCCGTCCTTGGTGGGCCGGGCGCCCATCCCGCCCCCGATGGTCTCGTAGTAGACGTAGGGCCGTTCTCGAATTGGGTCGTGCCCCCCGATGATCATGTTGTTCATGGTGCCCTGGCTGGCCGCCGGTATCAGTTCGGGGAGCGCCTGCGCCAGGGCGGCGAGCAGCACGTCGGTGATGCGCTGGGAGGTCTCGACGTTGCCTCCGGCCACTCCGCGCTGGGGCTCCGGGTTCACCAGCGAGCCCAGCGGCGTGATAATGTGCACTGGTCGGAGGCAGCCCTGGTTGGCCGGGGCATCGCCGCCGACCAGGCAGCGGATCACGTAGAGACAGGCCGACACGGTGACCGCATTGGGGGCGTTGATGCAGCCGGGCCGCTGGGGTGACGTGCCGGTGAAGTCCACCGTGATCCGGTCGCCGTCCACCGTTATGGCCACGGCTATGGGAACGAGTTCCTCGGTGAGGCCGTCGTCGTCCATGTAGTCCAACACCCGGTACACCCCGTCGGGGATGCGCTGGATGGCCTGGCGGGTCACCCGCTCCGAGTAATCGAGCAGCGCTTCCATGTGCTCCAGAGTCTCGCTGCTGCCATAGCGCTGGACCACCTCCTGGAGGCGGCGTTCCCCCACTCGGATGGAAGCCATCTGGGCTGCCAGGTCGCCTTTGCGTTCTTCCGGCGTGCGGGAGTTGCGGCAGATGAGCTGGATGACCTCCCGGTTGAGCCTTCCGCCACGGGCCAGCTTGATCGGCGGAATTATGGTGCCCTCCTGGTACAGCTCGGTGGACAGAGGCATCGAGCCGGGGGTCATGCCGCCCACGTCGGCGTGGTGGCCCCGGTTGGCGACAAAGCCGGCCAGGCGCTTGGCGCCATCCTCTTCAGCGTACACCGGGGCGACCAGGGTAATGTCCGGAAGGTGGGTGCCGCCCAGGTAGGGGTCATTGAGGATCACCATGTCCCCTTTGCGGAGGGTGTTGGGGAAGGCGGTCAGCGCCGCCTGTACCGAGGCGGGCATCGCGCCGAGGTGTACCGGCACATGGGCTGCCTGGGCCACCATCTGCCCCTGGGGATCGAAGATGGCGCAGGAGAAATCCCGCCGCTCCTTGATGTTGGGCGAGTAGGCGGTGCGCAGCAGGGCCACGCCCATCTCCTCGGCCACCGAAATGAACATGTTCTTGAAGACTTCCAGGCTTATCGGGTCGACGGGCATCGGTCACCCCTTCTCGTTAGTCAATGCCGCGGTTACAACCCGGCCAGCAGGTCCGCCCCTTTGTCCCCTTCCTTGGGAACGGCCAGGGTGTAGTACTCGGTGCTCATGATCTCCCGCATCATTTCCTGGGGCAATTTGGCAAAAGGCCCGTTGGGGTCAATCTGGGTCCGGTGGCAGTTAAGCGAGGCGACCTTGGTCTCCACGTAGGCGCCGACGTCCACCACCGTGGTCACGTCTTCGTCCGGGGACCCGATGGTCTCGATGTCCAGGCTGGCGAAGGGCGGCGTGATGCCCGCGTTCAGCATCTGCTGCCACATCCGCCGGAAGTTGCTGCGGGGGAAGCAGACGTAGTAGAGCAGCCGCGGAGACCAGGCCTGCCGGGCGTGGGTCGAGTCTCCCTCGTGGCCAGGATCACCGGCCAGGGCGAAGGCCCGGGTTGCGTGGCGGTAGACCGCCGTGTGGTCCGGGTGACCGTAACCCCCCGTCGGGTCGTGGGTGAAGACCATCTCTGGGCGCGTTTCCCGGATGATCTCCGCCAGTTCGCCGGCCACCTTCTCCGGGTCGGCCTGGGACAGGGAGTCCGGGTGGGTGTTGTCGTCGGTGCCGGCCATGCCGGAGTCACGGTAGCCCAGGAAGCGCAGGTCTTGCACGCCGGTTACGGCCATGGCCCGGCGCAACTCCTCCCGGCGCACCTGGGCCAGGGTTTCCGGAGTAGCCAGGGAGGGGTCGCTGATCTCGCCCACGTCTCCGTTGGTGGTGCACACCAGGGTAACGTGGGCTCCTCGCTCCACCAGCATGGCGAGGGTGCCACCGCAGCCGAAGCCTTCGTCGTCGGGGTGGGCGAAGGCGGCCAGCACGGAGAGGCTGTGGAGGTCTTGAGCGGGTTCGTTCGACACTATCGCATCCTGCCGTTCAAGAATTCCTGCTCAGAGTTTGTCACCCGGCCGAACCGGGGATCACATGGGTCACGTTGGAGCAAGCTCTGTCCCCCTACTCCGGCTCCAGCACCAGGTTGCCGTAGGGGTCCACGGCGCCGCCCCAGCCGGGTGGCACCACGATGGTGCTGTCCATCTGCACCACCAGGGCCGGCCCCTGGATTTGGTTTCCGCTCCGCAGCATTTCCCGTTGGTACAGGGGTGTGGCCAGAGAGCCGTCGCGGAACACCACCTCCGCTTCGCCCATCTTGGCGGCGGACGGATCGGCCGCTCCGGGGGGCTCCGGGGTGGCCTGAGGCTTGTCGACGGCCAGCAGAAGCTTCAGCCGCAGGTTGACGATCTCCACGCGTTCGCCCCGGTCGGCGTAGCCGAATCTCTGAAGGTGGGCCCGGTAGAAGCTGTCGGTGACGGCGCGCTGCAGGTCGCGTCTACCGGATGGTGACGGGTAGTCGATGGTCAACTCGAAGGATTGGCCGACGTAGCGGGCGTCCAGGAAGCGGCGAGCTTCCATCCGGTCAATGGGCAGGCCTTCCTTCCGCAGCTCCTCGCGGGCCAGACGCTCCATGCCGTGGAACTCATCGTCCAGGCGGAGCCGGGTCACGTCGTCGCCCCGCAGCATCGCCGTTCGCGAGTAGTCCTTGACCACGTCGGCGATGGCCACCCCCAGGGCCGAGAGGATGCCGGGTCTGGGGGGCACCAGCACCCTCGGGATACCCAGCTCTTCGGCTAGCTCGCAGCTGTGCATCGGGCCGGCGCCGCCGAAGGGCACTAGTGTAAAGCGGCGGGGGTCGTAGCCCCGCTCCAGGGAGATGGCCCGGATGGCCCGCTCCATGTTGGCGTTGACCACGCGGTTGATACCCAGGGCCGTTTCCTGGATCGTTGCGCCTATCTGCGACGCCAGGCCGGACATCAGGCTTTCGGCCCGGGCCCGGTCCAGGGTCAAGCGCCCCCCGAGGAACTGGTCGGGCAACAGCCGCCCCAGGGTCAGGTTGGCGTCGGTGACCGTGATCTGGTCACCTTTGCCGTAGCAAGCCGGGCCGGGGTCCGCCCCCGCCGACTGGGGCCCCACCACCAGCGCGCCACCAGCATCCAACCGGGCGATGGAACCGCCGCCGGCCCCCACGGTGTGGATCTCGATCATGGGAACGCTGATGGGATACCCTCCAACGCTGGAGGCGGTGGTCTCTTTGATAGTCCCCGGGCAGAGGGAGACGTCGGTGGAGGTGCCGCCCATGTCCAGGGTGATGATGTCCGGGTAACCGGCCTGGACCCCCGCGTAGAAGGCGCCCACGACTCCGCCGGCGGGGCCGCTCAAGATGGTGCGCACCGGCTGCTCCGACGCCAACCGGGCGGTGATGCTGCCCCCCGAGGATTGCATGATCCGCAGTTCGTTACCGAGGGACTTTTCCAGTTCGCCGAGATAGTGTGCCATCAGCTTCCCAACGTAGCAGTTCACCACCACTGTGCCGGTGCGCTCGTATTCGCGGAACTCGGGGAGTACGCGGCTGGAAATGGAGATGAAGGGAGGCTCGGGTAGCTTCTGCAGAGCTTTGAGAACCATCTCTTAGTGGGCCGGGTTGAGGAATGAAAACAGGAAAGAGACGGCCACGGAATCGACCTGGGCTTCCTGTATCAATCGGACCACTGTTTCTATAGCCGCGGGGGACAGGTCCTCGATGATGGTCCCGGTATGGTCGACCCGCTCCGGCAGCCCGAAGCGCAGCTCCCAGGGCGCCAGGGCCGGAGCCCGGTCCATATTCAGGTTGTAAAGCTCGGTGCGGGCCTGGCGGCCGATTTCCAGCACGTCTTCGAAGCCCAGGGTGGTGACGAGGGCCGTGCGGCCGCCTTTGCCCTCCAGCAGAGCGTTGGTCGCGACGGTGGAGCCGTGGACGAAGTCGGCCTCACCCACCCTCACCCCGGTTTCGGCCACTCCCTGGAGGATGCCCCGGGTGGGGTCGTCGGGGGTCGAAGGGAGCTTGTGGACTCGGAGCCGGCCATCTTCGAGCACGGCGATGTCGGTGAAGGTTTCGCCGACGTCGATGCCCACTATGGTCCTGGTCATCGAGCTAGACGCCTTGGTCTTCGAGATTCCGTGGCTTGGTTGACATAGCAGCTAATTACCCCAAGGCATCGATGGTGAACAATATCTCCCTGTATCCTTTCACCGAAGGGAGACTGGGGAGTGTTCCTGACAGGGTATGCCCATGTAGGGCTCAGGAATTTGTGCATAGTTCAGTAAACAAAGCCGGACCCAATGGAGAGGTGAGCCGGCTACTGAGAGTCCTCCAGGCCGATCCTCAGCCGCTTGTTGATGCGCCCTTTGCTCTCGTGACGCACCACTTTGATGACGCCTACCTCGCGGGTGTTGGCAACGTGGGTGCCGCCGTCGGCCTGGGTGTCCAGCCCCTTTATCTCGATGGTCCGCACCTCTCGGATGCCGGGTGGGAGCAGGTTTATCTTGGTGCGGATCAGGTCCGGGACCTGTTCGGCTTCTTCCCGGGTCAAGTTGCCCACCAGCACGTCCCGGGCCGCCGCAACCTCGGCGTTGATCTTCTCCTCCACTTCCTGGGCGAACTCGGCGCTCATCTGCTCCAGTTCGAAGTCCATCCGGGCCTCGCCTGGGCGCATGTCTCCGCCGGTTACCTTGGCTCCGTAGTCGCGCCAGATCACGCCGCAAAGGATGTGCAGGGCGGTGTGGGTGCGCATCAGGTGATAGCGCCGCTCCCAATCGATCCGGCCAGTGATCGAGGCCCCAGCCGCCGGCGCCGGCCCTTCAATCCGGTGCACTATCTTACCTTCCGACCGGCCCACCTGGGTGACCGGATGTTCCTGATCCTCGGATATCAGGACGCCGGTATCGTACGGCTGACCGCCGCCGCCGGCGTAGAAGGCGGTGCTGTCCAACACCACGCCACCTTCCACCACCTCGGTCACGGTGGCCTAGAACTCCTTCAAGTAGCTGTCGTCATGGAACAGAAGGTCGGTCATCCGTTGCCTCTATCTCCCTGGTTTTCTCGCGGGCAGCCTCGCATCTTGTAGAAGGGTATGGCCGGAACCCGCCGATTGCGCCGCCAATTGGGGTAACACCGGAGCTTCGTCCCAGCGGCCGAACCCTTCAAAAGCCCCTCGGACTTGCTGAGTCTCGGCTGGGGCCCCGAGTTTGCCGCGCCGGCCCGGTGGCCGAACGCGCCACGCGCTCCGGCTCAGGGGGCGTAGCGGTTGATGGTTGGATATTGACGCGACGGTCAGTCGTTTGACCGGAGTGCCGGAGTGATTGAAGACAGTCGCCCGCGAGGAAACCCGCCGTAGGCGAAGCTTCGATGACCGCCGGCCGATCTCTTCAGTGGCGCCGGATGGTATTATAGCAGACTCAAAGTGTCTTCTATCGGCTGGCCGGAGACCGGCCCCGGCGAAGGTTGCCGGTTGCCCATATCCGCCTTGGTTCTCGCAATAATGCGTTGTTTTTGCCTTGCGGGAGTGACATAATACCGATGCTAGCAGGGTTCTTGCCTGGCCGGGCAGGGAACTACTGTTCCAGAGCGCCAAATATCAGCATTTCAGCAGGTGGTCCGAGAATGAAGATTTCGTGCTTACAGGAAAACCTAAGCCGTGGGTTGGCCATAGTGGGCCGGGCGGTAGCCACCCGCGCCACCCTGCCGGTGACCCAAAATGTGCTGCTCAGCGTCGATCAGTCGATGCTCAAACTTTCCGCCACCAACCTAGAGGTGGCCATCACCACTTGGACCGGCGCCATGATAGAGGATGAAGGGTCGGTGACGGTTCCGGCCCGGCTGCTGACCGAGTTCGTGAGTTCGTTGCCCAACGACCGGATCGACCTTGAGTTGCAGCCCGGCACCAGCATTCTCCAGCTTTCCTGCGCCCGTTCGAAGGCTACCATTCATGGGACCGACGCCGCCGAGTTCCCGCCGATCCCCGCCGTGGACGAAGCCATCGCGGCGCGAGTGGACTCGCGGGCCTTGAAGTCGGCCATCTCCCGGGTCGCCTTCGCCGCGGCCACCGAGGAATCCAGGCCGGTCCTGACCGGGGTGGAGATGAAGCTAGAGGGCGACCGGTTTAGCCTCGCGGCGGCCGACGGGTTTCGCCTGGCCGTCCAGCACGGCAAGTTGCAGCAACCGGTGGAGGCAGAGATCAAGGTCATCGTTCCAGCCCGGACGCTGAACGAGCTGAACCGGCTGCTGGGAGACCAGGAAGAACCGGTGGAGATCATGATGACCCCCGCCAAAGGACAGGTGATGTTCCGCGTGCGGGGCGCCGAGACAGTTGAGGTGGTCTCGCAGCTGCTTCAGGGCGCCTTCCCCAACTACGAACAGCTGATTCCCAAGGGCTACCAGACCCGCGCCGTGCTGGATTTACCGGCGCTGCTGCGGGCGGCCCGAACGGCAGCCATCTTCGCCCGGGACGGCAGCAACATCATCCGGGTTCAGCTTGTGCCGGCCGATGGTGGAGAAGGTTCCGGGAAGCTCATCATCTCAGCGCGGTCCGAAGAGGTCGGCGACAACGAAGATGAGGTTGATGTCGAAGCCATTGAGGGCGATGAGGGCAAGATCGCCTTCAACAGCCGGTATCTGCTGGATGTGCTACAGGTGCTGGAACGCGGTAAAGTGGCGCTGGAGACAACCACCTCATCCAGCCCCGGCGTGTTCAAGCCCATCGACTCGGAAGATTACATCCACGTGGTCATGCCGATGTTTGTTCAATGGTGATAAATTTGTAGCTGACGGTGTCCCCTTCAAGGCTACTGTCCCACTCTGATGCAATGAGTCCCACCTTATTTGCTTCCCGGTAAGGTTTCCCCGTATTCCCGCGTCTTTGGCTTCGTTGGGGTGATCGAGTAGATTTCCGAAAAGGAACTTGGGCAAAGCGGAATCTGGCAGAGGGTATTCGCTGTTGGGCGGAGGGAATGTTGAACGAGCCAACCGGGACATATGAAGACGAGAAAGCCTTTCGTAAAGCGGTGGAGAAAGAAGCAAAAGCTTCAACGAGCGACCCAGATTGGTCAGATCTATCAAAAGGTAGGTATGAACCCTTCGATGCCGTTGATTTCACTGAGATGGCCAACATACTCCGAAAGTTCTCGGCGCAGAAATCGAAATCAACCCCAGAAAAAAAGGCTCGGGGATA
>PVBE010094907.1_pt1 | contig 60396 bp, 51 predicted proteins | sample 1631181 | NCBI WGS metagenome assembly PVBE01 (sample SAMN08397723, study PRJNA350692) | Marine metagenome, whole genome shotgun sequencing project. | isolation source: water | place: Pacific Ocean | collected 2012-04
ATTACATCCGGACCGCCAGAGCCAAAGGGCTAAGCCCCCTGTCCGTTTTATTCAAACACTCCTTGCGCAATGCCATATTGCCGGTGGTATCTTTGTCAGCTGTATCTCTGGGATTTCTGCTGGGCGGATCGGTCATTGTCGAATCCGTTTTTGCGTTGAACGGCGTCGGGTTTCTAGCGTTTGAATCAATCATGCGCCAGGACTTCCCGGTGGTGCAGTCAATCGTGGTGATGATTTCATTTATATACATTTTCCTGACCCTTTTATCGGATTTGATCAACGCCCGGTTGGATCCCCGCATCAGGCTCGGTTAGGAATAAATTTGTCCAGGGAACGGTATTGAGCATAACTGAACAAAATACGCTGGCACAGAATTCACAGCGACAGATTTCGCTGACGGACGCTTTTCCTTCTAAGGGTAAACAATTTCACCCGGAAATGCGCGATGAATTCGAAGTCAACGCGCCGACGCCACCTGAACTCATGCGTCGCCGGGCCCGTTCACATTACGGGTTCATCATTGGTGGTGGATTTGTTCTGGTCGTTGTTTTCATCGCTATCTTTGCGCCCTTTATTATTCCTTACGATCCCTTCGACCAGGAACTTACCAAACGTTTGATTGATCCGATCTGGGGTAAAACGGGTACCTGGATACATGTCCTCGGCACGGATGCATTGGGTCGGGACTATCTGACCCGGGTCATATACGGCGCAAGAATCTCGCTGATGATTGGTTTCTTCGCTGCTGCCGTATCTGCTGTTGTCGGCTCGGCATTGGGCATCATCGGCGGCTATTTCGGTGGGCGGTTGGACGCCGTTATCATGTATCTGATCAACGTCAAGCTGGCGTTACCGCCCATTTTGGTAGCTCTGTCCCTGGTGTCGGTATTTGGCGGTTCCATTCTGGCACTCATACTTATTCTCGGATTTCTGTTCTGGGACCGCTATGCGGTGGTGACACGCAGTGTTACCCAACAAATCAGAGCCAACGACTATGTAACCGCCGCTGAAGCGGTCGGTGCTTCCAAATTGCGTATTCTGGCGGGTGAGATATTGCCCAATGTCATGAACCAAATCATCGTCATTATCAGTCTGGAAATGGCCGTCGCCATTTTGGTTGAAGCGGCCTTGTCATTCCTGGGATTAGGTGTAAAGCCGCCAACACCTTCCTGGGGTCTTCTGGTATCTGAAGGCCGCAGTTACATGTTCTTCAAGCCCTTTCTCATCACCATTCCCGGTCTGGCCATTTTCTTTCTGGTCATTGCCATCAACATGCTGGGCGACGGCATCCGCGACATTACAGCGCCTGAAGGGCGTAACTAGGGATTTATGATGACAGATTCCCAATTGGACAACCTATCGTTAGAAACGGTATTGGACGTCCGCAATCTCGTCATCGATATCGACGTGCCGGCGGGCACCTTGCATGCCGTTTCCGATATAAGTTTTGATCTTAAGCAGGGCGAAACCCTCTGTATCGTTGGCGAATCGGGATGCGGCAAGTCGATTACTTCACTGGCCGTGATGAACCTTTTGCCCCGCAAAGCACGAATGCGGGCCAGCCAATTGTCGCTGCAGGGCATTGATCTTCTGGCTCTAAACGAGAAGGAATTCGCGGCTCTGCGGGGCAACAAAATGGGCATGATTTTTCAGGATGCCATGACGTCCCTGAACCCGGTTTATCGCGTTGGCGATCAGATGGAGGAGGTATTTCTCAGGCATCGCAGCGGTGGTAGGAAAGAAGCCCGCGAGAAAGCCATTTATTTCCTTGAGAAGGTCGGTATTACCGGCGCCAAAAGTCGGCTTACCCAGTATCCGCACCAGCTTTCCGGCGGCCTGCGCCAACGCATCATGATCGCCATGACTCTGATGTGCGAACCCGCGCTCATCATCGCCGACGAACCGACTACCGCCCTTGATGTCACCATCCAGGCGCAAATCCTGCATCTGCTTTCAAGCCTGCAAAAAGAACTGAATATGGCGATGATTTTGATCACCCATGACCTGGGCGTGGTGGCCCGCATGGCCGACCGGGTGGCGATCATGTACGCGGGAAAAATCGTCGAAACGGGAACTTGCGATCAGGTGTTCGCCAAACCTCTCCACCCCTATACCCAAGGTTTGCTGCGTTGCATTCCCGTCCCGGGAAAATCCAAGCCGGGCTCCAAACTCGGATCCATTAAAGGGCTGGTGCCTGCCTTGATCGGCGATCTGGAAGGCTGTTTGTTCCGCAACCGCTGCCAGTATCTGGAGGACGATTGCATCACTGAAAACGTTGATTTTGTCGCCCTGTCAGAGGGCCGCACTTACCGGTGCCTGATGGCGTCTGACCGCTGCCAGGAAAATTTCAGCGCCGATGAGATCAGGGACGCGACGCCATGAACCTCCGGAACGGAACCACGGACAGCGACAATATGACGCCTCAGTCGCAGCGGGTTCTGGAGTGCCAGAATGTCAGCCGCGATTTTAAAGTCGGGAAAAAATTATTTACTAAGGCCCTGGATCTCAAGGCCGTTCAGAATGTCAGTATGAACGTCAATCGGGGCGAAGTCTTGGCTGTGGTTGGCGAATCGGGCTGCGGCAAGACCACCCTGACCAAAATGATGCTAGGTCTTCTGCCCGTGACCTCAGGCGAAATATTGTTCGAGGAAGAGCCGATCAGCGGCATCGATATCCGTTCGATTGCCAAAAAAGTTCAACCGGTTTTTCAGGACCCTTATTCTTCGCTCAATCCGCGCAAGACCCTTGAAGCCATTATATCCTTGCCGATGAAGGTACACGGTATTGGCACCGCCGAGGAAAGACGCGGGCGTGTACTGGAGATTATGCGGCTGGTGGAATTACCGCCCCGTTTTCTTCATTCCTATCCCAATCAGCTTTCCGGGGGCCAGCGGCAACGCGTGGCAATCGCTCGCGCCTTGATCATAAATCCCAGCATTCTTATCTGCGACGAGCCGACCTCGGCTCTGGACGTTTCGGTCCAGGCCCATATCCTCAACCTGCTGATCGATCTGCGCCAGGAACTGAACCTCACCTACGTGCTGGTCAGCCACGACCTCGCCGTGGTCGAACTTTTGGCCGACAAGGTCGCGGTAATGTATTTGGGCAGACTGATCGAGTACGGGCCGGGCCAGCAGATTTTCAATAGTCCCCGGCATCCCTATACCAAGCTACTTCTGGAATCCGTTCTTACACCCGAACCGGGGAAAGGATTACCGGAGATTGCCCTAGGGAAGGAATTTCCCAATCCGCTCAATCCGCCCAGCGGTTGCGCTTTTCACCCCAGATGCACTGAAGCCACCGAGCAGTGCAAAATAGCGCGTCCGGTTCTGACTGTCGAAAACGGCCAGTCAGTAGAATGCCATCTCTTCAGCGATTAGATTATCTAGGCCTAAGCTCTTTTCATGTGTCCATGTATACGGACCGGCATGTAGACGCCTGCTTTGATGGAGGAGAACTTCATAAAGAAATCACCCGCCACAGACGTTAATCCGATCAAGGCCAGCAAAGCCGGCGACAACGGCGCAATGATCCCGGCCATGAGAAACGTCGGCACTACCAGACCTATCACCAAAATACCTCCATAGAAGTAGATGGCCAGGCGTCCTGCGAGAATTTCATGCAAAGAGGCGCGCGCGGTTTCATCGCCGCTGCTCAAGGCACCTTGAATCTCGAACAGCCAAAGAATGATGACCGAGGCCGTCACAGCAATCCAGATAACCAGAATTTCCGAACCGGACCCCACCACTTCGCCCCGCAAGGCCAATGACAGGAGAAAAGCCGCCGCTCCGCCGCGGAAGGCGTAGGAAATATAGAGCACCGGATGCAGGGTCGAGTTCCAAAAGGGAATGGCCTTCGAAGCCGTGTAAACAAATCCCATATAGACGATCAGGACAATCGACCCGGCCATTGAAACCACCATACCGAACTGCGACCACACTGAGTTAACCGACCAAAGGGCATCACCGAACAAATGTGGCGGCAGATAAATTAAGCTACCGATCAGAAATAGGGTCAGCCCCCAAAAGCCGCGGGACACCCAGGAGGTTGCGGTCCGCAGCATCATTTTCAGGAACCGCTCCGGCCGGGCGAGGTTGAACAGATGTGCCAATCCGCCTAATCCGGCCAGGATGAATCCGGCGATCAGAGATATTACATCGTGGTAAAAGAGACCGAACAGCCAGGCTCCGGACGCGACACCGACCAGAAAGTGACCGTAGATCAAAAAAGCGCCGCGGCCTTCCGCCCACTCCCTTTGGGGTCGGTATTCGGACTGAAAATCTTTCAGTAATATTTCGTATCGTCCACCGGATGGCGACATAACAATTTCTCCCCCTTAATTAGGCCGGCAAATAATAGACCCGCGGATTGGTGCCTTTTTCCGGATGTAACGGAAAACCGCTACGCTCCCGGATCAGCCGCGACACTTCGCTGGTGGGATCGTCGAGATCGCCGAAATAACGGGCAATGGTCGGGCAGTTTTCAACGCAGGCAGGATCCTTACCGTCCCGCACTCGGTCACGGCAGAAGTTGCACTTCATCACCACGCCTTCCTGGTGGCGTTCGACCCGCGCCTCTTCATAAGGTGTCGCACCGGCGTCACCATAGTAGTTCCGTTTTTCGTCATTGAAGTACCGGTTGGAATACGGACAGGCCAGCATACAGGTCCGGCAGCCTACACACATATCAGGATCGATATCGACGATACCGTCTTCTTCCCAAACGAAGCTGGCGCCGGTGGGGCAGACATCGACGCAGGGTGGGTCGTCACAATGGTTACACAACACCGGCAGGAAAATAGTCTGCGCGGTCGGATAGGTGCCCTCTTCCTGTTTATGAACCCGGGCAAAAAAAACACCGGGTGGTGTGCCGTTTTCGGCCTTACAGGAAAGCTGACAGCCGTAACAGCCAATACACCGTTTCAAATCGATCACCATGCCCCATCTCATGATACGGCCTCCACTTTGCTTACCTTCACTTTGACGCACAGATCCAAGGTCAGATTGGAGGGGCTTGAATGGTGCCAGTCCAGTTCGATCAGATCGTTAAAGAAAACGCCTTTTCCTTTGGCCGTCGGCATCTCCTTGGCCCAGTGGCCGGCGCAAGCGCCGATCCCAAGACCTTCGGGGTGCATGGTTTCGGTAAGGTGAATTTTGCCTTCAACCTTCCGGCCATATTCGTTTTCCACCCAGACCCGGTCACCCGACTTCAATCCCTTTTCCCGGCCGACACCGGCGTTGATGGCGATGTTGTAGGAATAGGGATCCAGCTGGGCGGCTTCGTCCAACCAAGCGTTCTCCATGGTCAGGCTGTTGGTATGAACGATATCGCGATAATAAAAGGCGATGAAATCAAAGTCCTCGTGCTCGCATTCATGAGAGGGGCACGGCAACCAGTCGGGTAGCGGGCTGTAATATTCCTTGGGGATATCAAGTCCCTTAGGGCTGGAGATCGCCATGGTCTTTTCCCAGATATCGGGCATCCATTCCCAATACAGAGGAACCCGCACGTCGGTGAAGGCCCGCCAGTAAACTTCCTCCGGCGTTTTGTCCCATTTGACCAGACCGTGTTCCTTGAAATAGTCCAGTCCCTTGTCCGGCCCGAATTTATCTTTCAAATCAAGATCGGAAATTTCGGCAAAAGTATATTTGCGGTCCAGTTCCAAGCGGTTTTCACCCTGCAGATCGAACCAGGCGTTGTAAGAGGCATTCATATCCGGCGTGATACCGATGCGGTCGCCCAGTTCCAGCAAGACGTCGGCAAACAATCGACGCTCACCGGCCGGTTTCACCACTTCCTGGCGGATCGGCCAACACCATTCCCCGAGCCCGGCGGGCAGGCTGAAGATAAAGGGGAAGTTCGACCGTGAATCGGTAGTCTCCAGATAGCCGCAATCGGGCAGGACGATATCGGCGAATTCGGACGTTTCGGTGAGGAAAATATCGAACGAGACCATAAACTTGAATTTTTTCAAGGACGCCTCGACAGCATCCTTGTTGCCGACGCTCATGATCTGGTTGGCGCCGAGATTGATCATCATTTCCGGCCGGTAGTCCAGATCAAACTTTTGCCACATCTCTTCCTGATCCGTGGAGGCCTGAAAGACCGACCCCATCCCCATAGGGAATAGGTTTTGCAGCCCGACCCGTTCCGGGGGTGCAGGATCGCCGACGGGGAAAGGCTCGTGCGGCCCCATCCAGGAACCGGTGATCATCAGTCCGTCGGGATCTGGGTGTGGCCAGTATTGTAGCCGCCCCGTTTCGGGATAACCGTTGCAGGCCGGATTGAAACCGAGACAACCGCCGGCCACATCGGCGGCGCCGACCAGATGATTCAGCATGTCCACAGCCAGCATGTTATAGGAAGAATTTTTATGGCCCTGGGAGCCGCGGAAAGCGATGGCGGCCACGGGCCGGTAAGGCACCGTAACACCATCGATAACGATGGTGCTGCCGATCCGGGCTTCCTGAGCGAATTCCGTGGCGATGCGGCGGATGTTCTCAGCCGGGATGGTGGTGATTTCTTCACCCCGCTCAACGGAATAGGTTTTCAGGTGTTCTTTCATCAGAACGAACGCCGGACGGCAGGCTTTACCGTTGACCTCATACTCGCCTTCCAACGCCATTTCTTCGGCGTCGGTGGCGTCAAAGGGGCAGGCCTCATTGGCATCCGAATCCCACACCAGGGGTTTGCCGGTTTCTTCAGCCCGTATATATCGCTGATCGTCGCCGATCAGGTAGGGAAGATTGGTTTTGGCCTTCAGATACGGTGCGTCATAAACTTCCAGCTCGTTGACCAGAACATTGGCCATGGCGAGTGCCAGCCCGGCGTCGGTGCCGACCCGGATAGGCACCCATTCCGTGGAGTTGGCCCCGGCCTGATTGGCGAAGGGATCAACCACCACCATTTTCATACCGCGCGCCCGGGCATCGGCGGCCATGGTCATATTGGAGCACGATGCATGACCGGCGGCATGTCCCTTTGAAGCGCCGAAATAGACCGCGTAATTGCAATGCTGGAAGTCCGGCAGGATCGACCATGAAGAATGCATAATGCCACTGATCAGGTGGGCGCCGTTGCCGCAATGGAGACCGCCGCCGGCGGCGGAAGCATTAGGGGTGCCGAAGGCAGACATGAATACAAACGGCGGCACATGCTGGGTCATTACCGTGGTGGTGCGCATGATAAAAAGTTTGCGGGGGTCGTCTTCGCGGACGGCCTTCAATCGGGTGGCCACTTCATCAAGCGCCTCGTCCCAGGAAATTTCCTCCCACATGGGGTCAACGCCGATGCCTTTTTCAGGATTGGTGCGGCGCAAGGGTTTGTCGAGCCGGTGCGGGTCGTAATGGGTCATGATACCGCTGACACCTTTACCGCAAAGCCGGCCTTTGCCAACGGCGCTTTCCGGGTTGCCTTCAATTTTTACCACTGTGCCGTCGACACGGTGCACCTTGATCGAACAAGAGGAATAGCAAAGGCTGCAGGAGGAAGGAATCCAGGCATCGTCTTTACCTTCCGCCTTCATTGTCGCATCCATTTCCGCACCGGCGGCTATATCGTCCATTTCAATCTCCCCTTACGTCTACTCGGAGTTCTATCCGGCTTCGTTGGCCATCAATAAAATCATTTCAATTTTTGCCGATCCACCTTCCGGCGATATCCGCGATCCGGCGTTTTTCAATAGCACCCCGTCGACGAAAATCCGGCAGCATTCATTGAGCTCACCATTTTCATCTTTGAGCGCCTTGAGTACAGCTGTTCCGCATTCTTCGCCGAGCGCCGCCAGAATATCAGCGACTACGGAGCCCGCCGGCAGTTTTAAGGTAACGCGGGTCTTATCGGTCACCGTCGTGAGAAAGCCGAACAAAGCGATTTCAACTTCGATATCGCCCTCCACCACCACATGATTTTTAGTTTGGGCCCTTGATTGCTCAGGCTCGCGTTTTTCGGCCTTCTTACTGGAAGAGCCGTACCAAATCGGCGCGGATTCATCGGGACCGAGAATTTTATTCATGGCGGATTCCACAAAATTCACTAAAATTAAAAAAATTTCATTGTATGAAACTCAATTTCATTTAGTGTAACATTCAGACAATTTAAAAATCAACATATTATGTTGCGCAGGATCGTATGATGGATGGAGATTTAGGGTTACCGAAAAAGGGCGGGGTCATTGCCCTGGAACGTGGTTTGGCTATTTTAATGTCCTTCAATTTTGCCAAGGATGCCCTGAGGCTTACCGATCTTGCGAAGATTACGGGATTAAACAAAAGCACTGTCTTGCGCCTTTGCACGTCGCTGGAACGGCAAGGCTTTGTCAAACGTCGGGAAGATGGGCGATTTCAACTGGGTTCGGCAGTTTTCATGTTGGGCGAGATCTATAAACATTCTCTCCATATTGTTGAGCTGGTGGCGCCGGTTATGCGCAACTTGGTGGACAAAGTTAATGAAAGTGCGACCTTCACAGTGTTGGAAGGCGATAGCGTGGTTTGTCTTCACAAGGTCGAGTCATCTCAAGCCATCCGCGATGCTGGTTCACTGGCCGGCGACCGCTATGATCTCAACCGCGGCGGCGCATCATCGACCGTTCTGCGCGCTTTTTCCGGCGAAACAGGCGCTCCGTTCGATGAATTACGGAAAAATATTCTGGCGGAATCTCATGGGGCGCTGTTCCCGGATGCCGCCGCCGTAGCCTGCCCCATATTCGGCATGGACGGTGCAATGGTTGGCGCCATTCAACTATCCGGTCCGCAATCCCGTTTTACGCCGGACTACGTCAAAAACATAAAAAATATTATATTGGAGGCCGCGACGGAAATTACCAGGACCCTTGGCGGTAACACCGTGGTCTATGCCGAGGCGAAAACGGACTAATCACTTTTCGGGGGGAATAAAATGATCATCGATTGGCAACATCACGCCTCACCTAAGGAATTTTTCGACCGGCGGGGCGGCAAGGCCGGCGCGCCGGTAATCCAGAACGGCAAAGTAAACCTACGCCTTCGTCCCGAAGTTTACCAAATCGATTTGCATTTGAAATATATGGATGAGTCCGGGATTGATCTATCGGTCTTGTCGGCCACTTTGGAAAATTTCGAGGATTGTCCGATTACCAACGAATTTTACGCCAAGGTCACCGAGGAAAATCCCGACCGCTTCGTCTGTCTCTCTCCCTGCATCCCGACACATGGTCAGGCCGCCCTGGATGAACTGGCGCGAGCGGTCACCAACCTGGGACTCAAGGGCGCCGTCATCAGCCCGCAAAATCACGGCCACGCCATGGATTCCAAAGAAATGTGGCCGTTCTATGAGCTGGTTCAAAAGCTAGATATACCGGTTTTTGTCCACATCACGGGCGTTCCCACTGGATACGATGCCCTGGAGGCCAACTGGAACATTAACGTCACCTTGACGCGGGAGTTTGATATTGCTTCCAACACCATCCGTTTGGTGGCCGGCGGTGTCCTGAGCGATTTCCCCGATCTGAAATTCGTCATTGCGCATCTCGGCGGCGGCATCGCCTCCATCTACGAACGGGTGGAGCGTTACGCCAGCGTCTGGGGCGACCGATTCTGGGAGGACCAGGGCGGCACGTCTCCTTTGGAAAAACCCTACAGCGAGAGTTTCCGAAAGCAATTCGACAAACTGTATTTTGATATGGCCGGCTTCGAAGGCGGCATGAACGCCGTTAATTGCGCCCTCACCACCATCCAACCGGAACGGCTGTTGTTCGCCACTGATTATCCCTACAATTTTTCCAACGACCCCGACATGACCAAGGACTATATTGATAATATCCGAAAGCTAGATCTGAAACCGGAGGTTATCGACGGCATCCTGGGCGGCACGGCAGCGGAGCTGTTGGGGCTTTGAAAAAGTAAATTAAGTAAACTGTCACCGAAATAGAGAGTTTCGGTGACAGTTTACTTAATTATTCGGCGGCGACGTCCTCGAACCAATTGCCGGACTGAGACGTCACATAATTCTCATCCTCCGTCCTGGCCGTATTAATAGGATCCTCGCCAGCCGTAATTGCCGCCAGCTGCTCATTGAACATTTTGCGCAGCATGATGATGCCTTTGTCGCTGACGCCGAGATGCTCTTCCGAATGGTAAGAGATCGGTCCCTGCCCCACCTGAGCCTCCCAGTCGCCGGGATATTTTTGATGTTCCTCCTCGGTCATGTCGAACCACAATTTACCGCCCGGTTTTGAGCGGTTCTTGACCAAGGCGCCCTTTTTCGTCACCCGCGCCGCCGTATAAATGCGGTAGTGGGCCGAATCGACCGGCAACGTCCAGCCGATAAAACCGCACCGTCCCGGCGTCAACACCGGGCTGGCAACAATCCGGAGGGTCGGGAGAACGGTTTCGGTGATGCGGCGCAGGGTCCGTCCGTCATCCAGCGTCCGAACCTGGAAACTACGAACCCCATGCTCGAAATTTTCATAAGTGACTTCGGGCATGATCCCCATGGGCTCGACAAACTGCGTGCCGCTGAACCCGTCATGCAATACGACGACGTGAAATGGATCCATGACGTTTTCGAAATGCTGCAACCAGTTACAGGGCGCAACCACGTCACCGCCACTGCCAAGACTGGAATCGTCAGCATCGACCAGTTCACCCTCGTCCAACTCTTCTAAGATAGCGTAGCGCGGCAACAAAGGTTTTTTGTCGGGCGGCCCCATATAGGCGAAGATCAAACCATAACGTTCCTCCACCGGGTACCAGGGCTGGCGTACTTTTCGTTTGAAATTACCGCCGCCTTCGGGTTCCACCGGCATATCCAGACAGCGACCTTCCACATCGAACTGCCAACCGTGATAGCAGCAACGAATACCGTCATCTTCAACCTTGCCGTAATAGAGTGTCGTACCGCGGTGGCAGCAGCGTGGATAAATCAATCCCACCCGGCCCTGGCCGTCGCGGAAAAGAATAAGCTCTTCACCCAATATGGTAACCTTTTTCGGTGTCGGACCGGCGTCAGCAGTCAATCCAACCGGATGCCAATAACGTCGCAACAATTCGCCCATGGGCGTGCCACGTTCGACTTCGGTCATAGAGGTGTCATGAGTGGGTTCTGGCAGTAAATAGGCTGAGCCTTCCATTCTAATTATTCCCTTCTTCCAAATCCTCAAACTGCCGCCGGCAAGACCGGCCACGCAAAAAAAATATTGGGGCAAATTAGAACGTCAATATTGAACTAAATCGAGGGTCAGGTCCAGGTACCGAACATCATGGCGTTGCCGGTTCCGGCTTCCGATCGATAGCAGGGAATATAATCAATCACGCCAAAACCGAGCCCAGTATCATCCAGGGCGCCCATGGCGGCGATCCAGTTTTTGATCTCCGACGTACCCGACTGAAAATTTGATTCTGGCTCGCTGGTGATTGATTGTTCGTCGCCGCTGACCATGGCATTGAACATGCGCCGGTCCATTTCCTCATCGACCACAAAATGGCTAAACCCTCCTGTAGCTGCCACGGCCACCTTTTTGTCACTATCCCAACTCCGGATTGCCTTGCCCACTGCCTTGCCGAATTCCAGCACTCGCTCCGACGAAGGCTGGTTAGGCGGAAAGAAAGTATTGACGAAAATGGGTACGGTTTCCACCGGCCTTATTTTCATATCACCCATCAGCCGATGATAGATAAAGCCGAACGCATGGGGTATGCCGTTTTCACCAAACCTGCCATTGGGCATCTGGTTAGAAGCTGAGATATCAAATTTGTCCGCCATCACTGACTTGATAATGTGGTAAGCGAGGTCCGGCTGGCCCGGATACTGGACGTCTTCTTTTTCCGGTACGTTGGCCCAGGCGGATACGGCGATACCGGGCCGCATAGCATCCAGCCGTTCCTGGGTCAGCGCTTTATTCAAGACCGTGTCGCCATGGTAGACAGCGAAGGCGGGCGTATGATCGGTTTGGAACACTTCCCGTTGATCGTTTCCCATAATAACCAGGACGTCCGGTGCCACCCTTTCTATTTCCTGGCTGAGAAAAGCCAGATGATTTTGGCACCGATCATACCTTTCCCGGCGAACTTCAACCTTGTTCTGTACCGCCAGGTTTTCGTCTTTGCGCAGGTCGACCAGTTCATCAAAGGAATAGGTTTTTCCCTGATAAGGATGGGCAGGAAGCTGACGATCCGCCTCAGCCCGCAAGTCCCACTGCTCGGGTTTTGTCGCCAGTAAAGGGCTGTGGGACGTGCCGAACCCGTAAATTATTTCAGCCATGATAGCCTCTTATCCTTCGGTTGCGTCTTCCTGAACAAAGGGGAAAGAATCGGCAACGGGCGTTTCCAGTTCGCACAATTCACGGACCATTTCCAGACCATCGCTCATATCCATGGTCCGGTAGGCGGCCTCTATCATGCCCATGGGATTACCCGAATGCAGGCGATCGTACATCTGCTGGCGGGAACCATAGCCGTCGCCGGTTAAATCCCAGGCCAGTTTGCACAGCCGCACCCGGTCCTCGGGCGAGGATTTCCGGCCCACCCAATAACGGTCCAGATGCTTCTTGATATCGGGATTATCGAAATCATCGGCATTTGGCAGGAATATGATTGAACTGGTGGCAATATGTTCGATCAGAGTAACGAACCGTTCAGACGTCATTGCAACCAAGCCCCGCCGCTCGGGTGACAGGCCGGGTCGGATCATACCGGAAAAGCTGGGCCGTGTATTGGCTTCCGAGGCCTGGATGCTGGCCCGCATGAGATGACGATAGGTGCAAAGCTCACCCAGGGCCTGAATCACTTCCTGCCGTTTTTGAATGCCAGAAGTTTCTGCCAGCAGATGGCCGATAGCGATTATCAAATCGATCCGGGTCATCGACAATGAGGTGCCACATTGACCGGCCCACACCATGACACCCTGCCGGAATAGCCGGGTTGCAGCCAACGGTTCGCGATAAAGGAAAACCCGTTCCCAGGGAATAAAAACATCGTCAAAAATAACCACCGTATCAATTTCATCGAAACGGGACGACATGGGATGGTCTATGGGATTACGGCCCGCATAAATCTCCCGGCATATCTGGCTCAGACCCGGCGTATCCACGGGCACCACGAACCAGATGGCGAATTCCTCCTCGTCTGCAGCCAAAGGATAGGTGGGGGCGATAAGAATTTCATTCGAAAATGGCCCGAACGTATTGAACCGGGCACCACGCACGATAACACCGTCGTCCCTTTCCTTGACCACCCGCAAGCAGCGGTCAGGGTCTTCTTTCGGCCGTTTCGATTTGTCCATACAGGGATCGTGGAGGGCATGAGAAATGCAAATATCGTTATCCCGAGCATAGGCAAAATACTTACGTGCGTTTTCCGCCAGATCTTTATTCAGCTTGGACAGTTCGGGATATAGGTCATACATACCCAGTACCATGTTGGCGCAAAAATCGGGCAGCCGCCCGCACATGCCATAAACCTGTCGCGCCCAAAGCTCAGCGCATTCGCGTCGCTCGACCAAATCCTGTGACGACATCGGGAATTGATAGGACCGCGATACCCGCCTGCCTTCATCGGTTTCGAAGGTCAGAATATCCTGATATTTTGGATCGTGCTGCATATCGTAAATATGGGCGATTTCATCAGCCATACCTTTGGTGAGAGGATGCGCGGTCACATCTCCAAGGTTTTCCCCCTTGTAGTAATTGACCCTGCCGTCCCGCAAGCTTTCCTTCCAACGGTCGCCGGTGTAAATGCCTTTACCGGATGCCAAAGTATGAGCCGATTCGATTGGTGAGACATATTTCTGGGTAGCTTGATCGTCCATCTTTTCCCCTCCTTACCGACGTCCCCGCTCAAATTTCCACTTTAAGATAGTAGAGGGCGCATTAAATAACTCAGTTTTCCAAAGATTGATTTCTAAATATATTAAAGATAATATCTATAATATAGATACTGCGCTATTTTTGGGCTAATTGTCAATTTTCAATCGATAGATTTTCGAAAAATCTAATTTTCTTTAATAAAATCAATGTTATGTAGCCAAAAAATAAAATATAATATACTCAACCCTTGGAAAATACAGTCGTCCGATGTGGGAGAATATTTGATACGGATAGTTTTCAACGGTAAGTTAGTTTCACCCGTTCCGGATTAATTAACTGGGAGCCCCAGCAGTGACGGAACCAATTGTCACGGATGAGTCTGCCGAACTTTGGTATCGGCCATCACGCCAATCGAATGAACCCGATTCAGGTCTGAAATCTTCATTGCCGGAGGGCCCTAAGGACAACAGTCCCGTCGAGGACGTTGCCGACAGTGGCATAGTCGATGACATTGAGATCAGAATTTCTCTGTTCGGCATTTTGGCCATGCAGATTCCCGAACGGCCAATGGTGTTGACCATGCCTCGGGCGACGACAGTTTCCCATATAATTACTAATCTTGAAAAAAAGTACTTGCATTCCATCCCGGAAATGGCGGCAGAAGATCCTGCTGGCTTGTCGCCTTACTGCCGGGTCTTTATCGACGGCTATCCGTTGGAGGATTTTGACCAGCCTTTAGATAACGGTAAACCGGCAATCGAACTCGAAATGATATTATTACTGGCCTACGAAGGCGGATGAGAGGGGCGAATATCGTTATGGATGATATTCAAGCAGGTGAACAAATTGAAAACGAAGTAAACAAGAAAGATTGCTGGGTGCCGTCATCCTGCGCTTTGTGTTATGGATCCTGTTCCATCAAGGCGCACCGTGTCGATGACGTGATCGTTAAGATCGAAGGCAACCCGGAAAGCGTTGTCGGCCAAGGGCGTCTTTGCGGCAAAGGTGTCAGCGGTTTGATGTCCCACTACGACCCCAACCGCTTAACCAAACCCCTGCGCCGCACCAACCCCAAGAAAGGCATCGGCGTCGACCCCAAGTGGAAAGAAATTTCCTGGGATGAGGCCTTGGATGAAATCGTCGACAAGTTGAAAGCGCTGCGGGAAGACGACCCCCGCAAACTGCTGGTGCAAAGGACCACCACCGTAACAGCAGGGCGTATCCCGTTCACCACATTTGCCTCCGGCTTCGGTACGCCCAACCATTCAACGGCTGGCGGCGGTCTTCATTGCGGTAACGGCGCCCACTTGATCAGCGGCGTATTGCACGCATCGTGGAGCGTCGTTCCCGATTTCCACTATTGCAATTATGCTATTTATTTCGGCGCTTCCAAAGGCCATGCGGCCGGCCACGCATCAGCTTCCAATATGGGATTAGCGGCGGATGCCAGGGCCCGCGGCATGAAGATGGTGGTGGTTGACCCCATGAGTAATTTTGCCGCCGCCAAAGCCACCGAATGGGTCCCCCTCCGTGTCGGAACCGACGGCGCCCTGGCCCTGGCCATGTGCCATGTGCTGGTCAACGAACTAAGAATGATCGACACCCCTTACCTTAAAGCCAAAACGAACGGCACTTATTTAATCGGACCGAACAAGCGTTATATGCGCGACCCGGAAACCAAGAAACCGTTGGTATGGGACGAAGTAGCCGGCGACGCACGGCCCTTCAACGTGACCGATCCTGAACACATGGCGTTGGAAGGCGACTTCGAAATCGACGGCGTCAAATGCCGCCCGTCCTTTGCCATTCTCAAAGAACACTTGAAAAACTACACCCCTGAAGTAGCGGAAGAAATTTCAACAGTGCCGGCGGAAAATATTCGCCGCATCACCAAGGAATTCGCCGAAGAGGCGCGTATCGGAAGCACCATCACTATTGACGGTGTGAACTTGCCCTATCGACCGGTCGCCGCCATTGCCTTCCGAGGGGCCCAGGGTCATATGAATTCGGTATACAATTTCCAGGCCATCGACCTCCTCAACCAATTGGTCGGGGCCGCCGATGTGGTGGGGTCCTGCCTCGGCTTCAATCCGACATGCTACGGTCATCCCAATACGGGCCAACCCTGGTATGAGCCAAATCCCGACGAAGATGGCATAATGGTAACCGGTATGTGGATGGGATATCACTATCCTTATCCAGTCGGCGACCCGCGGATGCCGACAAATATGGGTCTTCAGGATCTGTTTGTCATGGGCATGACATCACCCTTCCTGGATTCGACTGATCGACATGAACTCTGGGATAATTTCGAACTACCCTACCGGCCCGAAGTTCTGATCAATTGCGGCGCCAATCTGTTAATGAGCATCGCCAACAAGGACGTGGTTGCGGAATCCCTCAAGGAATACAAATTCTTCGTCAGCTTCGATCTGGTCATGACCGAGACATCGGAATTCGCCGATATCGTCCTCCCCGATTGCGATTTTCTGCAATCCTATGATTCGCGTTCCAACTTCCCCTTCATCTTCAGTCTGCCCGCCGGCATAGGAGAATGGTGCTGGCCGATCCGCCAACCGGTTGTCGAGCCATACGGCGAGCAGCGGCGGTCGCCGGAAGTATTGCTGGAGATTGCTGAGCGTGTTGGATTTACACCTGATTTGAATGCCGCCTACAATGGATCGTTGAACTTAAAGCCTCCCTTCCGGCTGGAACCGGACAAAGCCTACAGCTATCAAGAAATTTGTGACCATGATTTGAAAAATAATTTCGGTCCGGAAATGGGCCTTGATTGGTTCATGGAAAACGGTCTGGTCAAATGGGATAAGAAACTGGAAGAGGTTTACTGGCGCGCTTTTGTCGATATTCGTGTGCCGATCTACTGGGAATGGATGTCGGATACCGGTGAAAAAATTGCCACCATTGCGGAACCAAGGGGCCTGAACATCCCGATGGAATATTACGAGCCCCTGCCCGATTTCCTACCCTGCAAATCCCATGAAGATCATGACAAAGGTTTCGATTTCTACGCCTTCTACTATCGGGATATTATTCACACCAATTCCTACACCATGGAAAATGCCTGGCTGGACGAAACGGCGCAGTTGGATCCGTTCTCTTATACCATCGCTATCAATACCGACGTAGGTAGAAAAAAAGGCCTGCAATCCGGTGATTTTATCACCGTTGAAACACCGACCGGTCGACAAGTGGAAGGCCGTGTCCGTTTGACCGAAGCCATTCACCCCGAAGGACTGGGCATAGCGGCGCTCGCCGGTCACTGGGGCGACGGCATGCCGGTGGCCAAAGGGAAAGGCGTTTTCTTCAACGAACTGCTGGAACTCGATTATGAGCATTGCAGCCCCGTCAACCTGAACCTTGATCTTTGTGTCAGGGTAAAAGTAACGGCGAAACCAGAATAACAGGATCTTCTTTAGGGAATAAAATAAATATGAAATGGCATAAGAAACTTAGCGTCGGCAACGATAAGCTGGATGAAGATCATCAGACATTGTTCAAAATCACCGACCGTTACCTGAAGGAATCATCTGATCGGGACCGGGAATATACCACGACCGTCCTGGCACAACTGACCTATTACGCCAAACGTCATTTCAAACGCGAGGAAGACTATATGGAAGAGATCGGCTTCCCCGGTTTGGACAAGCATCGTGATGCTCATGACCAGATGAATGCTCAACTCGTGAAATTGATCGATCGCAATGATGCCTGCGAGGCAAACGTTCAAGCTGATGTTGCCGATTTCCTGGCTAACTTATGGATCGAGCATATCCGCGTCGATGACAAAAGATACAAAGATTTCGCAAATTCCCACAAGTAGACGTTATTCAGCCTGACGAGTGGTTGTTAAATCGTAGTTTTGGAAATTTAGGTATAGAGGAAGCATGCCGGTCGGAATTCTTTTTCCAGATAGCACCTATAGTCTTGCTGTAATACGCCCCCCCGAATGACATGAGTTGAGAATTCTGGGGCAGATCTTTTCCTAAATAATGGTTGAAATAAACGAAATTTGACGAACCCAGTTCACTGAATAGTTCTCGTATCGGTTTGCTCTCCATCCCGGCCTTCCCCCGCGAGGGGGGAAAGAGAATTGGTAGCACAAAAGAATATCCCCCCCCTTGCGGGAGAGGTTTAGGGTTGGGGGGGGATGATTTGAAACTTTATTCCGGCTTGGCGATTTTGGTGATTTTCACCTTGGCGCACAGGTCCAGATTGAGGTTTGAGGGGCTGGAATGGGCCCAGTCGAGTTCCAGGAGATCGTTAAAAAACACGCCTTTTTCTTTGGCTATTGGCATGCCCTCACTCCAATGACCCGCCAACGCGGCAATGCCGACGCCTTCGGGGTGGATCGATTCCGTCAGCTTCACCTTGCCGTCCACCGACAACCCCGTGTCCGTTTCAACTTTGATCCAATTACCCGTCTGTATGCCTTTTTTACGGCCGATATCGGCGTTAATGGCAATGTTGTAGGTGAAAGGATCCAATTGCGCCGCTTCATCAAGCCAGGCGTTTTCCATGGTAAAACTGTTGGTATGGATAGTGTCCCGGTAATAGAAAGCGAATAGATCAAAATCCTTATTTTCACATTCGTGCGACAAACAGGGCAGCCATTCGGGCAACGGCTCGTAATGTTCCTTGGGAAGTTCCAACCCGCAAGGTCCGGCGATGGCGTCGGTTTTTTCAAATAGATCGGTCAGCCATTCCAGATATATCGGCACCCGCACATCGACAAACGACCGCCAGTAGACTTCCTCCGGTTTTTTGCGCCAATTGAGAACACCATTGTTTTCCTTAAACCAATCGAGACCCTTTTCATCGCCAAACTTATCCCGCAGATCGGCATCACAGATTTCCGGATAGGAATAGCGCTTGTCACCTTCCAGCTGATAAGGCGGGCGAATGTCCAAAAGGGCGTTCAGGGCCGCATGCATGTCGGGGGCAAAGCCAACCCGGTGGGCGATTTCCAAAAGAACGTCGGCGAACAGACGTTCTTCCTTATCGGGCCCGACCACCGGTTGGCGCACGGGCCAGCTCCAGTTTCCCATGCCGCCGGGATGGCTAAAAATAAAGGGGAAATTCGAACGGGAATCGTAAGTCTGCAAGTAATCGCAATCGGGTAGAACGATATCAGAAAACATCGTTGTTTCGTGCAGATTGATATCGAATGAGGCGATAAACTTGAACTTCTTGAGCGATTCCTCGACAGCTGCTTTGTTGCCCATACTCATCAAAACGTTGGTGCCGTAGTTGAGCATGACTTCGGGCCGGTACGGCAGATTGAACTGCTGCCACCTTTCTTCCTGCTCGTTAGAATTCAGGATGGCCGACAGCATGCTCATGGGAAATAAATCCTGCAGGCCCAGCCTTTCGGGGTGCACAGGATCATCCACGGGATAGGGTTTGTGTGGTCCCATCCAGGAACCGGCGATCATCAACCCATCTTCGGCCGGGTAGGGCTCATACGCCATGCGGCCGGTTTCCGGATAGCCATGGCAAGCCGGGTTGAAGCCGAGACAACCGCCGGCCACATCGGCGGCGCCCACCAACTGATTAAGCAGGTCAATGGCGTACATGTTGTAGGTCGAGTTCTTGTGGCCTTGCGAGCCACGGAAAGCAATCGCCGCCACCGGGCGGTAAGGAACTGTCACACCGTCAATAACAATAGTGCTTCCGACCCGTGCTTCGGTGGCGAATTCCGTGCCCAACCGGCGGATATCGTCAGCCGGAATAGTCGTGATTTTGGTGCTCCTTTCCGGCGTGTAAGATTTGAGATGCTCACGCAGTAAATCGAAGGAAGGCCGGCACGACTTGCCCAATACTTCGAACTCGCCTGCCAGGGACATGAACTCAGGGTCGGTATCATCATACGAACGCGCTGTCCCGCTTTGCTCATCCCAGACGAGCGGCTTGCCATTGCCGGGGTCCCGAACGTAGCGTTTGTCGGGACCAATCAGATACGGTCCGTTGGTTTTGGCTTTTAGGTACGGCGCATCGAAAATTCCGAGTTCATTGACCATGACGTTGGCCATGGCGAGCGCCAAAGCGGCGTCCGTGCCGACCCGGAGGGGCACCCATTCGGTCGCCTTAGCGGAAGCAAAATTGCTCATGGGGTCGATCACGACCATCTTCATGCCGCGGGCGCGGGCATCCGCCGCCAGCCCCATATTCGCCGTCGAGGCATGTCCCGCGCCATGCCCCTTGGAGGCACCAAAGTAGACAGCGTAATTGCAATATTCGAAGTCGGGTACGATGGACCAGGAGGCGTGCATGATGCCGCTGATCAGATGAGCGCCATTACCACAGTGGAGACCGCCCCCGCCGGCCCCGCCGTTCCGGGATCCAAAACTCGACATGAAAGCAAAATAGGGCTGCATCGATGACTGCACGGTTGTCGTTCTTTGAAAAACCAACTTACGCGGATCGTCCGCCCGGACGCGTTTCAGATGACCAACGATTTCATCCATGGCCTCCTCCCAGCTGATTTCCTCCCAGCCCGGGTCAATACCGATACCTTTTTCCGGGTTGGTTCGCCGCAAAGGAACCTTTACACGATTGGGGTCATAGTGGGTCATCAGCCCACTGACACCTTTACCGCAAAGCCGCCCCTTGCCGACAGAGCTGTCCGGATTACCCTCTATTTTGACGATGACGCCGTTAACTTTGTGGGCTTTGATCGAGCAGGAGCCATAGCACAGGCTGCAGGACGTCGCCAGCCAGACGTCTTCTTCATTTGGATTCTGTTCGGCGGCATCATGGCCAGTCGGTGAATTCTGTTCAGAAATATCCATTTTGCCCCCCCCATTGGCGCTAAACGGCTTACGCTCCACAATTCAGATATATCACAAAACTTCGAATTATTTCTATTCACCCGCTATTACCTCTTACCAGGACCATGAATAAACGGCCACGGCGCCGCCTCAGACCCGGGTTCCACGACCACTTCGATCAGAGCCGGCTGGTTATCCGAGCGAGATAATTCCAGCGCTTGCACCAGGGCATTTTTAAAGCTGTCTGGATCTTCAACTCTATAGCCGCCGACCTCAAAGGCATCGGCCAGCTTCATAAAATCCGGATTTTTCAAGTCGGAGCCAATGACCCTTCCGTCGTACTGTTTTTCCTGGCTGCGCCGTACATTACCGTATCCGTCGTTATTGAAAATAACCGTCACCAGGCCGATACCGTACAAAGCGGCGGTCGCCAAATCCTGCACGCCGAACATAAAACCGCCGTCACCGGTAACGGACACAACATCCTTATCAGGATTGCCGTACTTTACTCCGAGAGCCGTTGGAAAGCCGAACCCAAGTGTTCCCTGATATCCGCACGTCACATAGGTGCGGGACTCCAGAACGGGATAGGCGAAGGCGGAAGTAAAACCGATCTGGGTAAGCTCTTCGACAAAAAACCCGTCTCGCGGCACTAAATCGCGGATGATATTCAAGTATGATATCTGTGGTTGAAGAGCTTGGAATGCCTCGGTCATATTCGCCTTAACGGCGGCGATTTTTTCGTTTCTATCCTCGAAATTCATGTCTTCTTCCGACAGCGCATCAACCAAGGACCGGACGGCCAGTTTGGCGTCGCCGCAAAGGCTAACATCAGCCGGTAATCTTGCCAGCTCCGTTTCATACACATCGATGCGGACGAGTTTTGGTTCCGCCGGACGCTCGACGATCGCCATGGTTTTGTTCCACAGCCGGTAAGGTGCTTCCAGGCGCGATCCTATACCAATCAACAAATCTGTTTCGGGCCAAAATTCCCGCGCCATGGGCAAGGTCACCCCCAGGGGATGGTCGTCTGGAATAATGCCGCGGCCGGTGATGTAGGATCCTACGGGCGCGCCAAGCCGTTCCGCCAGTTCCACAACTTCTTCCCCGGCATGTTTGGCGCCACCACCAACGAAAATCATCGGCCTTTTAGCGCCGGCGATCAGCTTGGCGGCTTCGGTCACTTTTCCCGCCATGGGCTCAGCCGGTTCTGACCTCGCGAAAGTCTTGGGAATATCCACATCACCCCTGACACCCATTATGTCGTGTGGCGTTTCCAAGGCGACCGGACCTGGTTGACCGTTCAACATTTGGCGAAAGGCCTCTTCGACTTTGGCGGGGGCCTCTTCCGGGCTGTTGATCATATCGGCCCATTTGATAAAACTTTGCAAAGTTCCGAGCTGATCGGGGAGTTCATGCAGAAGCCCGTGTCTTTTACCGATACCGGCGGAATTTATTTCAGACGTCACGCAAAGAACAGGCGTGTTGCAAGCGTACGCAGTGCTCAGGGCAGCAGCGGAATTGAGCACGCCCGGACCGGGCACCACTGTATAAACACCGACTTTTCCCGTCGACTGGGCATAGCCGAACGCCATATAAGCCGCCGCTTGTTCATGGCGTACCGTTACTAAATTGATCTGGTCTTGAGCTTTGTGCAGGGCATCGAAAAGCTCGTAGGTCTGCACCCCGGGGAGACCAAAAATGGTGTCAACGCCTTGCCGAACGAGCGTTTGAACAATTGCTTCAGCCGTTGTTATCTGGCCCACTTCCCCCCCCTTTTGCCGGAGTGATTTAAAATACAACCGGCGTCGACTTAAATTCATACTTTTTCAGATTGCAACAAAATTTTATTTAAAGTTTTGCTCAGTGAAACATTTCGGAGACTCGATTACAGGCAAACGAACACCGGAAAAACAGTTCCAAAGGCGGTCAGTCATGAGTATGGTCCGTCTAAATGGGGAGATTGTTACGAACCACTCCAGTCGATATGAACTCAATAAACATGATTATTTCATGAGTACTTCTTTTTTTGAACAAGCCGTCGCCCGGCATGGAAATGGCAATGTGAGTGCTGCCGAATCCTTGTACCGAAAAGCCATCGAGAACAACGAACAACGAAACAGCGCATCGTTTAATCTTACACTTTATATACGCCCGAACCAATCGCCCAGCAGCTGCCAAGCCGTTACTTCTGGAAGTAATAGACAGCGCCCCTGTTGACGGCGCTGCCTACGCGACGCTGCGAAAAATTCTTTTCGACGAAGGTGCCAACCAGAAGGCGCAGCAGCTTCTGGAACGCGCCATTCAATTGGAACCGGAAAATGTAGACGCCATTCTTTCTTTGGCGGAAGCGATGCTGTTAGATGAGCAATTTTCTGAAGTCATCGAAAGGCTGGAAAATTGTCTGGCTGCGCCTGACTTGACCGGCGATGGCCGCTAAAAGGTAAAGAAACACCGTGGTACCCGTCGATGCATCTTTTCAGACAAAGCGCCTTTAACCAATGGGCCAGTGTGTTCACCGAGGTCGATGCCCAACTGACAGAACGACGAAAATAGGAATTGTTATAGCGTTGCCGCAATTTGTTCGATTTCCTGGCGGAACCATTTGTGCTTGGGATCGTTGTCGTAGCGAACCAGCCATGCCATTTTGCCGTCGAGCAAATCCATCTCAATCGGTATCGGTAAAGTCACCAGATCAAAATCTTCTTTCAGCACATCGCAGACACGCTGTGTAAAGACGCCGATCATATTGCTGTTTCGCAGTAATCGAGGAACCATGGCGAAATTTGAAGCAGAAACGGCGACCCGCCTCTCCAGATTTTGTTTTGCCAGCATTCTGTCGAACAGACCTTTACGCGCGCCTTTAGAATCAATCAGAATGTGCGGGTAGGACAGAAATTCATCGACATCGAACTTCTGGCCCATCTTTACGACAGGATGATCTTTTCTGATCAGACAGATAAACTTTCCCTGCATTATAGTTTTGATATGAACCGATGCTTTGCGTGCCGGCCCCGGATCCAGTGCCAGATCGATGCGCCCTTGAATTAGGGATTCGAGCGCTTTTTCCTGACCCTCCGTCGAGACGTGCAGATCCATCTTGGGCGCCTTTTCCACCATTCTGTCGAAAAGCCTGGGAACAATCGGCAAACATAGATTATCGGGAGCGCCAATGCTGAAGACACCGGTGGCGCTGGCGGGTTCGAATGTGGAAGCATCGGTTAGGCAACTCTCTATGGAACTGATTATATCCCGTACCGGCTGGCGAATTACTTCAGCCCTGGCTGTCAGATCGAAACCGCCGCTACCGCGTACAAGCAAGGGGTCTTTTAGTAAATCACGCAGCCGGTTAAGGGCATTGCTGACGCCCGGTTGGCTTCGTCCCAACCTTTCACTGGCTTTGGTGACATTTCTTTCTTCGAGCAGAATATCGAGGACTTTCAGCAAATTCAGATCTACGTTCGCCAAATTCATTATATTACTCTCAACAACCAGTATTCATATTATGAATGTAAGGTATATTAATTATCAAATTCAACAATGAATATTATTGGCATACGATAATAGGAATTGGTTATGAAGAAAAACAAAGTAATCAGTTTACAAGCGGGGAACCCATGTATTTGGGAAATAATGCCGTAACAAATGGAATTTCGATAATTGCCGAACCGGCGACAGATTCCGTTTCGCCATCCCCTATTTCACAACCATCTCAGATCAGAATCAACGATACAGACGCCAGCTGACAGAATTCAGCCGGCCGTCGATGCAATGAAATAAAAAAACAATAAGAAATATGGAGAATTAAAACGGAATATTTAACGGAGGCCTCAAAATGAAACATCCAATTTTCAAGAAACTACTCGTTCTTTCTTTTACCGGATTTATCGCCGGAATATTCTCGGCATCCGCCGAAGCCGGCATGGATAAAGCTGCCATTGACGCCATTTATCAGAAAGCCAAAAAAGAAGGTACTGTCGTCGTCTGGGGGCCGCAGAAAAACACACTGGATTACATCGAGAAAAACTTCAACAAGGACTATCCCGGCATCAAGGTGGTAACCGCCGCCTCGCTGCGTTCCGGACCCAAAATTATCGCCGAAGCCAAGGCCGGTAAGCACAATCTGGATGTTTTCATATTCCCCATCAGCAGCGGCATGCTGCCATTATATCAACGCAAACTTCTCGCCAAAGGCCCGTGGAATGAATTCGGCGTACCCAAGGAAAAGCAATTCCTTGATGGTCATGTGGCCGGGCTGAACAATTTGGCTTATGTAGTCGTCTACAATACCAAATTCGTAAAGCCGGAAGAAGTTCCCAATAAATGGGAAGACCTACTACACCCGCGGTGGAAAGGCCGGCTTTTAGGTAGCCCGTTCCTGTTTCCTCATCTGATGTCTTATTTTAATCTGGTATGGCCGGACGATAGAGTCGCCGCCTATACGAGAAAAATGGTCAACGAGCAAAAAATTCTACTGCCCCGCGGACCCCGCGAAGGATTTCTGAAATCCGGTGAACGTCATCTAGTGGTCGGAGATTTCACTCAATTGAGTAAAATATATCGGGATCACGGTGTTCCTACGAAGTACAAATTCATGGACCTGACGCCGTCGCCGCAATTCACCTCCGCCGTCATGGCTAATGCACCCCATCCCAATGCAGGCCAGCTGATGGCTGGCTGGCTGACCACGGATACGGCGGTAAAACTGCGGAAACAGAAATACATGTTCGACCTGACACCTTCTTCAAATTCGGAGCTGGCCAAGGAAATGAGGTCCTCGGGCACCAAACATATTTTGGAAACCGCCGAGAATTTTAAGCCGCGTAAAGTTAACCTCAAAAAATTCAAGCCCATTATTACAGGCCGGAAAAAATAAGCCGATCTGAATAGTTAGATCGGAAGACTGGCAATATGACGGCAATTGCAGTGTTGTTTCCGGGCCGCTGGGCTGGTGACCTCGGTGTCAGAGGCGTGCTTGTCCTCGGCGCTGCCGTCGTTGCCGCCCTTTATTTTATTTCAGCTCCCCTGTTTACCATGGTGTTATCGGCCTTCAGAGGGCCGGAGGATATGTTGCCCTTTGAAGACGCCGCCGAGTGGACCCTGGGTCATTTTGCTGAAGTCTATATCAATCCTGTTCTTTATCAGGAAATTATACCCCAGACTTTTATCTTTGCCTTTGGCGCTGTTACCGTCGCCTTTTTGATCGCCTTTACCCTGGCTTGGCTGGTGGAACGCACGGACCTGCCCGGACGCAACGTTATTTTCACGCTAATTCTGTTTCCTCTGCTGGTGCCGACTATGATGCTGGGCATCGCCTGGGTGTTTATGTTTGGCCCCAACGCCGGCTGGATCAATCAGGCGATCCGTTTTCTATTCGGCATGGAGGGCGGCGGCCCCTTCAATATTTTCAGCATGACCGGATTGATTTTCGCCCAGGGAGCGGCGCTGGTGCCGTTTGTGTTCCTGCTACTGGCGGCGGCGCTGCGGTCCATGAACCCGTCCCTTGAAGAAGCCAGTGCTGCTTCGGGTGCATCGCCCATGACAACATTTTTCCGGATCACGTTGCCGATCCTCAGACCAGGTATTCTGGCGCCACTGATCCTGGCTTTCCTGGTCGCCATGGAACAGTTCGAACTGCCGTTGATCGTTGGCCTGCCGGCCCGTATCAATGTTTTTTCCATTCGAATTTTCTTCGAACTCAGTCCGGATACGGAACTTCCGGTTTATGGCCGGGCAGCGGCCTTGGCGCTGCCATTTTTGTTCATCGGCATTCTTCTGTTGCTCGCCTATAATCACATGATTCGCCGGGCCGACAATTTCGTAACCGTCACCGGCAAAGGTTACCGGCCAGAGAGATTTAGGCTGGGCAAATGGAAATGGCCGTCATTACTATTTGTCGCTGTTTTCTTAGCCTTTGCCGCCATCTTGCCGGCGCTGGTTCTGCTTTGGACGAGTTTCTTCGGCTTTAACCCACCAAGCTATAATGCTCTGGCTAACATGTCATTTAAGCCTTATATCGAACTGTTCCAGGAGGAGCGCTTCTACAAGGCCATTGGTAACACGTTCATCGTCGCCGGAGGCAGCGCCATCGTCGTCACGCTGATCGGCGCCATGTTGGCTTGGATATTGGTCCGCACTAAAATGCCGGGCCGCGTCATTTTAGATTTTGTCAGCTTCTTTTCCATCGGCATTCCCTCGGTGATCGCCGGGCTAGCCGCCATGTTGTTGTATTTGAGCCTGCCCATCGGTGTTTACGGCACGGTCTGGGTGCTGATCCTGGCTTATTCTTATCGCTTTGCCGTGACCACCCGGCTTAACCGCGCCGGTTTGATGCAATTGCATAAGGAACTGGAAGAAGCCTCCTACGCCGCCGGCGGCACCTGGATTACAACAGTTCGGCGCATTGTCCTGCCGCTAATGGGGCCCTCTTTGCTCGCCTGCCTAGTATTGTTGTTCATCATTGGATTTCGCGAATTTACCATTCCGCTGATTTTGATGAGCGAAGACAATATGGTGTTGAGCGTCATTTTATGGCGGCTATTTGAAAATCTTGAATTATCCAAAGCAGCCGCCGTTGGCGTCCTGATAATTCTGTTCGTCATCCCCATCATCTTCTTAATGCGGCGAATTCTGCTGCCAAAGACAGAGTAATACAGACCGATGTTGAGCATCAAAGGATTGACCAAAACCTATGAAACGCCGGAAGGACCGGCGCATGCGGTCAAGGGAATCGACTTCACCGTAAAGGAAGGCGACTTCTACACACTGTTGGGTCCCTCCGGTTGCGGTAAAACAACGACCCTGCGCTGCATCGCCGGGCTGGAGAGGCCCGACGGGGGAGAAATTTCTATAGATGGCGAAGTGGTTGCTAATCCGGGGGAGAATAAGTTCTCCCCAACCCACCACAGGAACATCGGCATGGTGTTTCAGTCTTATGCCATCTGGCCTCATCTGAATGTTTTCAGCAATGTCGCCTATCCTTTGCAGGTCCAGAAACCGCGTCCGTCCAAAGCCGAAATCAATGACCAGGTGATGGACGCCTTGACCCAAGTGGGCATGGAGGATTTTGCCAAGCGACCGGCCACCAAAATATCCGGTGGTCAGCAACAGCGGGTCGCCCTGGCCCGCGCTTTGGTACGTCATCCTAAGTTACTTTTACTGGATGAACCGCTCTCTAACCTGGATGCCAAGCTGCGCGAACAGATGCGGGTGGAGCTGGAGGAGATGGTCGCACGGATCGCCATCACAACCCTCTATGTCACCCACGATCAGTCGGAGGCTCTCTCGATGTCAGATCGAGTGGCGGTCATGTCCGACGGGTTAATTGTTCAGGAAGATGCGCCGAGAGATGTCTATAGCCGCCCCACTGACGAATTTGTAGCATCGTTTCTCGGCACCGCAAACTTTATCAAAGGTCAGGTCCTCCGACTCACCGAGAACGGTCTCGGACTAGTTCAGATCGATGAAGGGAAAGGCGATTTAAGTATCCCCCTGCCTAAAGGAATGGCTGAAGGCGAACATCTGGAAGTTGTCGTACGACCGGAAGACATTCACGCTTCTGAAGCGCCGCCGGAAGGCGAGCACAATATCCTGGAAGGCACTATCGACCTCATGAACTTCCAGGGCGGATACAGTGAATGTTTTGTTTATTCAGGGGGGCTGCGGCTTCGCTGTATTGTGCATCAATCAATGAAAGCAAATCGAGGGGATAAAATCTGGCTGACCGTTGATCCCCAGCATTGTGTTGTTTTTCCCGGATCTCAGTCGAGGGGTAAAGCGGAGTCATGAGCAGCCTCCCCAATTATACAATTCTCAATCCCATGATGGGTCGCATACCCTTGGATGAACTCAGAGCGTTACAAAGCAAACGCCTGGTGGCCATGGTGAACTACGTCTACGCCAACGCACCTTTCTGGCGAAAGAAATTTGATGAGGCCGAAGTAACGCCCGGTGATATTACCGGTATTGAGGACCTGCCGAAAATTCCTTTTTGCACCAAAGTGGAGTTACAGGCCGACCAGGATGCCTATCCTCCGTTCGGCTCTTATACCTGCACCGACCAATCCCACTGGGTGCGGCTGCTGACCACTTCGGGCACCACCGGGCGTCCCTTGCGGCGCGTTTTTTCGCAGCGGGATTGGGATTACATTCTCGATCGGTTTCAGCGCAAACCCATCTACGCAAGGGGCGATATCTCCATCATTCTGGGACCGATTGACGGTTTGATGGGCCCTTCCGCCGCTTACGAGGCCGGAGTCCGGCAAGGCGCAATCATGGTGGCGGCGGGCTTGATGGATTCCCGGTCCAAGATCCGCCTCATTGAAGATTTTAAACCCATTACAATAAGCGGTACGGCCTCTTATCTATTGCGGCTTCTGGAGGTCGCCGAAGAAATGGGCGTCGATACGACCCAACTGGGACTCCGGGCTGTGGCGTCTGTGGGTGAACCGGGAGCAGCAATTCCGGCCACCCGGAAAAGACTGGCGGAGGGATGGAACGCTGCCGTTGTCGATGGTTTTGGCATGACGGAAATATTTCCCTTGGGGGGCAGTTGCCCCGGTAACCAGGCGCTTCACATCGCTAATGATATGGCCATCATGGAGATCATTGATCCCGAAACCGGTGAACAACTACCGCTGGGCGAAACCGGTGAAGTGGTCTTCACCAATATCATCGGCGACACCCAACCCCTCCTCCGCTACCGGACCCGTGATATATCCCGCGTATCGGAAAAGACATGCACTTTCTGTGGTCACGCCGGGCCCAAACTGGAAGGATCCATCATCGGTCGCGTCGACGAAATGATTTGGTATAGCGGCGTCAACATTTATCCTTCGGCAATCGAAGAAGCCATCCGCAGCATTGATGCGCTCAACCACGAATTTCAGGTTGTGCTCGACGGCAACGGCGCCAAGCCCACTCTAACGGTGAAACTGGAAACCAAAGACCAGGCAAACGGCCCAGAAAGTAGCCAGGACAACAGCCTGGATCTTACCAAGCTCAAAACCGATACCCAAGATAGGGTAAAACAAGCCATCAGAATCAATGCCGCAATCAAAATTCTACCACCCGGTACTTTGCCCCGCGATGACAGCGGTAACAAAGTGCGCCGCGTGATCGACAACAGAACAGAGAGAATCAAATTATTAAGTAAAGGGAGAAAATTATCATGAAAATGGGCCGGTTTATTGTCGATACCCACGTCCACGCGCAACGGTTTGCAGCGGGTAAGGCGTTCAAGGACAAGAAATTGGAAACGGACAAGGCGAGCTATAACGACCTCGCCCAGGCGATTCGCGGTCTCGTTGCCTACGACAATTCACCGCGGCTTTTCTACGACATGGAATGCTACGACGTTGACATGTGCGTGCTCCTGCCTGCCTTCGGCATGTCAAATGAGATGAACGAAGATCTGGTGGATCGCTATCCGGATAAATTCGTCGCCGTTTGTTCGGCTATGAAAACCATCAAGGAGGCGCGCGATGGCGGTGAACCATGGACGCCGGAAGCCGCAGCCAAGGAGATTGATGAACTGCTGTCCACCGGCAAGTTCGTTGGCATCGGCGAAGGTATGCCCGCCGACAACACCAGACGCACGACCATCAGCCAGACCGAACGGATGGATCAGATGCGGCCGACCATGGATGTGGCGCGAAAGCATAAATCCGTTGTTCAGGTGCATAGCGGCGTGGTGATGGGCTATCCCCTGACCCACCATCACTGGCCCGAAACCCTTCATCCCATGTGGGTGTCCGACCTGGCGGTCGAATACCCCGACGTTCCGATTGTCATCAACCATGCCGGCATTCAAGGCTGGTGGTCCGAGCGCTTTTATGAGGAGGCGCTTCTGGTGGCGGCCTCCAACGACAATATCTATTTGGAAACCGGCCTATGGTGGGGTGAGTTGTATCATAAAGCCTTGATTGATCCCAATATCGGCGCCGAAAAACTCATGTGGGGCTGCGACTGGGGCGCTTCGATCCCTTTCCATTCTCAGCCCGGCAACTACCCCTCGTCCTATGCCGTCCAGATCCGCAGCAAGAAATTGGTCAAGCATCAGGTAGATGTCTGGGGATGGAGCCTTAAACAGCTTCTTAAATTGGAATGCACCCAGGACGATCTTAATCTGATCCTGGGCGGCACGGCTGCCAGAATTTACAAATTGACGGTGCCCCATTCACGCCTGTTCCGCCCGGTGGGTAAGGAACTCAACCCTCAGGAAGACGGTCGCATAGAGGTAGCGCCGACCTGCTGCTGATCGTCGTTTTGGGAATCGCACAATAACGTGGCTTCAATTTGGCGACATTGCCGTTGACCAGGTCATCGGAAAACGAAGACCCGGGCTTCCTGCCGGACTTTTTTTCTCCCGGATTCGACGGCGGAAGGCCTAGCCGGGGAGATGGAGTGGTTGTCACCCAAAACCATCGACCCCGAAATCGGTAAAATAATCCAAGCGATTCAAAGCTTCATTATCCGGACCGACCATCACACGACCCTGGTGGAGGCTTCTGTAAGCAATGACAAAGACCGCCCCTCGACACCGCCCTGGCTTTCCGATTTAAAGGATCTTGGTGTCGGCCCGGTAGACGTGGGTTAGAACACGAAGCTAAAGAACGGTCGATGGGTACCGACATTTCGCAAAGCCAAGTATTTATTCCATAAAGACGAATACAAATTTTGGGAGGAGCAAGATCAGGAACTGGACGGCCCCGGATCAGCCGATGGCAGTATCGAGGATTCGGTACTGCCCGTCATGGAAGCGGGACAGGTCAAACTGCTGGATGGCGATTACGCCATTTTCTATCGCCTGGTTCTTGATCCAACGGCGAACGCTGAAAATTTAACTTTTTCGGAGATAGAGTAGAATTTACACTAAATACCTCGACCACACTCCACCCTTCCATGTATAATAAAAGCGAACAATTTCAATAGTGTGGAAACGGTATTGAGCGATCCGAACACAGATAGGCGGCAACTGGAGCGGGAAACCACCAGCATTCCTGTTGAAGTGAGATCGGTTATTGTTTTGTTGGAAGGCGCTATTACCAGCGTTTTTTTCCGGTGGCAGTGCTGTTGAGTTTTCCAGCGCTTTGGAAAAATCGAATCCGGCCTTCGACATTGGTATGATTGTTGGGCTGGCCGCGTCTAATGAGAAAAAATTAACTGCCAGCGCCGTACGCAACTATGAAGCAGGGATCGCCGTAAAATTCTTCGAGACGGAAAATGTACTAGATCTGTTGAACAGTATCGTTTCAGAAAAATAGAAAATATATGTTCGAGAAATTCAAATTAACTAAGAAAGTTTATTAGAGGCAAATATGGATAATACCGATAACTACTTTGTTGAACGCGTTGAAAACGTCTCTTATGCCAATGGCGTATTCAGGGTTACATTTGGCGCCCAGGAAGAGGATGGAGAGCCTAACTCAGTCGTCCGATTGATGATTCCGGCAAATCAACTCTCACCGATTTTGCAAGGAATGGCCAATGCCGCCAAGGATATCGACAAAAAAGTACAGGCACGGATCGGCGCTCTGGCGACCGACGATGACGCGGCTGGCTCTGCAAAAGCGGCGGATAAGAAAAAGGCAGCCCTTGAAGGTAAAAAATAGTATCAGCACCTTTATTTTTATCGTGAATTTTTAGCTGGCTAGCTGGTGCCGCACAACGAAATTAGCATTAGATCGAATTCACCATGGCCGCATTGGCTTCAAATAGGACAAGCTGACCATCTTCATTAATGGCGCCATCAATCCCAAAATAGTCCAAACCAATGCGCACCGATAAAGCCTCAATTGCGGTGGACAGTCCAGGTCTGATAATTGACTGAAATTCGGCGAGAAAACCTTCTTCCTCACCGATCTGAGCTAGGTTTCCCAGCATCTTCCCCCGCCGTGTCGCCATATGGATGCTCCAGGAAGATCCGACAATATGATGGAGTGGATAAATTTTTCCATCCACCACGAAGAATCTGATTTTGCGAAATTGACCGGCCGCGCTCTGGTAATTCACAAACTCGGTCAAATAATAGAGCCCGTTGGCCAGGGTGGCAAAATCGAGCCGCGCCAGATCTTCAGCATCATTAATCTTGGTCAAACCCGCACCACCGTGCGCCCCGAAGGGCTACATGAGCATAGCCAGTTAAATCTCTCCCGATTGCAAAATGGTTTTCAGGGAAAGCCGGTTGGAGAGATAGGCCTTGATGGTTTTCGGAGCGATCGGTTCGTCCGTACCGTCGGCCAGTGCGGGAAGGTTGTCGCGCGTGGTTTTCAGCACCGGCATGGCTGACCGGTGTCTCGATCTCGCGGCACATGAAATTTAAACGCCGCAGTGCCAACTGATTGCTTTCATGATTGCAGATGGTGTTGAAAATCACATCTGCTTAGGGAAGCCCGACATCGGCTGAGTCGAATTCGTGGATTAGATGGTTCGAAATACTGAGCGCGTCCTGACGTAATTCCGCCCCCACATAGACACATCCGTTAAAACTATTAATCGGCCCCATGCGGACGCCATTAAAATTTACAAAGGACAGGTCATCCAAACCGCTGACAAACAACGCTTCAATCATCGGCAGGCCACAATCAGCGTTCCTGCATGGCAACACCCATGGACGACAGCAGCGGTTCAATCAGGTACTCGACGACGGTACGCTGTCCAGTTTGAATGTTAGCGACCACTTGCATGCCCGGAAATAGATTGTAACGGCTTTTACCACGCTGAAAAAAACTCTTTTCCGTCTGGATTCGGACTTTATAAAAAGGCGATCCTTCGGGCGTCAGCAGAGTATCCGGACTGACCGACAAAACTTTTCCGTCCAGGCCGCCGAAACGGGCGGCATCCGCGGAAGCCAATTTCACGACAACGTGCTGGCCACTTTCAACATAGCCAATGTCCTGGGTCGCCAGTTTTGCTTCAACGATCAGTTTATCCCCTTCCGGCACCAAATCAACCACGGGTTCACCTGGTTTGACGACACCGCCGATGGTCGCCACATAAATGGTCTTTACGATACCACCCACCGGCGCCCGCAGAATGGTTCTCTCTAGGCTGTCTCTAAATTTTGCCATCCTTTGGCTGAGCTCAGCATAGGTTTGGCGGGCTTCATCCAGTTCTTTACGATTTTCATCTTCAAAAATATTCGCAATGGCAGCCATACCTGCTTCTGCCTCTCCCAACGCCGATCGAGCAACGATCAACGCCGCCGAGTCCTGCTCTACGCCGCCGCTCAGGCGGGATTCTTCCATCAGTAGATCGAGATGCTTATAACGGTTGGTGAGATTGTCCTTAAGCAGTTGATTACTGATTTCCACCTGTTCGCGAATTAAATTTAACCCGTGGCGGTTATTTTTGATACGGACTTGGATCTCCGCCACAGCGTGCCTGCGTTGGTTTATGGTCTTCTGCTGCTTATCCAGTTCACCTTGATTTCGCCGCATGGATATTTCGAATCTCTTGAGCGCCCGGTCAATCTGAATGGAGCTATTTTTCCTAAGTTCGTCGGAAAATTGGGGTTCGCCCAAACCGGAAAAATGACCTTGAAGACGGGCTATGTCGATCTGTAAACCGGCTAGGCGCACTTCCAATTCTTTTACGTCAGCACTGGATGCCGTCGGTGCCAAAACAACCATTTTCTGGTTTTTTTTGACCCGCTCACCTTCCCGAACAAGAATCTTACTGACAATACCACCTTCCAAATGCTGCACGGTTTTGAGCTGGGTGGACGGAATGACCTCTCCCGTTGCCATGCTGACGATGTCGAGAGAACCGAACGTTGACCAGACAATAAATGCAATCGTTACAACGGCGCACAGGGCATAGGACAAATGAGGGATTACCATCATTTTTAGCTCATCGGGGGCGCCTACATCAATGGCCGATTGATCAGTCATTGGTCACCTGCCGTATCGTTTCCCCTGCCGGCGTTTCATTTTGAACCACACCAGGCACAGCGGATATCTTCGGGATCGGCTTGGCATCCAGATCCAAAACGATATGCTGGCCCATGACAATTTTCGGATCGTGGGACATAACGATGATGGTCCGCCCTTCTTTGGCCAGGGTGCTGAGAACCGTATGGACGACCTGCACACCTGCCGCATCGAAACTTTCCGTCGGCTCATCGAATACAACCAGTTTTCCGTCGGTCATCAAAGCGCGCGCCAAGGCCATGCGGCGGCGCATGCCCTCGGAAAGGCGCCAGCCATTATCGATAATGGGTGTTTCGACACCAGCTTCGGACTCATCGACAAATCGTCTGAGCCCGACAATATCAATTACCTGATTAAGCCGTTCATCCGGTGCCTCGGGATTATTAATCTTAATGTTTTCACCAATGGAACCACCGATGAGCGCTGGTTCCTGCGGCAGATATATAACCTGTTTGCGCCACCATTCCGCTGCCGTCTGTTGTAGTTCCAGACCATCGACCAGCAGATTTCCCCGCGTCGGCTCAATGAGTCCCAAGATCAAACGGGCCAAAGTGGTTTTGCCGGCACCGTTGCCGCCCGTGACCACGAGCACGGACCCCGGGTCCAACTTAAGGGTCAAGGATTCAAACAACGGATTGTTGTCGCCATGGTAATTAAACGCGATGTCGCGAAACGCGATGCCGCCGCTATAATCGCTGAGCGCCGACCCCCGTTCCGGCTCCAAGGGCAAATTGGAGAATTCATGGACTAGTTGAAGAGCCTGGCGGGCCTTGGCGAACGTTGATCCCAATTGGGAAAATTTTGAAATCGGCTGCAGGGCGCGGGCCCCCAATATGTTGGCACCAATCATAGCACCGACGTCCATTTCTCCGGTCACCACCAAAATACCCGCGGTCACAATAACGGCGACGCTCATCAAGGCATTAGAACTCTGGGTGAGGCTCTGGATTAGACCTTGATGCAGGGTCAGGCGGCGGCGCAAATGCATCAGCCGCTTGGATTGGCCTTCCCAGATCTGGCGCAAATATGCGGCTACATTGAACGCCCGGACAGTTTCAGCTTCGCGGATCGCCGTCCCCAACAAAGCACTGTTTTCACTTGAGGCATCAGTAATATCATTGGTCTTCGAGCCCATCGTTGAGGCGCCATAGACTCCACCGGAAAACACCAAAACGATAAACGTGAATACAATGCCGGCGAGAGCCGGTTCCAATAGGTAAAGTACAAAGACGAACAACAGCGCAAAGGGAACATCGAGCACCGTTGTGATGTTGGTGGCGTTGTAGGCCTGTTCGATGGATTGCAGCCCGTTCATAATATTCCGCCTGTTATCAGGCGGCACCCGTTCCAGGGCGCTTAACTTGGAACGTACCAAAGTGGAATAACCGGCCAGGGAATGCACTTCGTCTTTTTCCGAGCTCACCAGTTGGGCGAGATGCATGCGGGATTGGCGGAAAATCAATTCAAGAGCAATGGCGATCAATACGCCGCTGGTTAGGGTAATGAGGGTCGCGTCGACCCCTTGCGCCACATAGCGGTTCAATACCTGCATGACGAAAAGCGGACTGGCGAGCGCCAGAATGCTGATAAACAGAGACGCCGTTATCAGTTCTACCGCTATCGCCGGCTTAGCCGACAGTCTGGCCCAAAATTCTTTCATGCCGAAACTGCTTTACATCTCTTCACATCTATTAAGTGCCTATGATAACACACTTTTCCATCGTTTTGATAGGGTGTGCCCTGAAACAGGCATTGTCAAGAGCAGCAGCGGCGGCCAGCGCGGCAACATTAGCGGCGACAAAATTGTCGGCCCCTTCGGCAGCGACGGCGGTGGCGCGCTGGGTTTCGACGGTTGCCGCAGTGGAACCAGAAATAGCCGCCTGAGATGAGGCGATATCGGCTTGGGCTTTGGCCTGATTAGCACTGCCAGGGAAAAACAGTTTTGACGATTTTGCAGCATTCTCATAATATTTTGGGATGAAAAATCATAATCCCTTCCGCTACTTTAAGACGTCACCCGAGATCATTGGTCTTGCTTTGATGATATATGTCCGTTTTCCACTTTCGTTTCGTAATGTCGAAGATTTGCTCCACGAGCGTGATATCGGTATTTGCCATAAAACAGTGCGTTATTGGTGGAAAAGATTTGATTCATTGTTCCGTCAGATCACAAGCTCGAAGTTTTTGGTGTGCCTTGGGGCACCCTTGCCACCGCTTTCATCATCAGTATCTGTTGCGGATGGGGCAGGGCGTTAACCGCCACCGTGGTCCGGGCCGGCCCGTCAGTGGCGAAAAAACGGGAATAGACTTCGTTGAAGCCGGCGTAGTCGTCCATGGTCATCAGGAACGCTTCAATCTCAATAATGTCAGACAGGGATGAGCCGACGCTGCGCAGGACGTCCCTGATATTCTCGATGGTGGCTCTGGTCTGCTCCTTGATGTCGAGCTCTACCTCGCCATTCCTCTTCACCCGGGCACCGACAAAGGTCTCGTCTGAACGGCGCGAACTGATTCCCGAAACGAAGGCGAAATCGCTGACCCGTTTGATATGAGGAAAGCTGCCGAGCGGCGGCGCCTTGTCGGGCAGCACCTTGCTTTCGGAGTAAAATAGGGTGCCCAGTTGCCGAGCCCTGTCCTGCATCTTCTCAAGGTACGAGTCCATCCGGTCCTGCGTCATCCTTGAAGCCGGACCCGATACGGAGAGTGCCGCAATTACGTGATCGTTGCCGTCGAAAATGGGAACGGCCAAACAGCGCAACCCTTCCTCCAACTCCTGATCATCGACGGCATAACCTTTTTGCGCGACGTTAACGATTTCCTGCCGCAAAGCGGCGAGGTTGGAAATGGTGTTAGGGGCATATTTGACCAGCTCGATTTCATGGAGCAACTCCTCCCGCTCCAGTGTCGGGAGGCCGGCCAGCAAGACCTTGCCTACGGCGGAACAATAGAGTGGCAGTTCCGTATCGGTGCTGTGCCCGATTTTGAGGGAACGGTTTGCCTCAGCAGTGGCAATGTAGATGACGCTGCCAGCGTTGAGGATCGCCACGCCGACGGCTTCCTGGAATTCCTCGACCAGCTCGATGACGTGCGGTTCGGCGAAATCCGCCAGCCAATCGTTCTTCTCTATGCCCCGCGCCATTTCGGCAATGGTGAATCCCAACTGGAAGCGGTTTTGATCCGTCCGGGCGATAGCCCCAACGTCTTCCAAAGTGATTAGGAAGCGGTGAACCGTCGCCGGAGTCATGCCAGCGGCGGCGGCGATTTCGGACGTGCTGAGCGGCACTTCGCTAAGCGAGCACGCATTCAGTATTTGAAATGCTTTAATGACGGAGTTGTTTTTAGGAGTTGCCAATTTTTATACCCTGCCAAATTAAGTTTTCAGACGGTATGAATGCTCCCGGACGGTTCGATCCACGGTCAGGAGCCGGAACTATCCGGCTTATCTGGACCCTCCTCTCCCATTTTGGTGATGAGTGAAGTCAAACCGGTGCCGTCGGCGGGCGACAGACCAAGCTCCTTGATCAGCGAATCGACGACCGGCGCCTGGGCGCGGTAGCGAAGGGCGCTGGAAATAACCTGATCGGCGGGATTGCCAGAGCCTGCGCCATCGCCATCACCGTTGTTTCGGCCGCCGCCTTCTCCCAAACCGTCAACCTGTAGAATTTTGATATCGTCGATCTGCTCGATGGGTTTGGCGCTTTCGCGGATTATGTCGGGCAGAGCATCGATGATGGCTTGCTTGATTTTCATTTCGACCTGCTGATCGGAGATCTTGTTGTCGGCTTCGTTCATGGCCTGCTGGGCGACCGCCTCGATGGCGGCCCGGATTTCCTGGGACCTGGCCAACAGGGCTTCGGCCTCGGCCTCGGCCTGGGCAATCGCCGTAATGCGTCCTGCTTCCGACTGGGTGCGGATGGTGGCGGCTTCGGCTTCCTCGGCGGCTTGCAGTTTTTCCGTTTCGGCTGCCGATACTGCGGCAACTGCCGTTTTTTTGGCGTTGGTCTCGGCACGAATGAGTTCCAGTACCTTATCGCGTTCCTCACGGATGGTGTCCCGCGAGGTCTGCACCTGTTCCTCGGCTTCAACGACTTTCAGTTTTTCCTGACTGGCCGCCGCCACAGCCTGGGATTCCTCTTTCGAATGTTCGGCGACGGCGATTTCCCGCTGCTGCTCGGCGATGGCCAGGGCGCGCTGCTGATCGATCCGGGCCATATCAATGAGCTGTTCCGCCTCGATGGCCGATTGTTCCACCTCGCGGCGCTTGCGCACTCGGTTTTGCTCGACCGCCAGCTCGGCTTCGATCTGACGCGACTCCACCTCCTGTTTAGCCACCACATTGGCCACGTTGACTTCCTGGCGGGCGGTGATCTCGGCTTCCTCGGCTTCTTTCTTCTTGGCCGCCTCCTCCTGGGTGATCATGCTGGTTTGTTCGGCCCGGCGTACGGCGACTTCCCGTTCTTGTTCCAGGCGGGCATATTCCTCCTCGCGGATAATCTCAAGGCGCCGCTTTTCCGCTTCAAGATTTTTCTGTTGAATGGCCACCTCGGATTCCTGCTCAATTTCATTGCGGCGCTGGCGGCGCTCTTCGATCTCGTCGGTCAACTTAGTCAAGCCAGCGGCATCAAAGGCGTTGTTGGGATTGAAGAACTCACGGTTAGTCTGATCCAACGATGTCAGCGAAGCAGATTCGAGTTCCAGGCCGCTGCGGGCTAGTTCCTCAGTTACTTTGCTGCTGACCTTTTGGATGTACTCTCCGCGATGCTCATGCAGTTCCTCCATGGTCATTTCAGCGGCAACGCTGCGCAAAACGTCGACGAACCGGCCTTCGAGAAGCTCCCGCAGGGATTCGGGCCGCATGGTCCTCGTGCCCAGGGCCCGGGCGGCGACAGTAATAGCCTCTTTATTGGCGTCTACCCGGACATAGAATTCGGCGGTGACGTCGATCCGCATTCGGTCCTTGGCAATAAGGGCATTATCTTCATTACGAGCCACTTCCAAACGGAGGGTGTTCATATTGACTTCGGTAAACTCATGCAGCACGGGAATGACAAAAGCGCCGCCGTTGAGAATAACTTTCTCACCTCCAAAACCGGTTCTCACCAGGGCAATTTCTTTCGTCGCCCGGCGGTATAGCCACCAGAAAATGACCCATAGCACGATGATGGTAACGACGGAAACGAAAATTGCCAAAAACAGGAAACTGAAAATACTCATGTGAGCCTCTCTTATAACTTTCCCAGAAAAGTTTAATTATTTGTTTCTTATCCACAAGTTAAATTGGCCACCCAGAGGTGCGACCAGAAATTCTGGGGTTAGTATATTACATCAAACAAAAGATTGGAAGACGTCATCTCAATATAGTATAGATAATCTTATATATTGAGAATTCTAGTTAATGGATCATTAAAACCTGATTCATCAAATTTATCATGACCGGAGGAAAGGAGCCAAATTACAATGATTACTGAACTGGTATCGCCGTCATCGCCCAAAGCCAAATTCAAATACAGCCCCTTTGTCAAAGCGGGGCCATTTATCCAGTCAGCCGGTCTGGTTGGACTGGATCCAGAAAGCGAAAAGTTGATCACTGGCGGACCGGGTCCAGAAACAGGACAAATTCTAAGAAACCTCAAAACGGCGATGGATGACTTTGGATTGCGCCTGGACGATATGGTGATTGCGCACATCTACACCACCTCCATGGCGCGGTTTCCTGAAATTAACCAGGAATGGGACGGTTTCTTTACCGGACAAAGCATTTTGCCAGCGCGCACAGCGGTGGGCGTCAGTGCTTTGCCCATCAACGCATCGGTGGAAATCGAATTTCAGTTCTTTATAGATTAATAAATACCCTGCCTAATTTTCGCTATTGACAGATTGGGGAGGTATGATTACCATTTCTCAACAATTAATTATATATCTCATTAAATGAGAAATTATAATTTAGGCTTATATCTGGATCGATCTTTGGGAGGCAGAAAATTTGACGGCTACTGTGAATAGCGTTGAATGCGAGGCTTTGGTACTGGCGGAAAAGGCCCGGCCACGCGGCGCTTATCCCCACTATAAGCGGTCCGGACCCTTTGTCTTCATATCAGGGACCAGCGCCCGGCGAAGCGACAATTCAATTGCCGGGGCCGATGCTGATGCATTGGGAACGACAAAGTTGGACATCGGGACCCAGACCAAAGCCTGCATCGAAAACATCCGCGATATTTTGAAAGCCGCGGGTGGTGACCTCGACAATCTTGTCGAAATATCGACGTTTCTGTTGAGCATGAACGATTTTGGCGGATATAACGAAGTCTATAACAAGTATTTTTCTTCTGATGGACCGGCGCGGACGACCGTTGCCGTCCATCAATTGCCGCACCCCCATCTTCTGATCGAGATAAAGGGGGTCGCCTTTATACCTTAGTTTCAGGCACAATTGTTAAATCTGTTAACTCTAACAGGAGTGATTAGCATGGCTAATGGTGAGATTCTTGCTGGATTTATGGCGCCGCATCCGCCGCATTTGGTCTACGGGGAAAACCCGCCGCAGAACGAGCCCCGTTCGGAAGGCGGTTGGGAACAGCTGCGCTGGGGCTATGAAAAAGTCCGCACCAGCATTGAAGAACTAAAACCCGATGTCCTCATGGTTCATTCGCCCCATTGGATCACCCAATTGGGGCATCACGTCCTTGGTGTTCCGCGTTTGAGCGGTAAATCGGTTGATCCTGTTTTCCCCAACTTGTTCCGCTACACTTTCGATGTGAGGGTGGACGTCGAACTGGCTGAGGCTTGTTCGGAAAACGCCAACCAGATGGGGCTGCTTTCCAAGGTCATGCGCAATCCCAAGTTCAGGGTGGACTACGGCACCATCACCACGCTTCACCTGGCCCGTCCGCAATGGGATATTCCCATTGTCGGATTTTCCGCCAACAATTCGCCCTATTATCTGACCACCGAGGAAGGTCTGGATGAAATGGATAAACTGGGTAAGGCCACCCGTCAGGCGGTCGAGGCAACAGGCCGGAAAGTGGTCTTGTTGGCATCCACCAGCATGAGCCACCTACATTACCGGGAGGAACCTGAGCTGCCCGAGGATATGCACCACGAAAGCCCCTACAACCACGGCGCCTATCAGTGGGATATGCGCATGATCGAGTTGATCCGCCAGGGCCGGATGAAAGAGGTATTCAATCTGCTGCCTCAATTCATCGAGGAAACCTTTGCCGAGGTCAAAGCCGGCTCCTTTACCTGGATGTTCGCCGCCATGGACTATCCCGAACTGGCCGGCGAACTGCACGGCTTCGGAAACGTCATCGGCACTGGCAACGCAGTCATCGAATGGAATATGGTAAAAGCCAGCCTGTCCCGGATCGCCGCCAGCGGCGGCACCAACGCCCCAGCCTACGCAAGCATGGATCGCGACGTCCCGGATGTCGGTGGTCAGGATGCCGGTCTCGCGGCCGATGATTGGAGCAGTGGCGGCCCGCGCGTCTATAACAGCAGTCCCTCGCCGGTTAACGCCCGCTAAGTGGCATCGCCCTTTAGCCCCAGAGAATAGGCAATGTCATGACAGTCGTCTCAGCTTTTCTCGTTCCCGGATCACCGCTGCCATACCAGCGCCCGGATAATCCTCCCTGGAGCCGCTTGGCGGCGGCCTATCGTGCCGTCGGGCGGGCTCTCGTTTCGTCCCGTCCCGATACCATCGTCCTTTATTCCACCCAATGGGGCGCGGTCCTAGATGCCCTATGGCAGACCCGCGCCCGGTTGACCGGTACCCATGTGGACGCCAACTGGTACGAATACGGTGATTTGGAATACGACATCAGGATCGACCAGATGTTGGCGGAGGCCTGTGTCGATGGTTCTCGCGACATCAACATCAGCACCAAACCGGTCGACTATGATCAGTTTCCCATTGATACAGGGACCATCGTCGCCAACGCTCTGATGAATCCGCGGGGATCCATTCCCTTGGTGATAGCCGCTAACAACCTGTACCACAGTTGGGAGGAAACCTATCAACTCGGCGAAGTGGCCGCCCGGGAAGCGGACAAATTGGGCCGCCGGGTGGCCGTCCTGGGCGTGGGCAGCCTTTCCGGTACCATCTTTCGTGATGATATTGATATCCGTGAGGACGGGATCGCTTCGACCAAAGACGATGAATGGAACAAACGGATGTTGAAGCTCATCGAGAGTGGTGACGTTACCCAGGCCAGAGACCTTACACCAGAATATGCCCAGGAAGCGCGGGTCGATATGGGCTTTAAGCATTTTGGTTGGATATTAGGCGCCCTCGGCGGGCGTTTCCACGGTGCCCGAATTCATGCATACGGGGCCGTCTACGGCAGCGGCGCAGCCGTTGTTGAATTTAAAATATGACACCAAACTCAACTACTTAACAAGGAGAATAAGGAGTAATAGACTATGAAGAAATTATTCGTTGGAATCGGGCTAACGGCATTGATGCTGACGGCCTTGCCTCAGGAAAGTTTTGCCCAACAATGTTCGGTCACGGTTGGGCGCGTAGTTCCGATCACCGGACCTTTGCTTGATATGGGGCGGGAAACCCCATGGCTTGACGAGAATAAGCTCAAGCAGATTAATGCCACCGGCGGCCTTCAGGTGGGTGGTAAGAAATGTATGATCAAATACAAAATATTCGATTCCAAAGGAACCATGGGCGGTTCCGGTCAAGCAGCGACCAAGGCGATTTTGGATTCCAAGGTGGATGTGGTGTTTGCCCAAGGAACGCCAGATACAACCAACGCGCCTTCGGAATTGTGCGAGCGCTATAAAGTTCCATGCATCACTTCAAACACGCCGGTTGAAGCCTGGCTGTTCGGTCCTGGCGGCAAACCCAAGAAATACAGCTACACCTATCACTTTTTCTTTGGCGTACCTGATCTGGTGGCCAACCATGTGGGTATGATCAAGGCCCTGCCGGGCGGTTTCAACGGCAAGATCGGTTATCTCTATCCCAACGATCCAGACGGCGTGGTGTTTGCGTCCCTGTTCGATCCTACCTTCAAGAAGGAAGGCTGGAAGCCGGTTGATCCGGGCCGTTTTGAACAGGGCCTACCGGATTTTTCCTCGATCATCAACAAGTTCAAGCGGGGCCGGGTGCAGGTTGTGACCGGTGTTCTTGCGCCGCCTGACATGCAGAACTATCTGCAGCAAGCCGCCCAGGCCGGGTTCAAGCCGCGCATGTACATCATCGACAAGGGAACCGGCTATCCGGAACCCATGCGGGCGCTCGGCAAGCACGGCATCGACCTGTTGAGCGTGAACTTCTGGTCGCCGGCCTATCCTGGTAAGTCCAAGTTCAGCGGCTATACTGGCCAAGGCCTAGTGGACAAGTACGAAAAGGAAAATCCGGGCAAGCTGTATTCCCCGCCGCTCGCCTATACGGACGCCTCTTATGACGTTCTGTTCGATGCCCTGCAGCGGGCCGGCTCGACCGATCGGGCGGCTCTGTTGAAGGCGCTTGGCACCACTAACCTCGACACCGTGGTCGGCAAGGTCAAGTTTAATGCCCAGCACTTCTCGGTGCAGCCCCTGGGCGGCGCCCAGTGGCGGAAAAATCCGAAAACCGGCAAGCTGGTTAAGGAGAACGTCTTCAACAAAGTCTATCCGTCGGTGAAGAAGACCGCGGAAATGAGAGTCTACCAGAAGTAGCTTTCACCTATTGGCGGCCGGGCAATCCCTGTCTGTGGCGTTGCCCGGCCACCCTTATCAATATCGCTGTAAGACGCAAATCAGATCATGGCCCCTCTGTACCGCAACTTTGAATCGCAGGCTGATATCGACCGGGAATACGATATCGAAAGATCGGTTCCAGATTTCATGGTCTATGCCCGGCAGTATGAGAATTCTAGCGCCGACGCGCGCCGGCACCTCGATCACCGCGCCGACGTCCGTTACGGGGCGACCTGTGCAGAATATGTCGACATATTTCCGGCGGCGCAGCGAAAGGCACCGGTGCTGATTTTTATTCACGGCGGCTACTGGCGCATCCTGTCAGCTAAGGAATTCAGTTTTGTCGCCCTGGGGCCTCAGGCTGCGGGGGTTACCACTGTCGTCGTCAATTACGCGCTTTGTCCCAATGTTACGCTGGATGAAATCGCCCGGCAGATCCGGGCCGCCATCTATTGGACCCATGAAAATATACACGATTATAACGGCGACCCGGAGCGAATTTATGTATCTGGCCATTCTGCCGGCGGCCATATGACGGCGATGGCTCTGCTTACGGATTGGCGGGGTGACTACGGATTGCCAAGGGATTTGGTCAAGGGCGGTATTTCCATCAGCGGCCTGTTCGATATTGCCCCCTTGCAATTTTCCTCCATGCAAAAAGAATTACAACTGGATGCGGGAATCATAGAACGTAACAGTCCGCAGTATTTTGCCCGCCACGTACCAGCGCCCCTGCTGATTACCTATGGCGACGACGAGACATCCGAGTTTTGCCGCCAGTCTGAGGACTTCCTCAAAGTCTGGGCAGATTGCGGTAACAAGTCCCGCACCATTGATCAACCGGGGAAAAATCATTTCACCGCGATCATGGGATTTGGCGGCGTCCAGAGTTCGCTTTGCCGGGCGATATTCAAATTGATGGACCACACGCCCCGGCGAAGCCTTTCATATTCCATGACCAGAAAACACGGCCGTTACAAATACAAAAGCCGGGGGAGTAGGTGATGGCCGATACTATTCTTTCGGTAGACGGGCTCAGCAAATCCTTCGGCGCGCTCAGGGTCGCCGAAGATATTTCCTTTTCGGTCAAAGAGGGCGAGATCCTCGGCATCATCGGCCCCAACGGCGCGGGAAAAACAACCATTTTTGCCTTGCTTGCCGGCAATCTTCCCATGGATTCCGGGCAAATCGTTTTTCAGGGGCAGAATATATCCGTAGCGCCGGCGTTTGAGAGGGCGCGTCTAGGCATGTCCAGGACCTACCAGGTACCCAAGCCGTTCTCTCATATGTCGGTCTTCGACAATTTGAAAGTCGCTGCTCTGTTCGGCGGCGGTTTGGAAGAGGTGGAAACCGAAGGCTGGATCGGCCAGGTCATGGACCTCACCGGCATGACAGCAGCCCGCAATATTCTGGCGGGCCGCCTGCCGCTGCTGCTCCGGAAACGGCATGAGCTAGCGCGGGCATTGGCGACGCGGCCATCCATCCTGTTGGTGGATGAAGTGGCCGCCGGACTGACCGACCTGGAGGTCGACGAGTTCATAAATCTGATCAAGGAAATTCAACTTTCAGGTATAACAGTCATTTGGATCGAACATGTGATGAAAACGATGCTGACGGCAACCGACCGGCTTATGGCGTTAGCCGGGGGCAGGGTGATTGCGATGGGTAAGCCGCAAGAAGTTATTACTGCTGACGAGGTGCGACGTGTCTATCTTGGAGCATAAACGGGGCTTTTTCGCCGAGCAGGGCAGGGGCGGTAAGCGGCCCCTGCTGACGGTGTCCGATTTGTCGGCCTACTACGGCGAGCTGCGCGCCTTGTTCGATATCGACTTCGAAGTGATGCCGGGAGAAGTGCTAGCCATCATCGGCGCTAACGGGGCCGGAAAATCGACCCTTTTGAAATCCATGGTCGGCATGATGAACCGGGGCAAGACGGCGCACATCACCGGCACTATAGACATGCGCGGCCGACGTCTGGAGCGTCTGACCACGGAAAAAATCGTCAATGCCGGTGTCACCATGGTGCCAGAAGGCCGTCGCTTATTCCCCCGCTTGACGGTGGAGGAGAATTTGATCACCGGTGCTCACTTAGCGCGTTGCCGGAACAATAGCGAGGAAAAAATTTCGGAAATGTACGACATGTTCCCGCGCCTAGCCGAACGGCACAACCAAGTGGTGAACCAGATGTCGGGCGGCGAACAGCAAATGGTCGCTATTGCCCGGGCGCTGATGTCCGATCCCCAGGCGGTGCTGTTCGATGAACTGTCCCTGGGACTGGCGCCGGCGATCGTCGATGACATTTACGAGAAAGTAAACCAGATCAACGAATCCGGTGTTACCTGCATCGTTATCGAGCAGGACATGAAACGGGCGCTCAGGGTTTCGAATCATGTTCTGGTTCTGCTGGAAGGCGCAGTCGTTCTGGAAGGGGATCCCAAGGAACTCGATGGGGAGCAGGTCATGGCCGCGTACTTCGGATCAGATATCGGTGGAGCAAGCGCATGAGCGCTGATGAATTCAACGAAGAGCTATATTGGTCGCTCATCGATATCGTCAACGGGCTCCTGACCGGCTCGATCATCGGCGGCTATTACGCCATGATCAGCATTGGCCTGGCGATGACCTTCGGCGTCATGCGGCTGGTGAATTTAGCGCATGGCGATTTCATCATTGTCGGTGCCTATATTGCCGTCGTGCTGCTCAACTTTGTGCCGATCTCGCCTTTCTTCACGCTGATCATCGTCATCCCCATCATGTTCTGCCTAGGCTATGTCCTGCAGCGGGTGCTGCTCAATCACGTTTCCGTTCAGGCTATGGAACGCAAAGGCCTCAGCAGCAATTACGGCTTGATGGCGCCCATTTTAGTAACCTTCGGGTTGGGAATTTTCATCTCCCACCTGCTGCTGGGCATATTCGAATCCGACGCCCGCCAACTCAAAAATTCCTTGGCCTTTTCAGCCATCCGCTTGAGCGAGGACCTGAATCTTTCCCTATTGCGGTTTATATTTTTTATTTTCGGCATCATTATCCTAATCGTGCTCCACCTCTATCTCAACCGCACTCACGCCGGCAAGGCGATTCGAGCTGCGTCGGACGACGCCGAAATTGCCCCCCTGATGGGAATCAATACGGCCCATGTTTATGGCATTGCCTTGGGTATCTCCATGGCCATCGCCGGTGCCACCGGCGTGATGATCGGCATGATTAGAACCTTCCAACCCTTCGACGGCCCGCAATTCCTGCTCATTGCCTTCGGCTGCGTCATTATCGGCGGATTAGGGTCGATTGTCGGCAGCCTAGTGGGCGGCATTCTGCTGGGGATTACCCAGGTGCTGGCCGGCACCTACTTCGGACCGTCGGCACAGCTGGTTGGCGGTTATATGCTGATCTTGTTCGTTCTCGCTTTTAAACCGCAGGGGCTGTTCTCACGATGATTGATGACATGTTCACTGGTTGGAGCGGGCGTTTGCTGCTGGTGATTTTGCTGATTGTCCTAATCGCCTTTCCCTTGATGGCAGGCGAAAGCGGTCAGTTCTACACCGTGCTTCTTATGACCGTGTTTATCTTCGCCACACTGGGACATGCCTGGAACCTGTTGGCGGGTTATTCCGGTCTGCTGTCCTTTGGCCTTCAGGTCTATGTAGGGCTGGGCGGTTTTACCATTGGTTTGTTGAATTTCTACGGTGGCGTTAATGTCTGGCTGGCGATGCCGTTTGCGGCCATTGCGACGATTGTCTTTGCTTGGTTGCTGGCCATCCCGGTGAGCGAGCGCTTTACCGGTAAGCGCGTCATTGGCCCCATGGTAATCGCCGTCATTTTGTGGATCATCTATGAAATCATCATCGCCTATGAGCCGAGCTTCGACGTGTTCCGGGGGCACTACACGAGGCGGGTATCGATCCTGCTGCTGATATTCCTAGGTGCACTGCCCTTGTTAAAGCTGCAGGGCGCCTATTTCGCCATCGCCACCTGGCTGATCGCCGCTGCGGTGTCGTCGGTCTTCAGCGAATGGAAGATAACTGGCGCCGGCGGAGGTTTAAGTATCGTGTCGGACACCTCAATCATCGCCCGCTACTATGCAGGCTTGATCATTGTTGCGCTCTCCACTTTAGCTGTCTGGTATTTATTGCGCAGCCGCTATGGACAGGCCCTGACGGCTGTGCGTGACGACGAAGAAGCCGCCAGCACCATCGGCATCGATATCCGCCGGGTCAAAACCCTGGTGTTTCTGGTGTCTGCGCCTATGGTGGGTCTGGCGGCTGGGCTGTTTTACATCGACAATGTCACCATCACGCCAGCCGATGCCTTCAGCATCCGGTGGTCCGCAGTCGTTGTCTTTGTCGTGGTCGCCGGCGGCATGGGCAGTCTAGCGGGGCCCATCGTGGGCGCCGTCATCTTTGTTTTCGTTGATCGACTGCTGTCGGGCTATATCGGCTCCGGCGAGCTGGCACTAGGAGTGTTCTCCGTCCTGATCATCCTGCTATTGCCCCGGGGCGTGATGGGGCTTGTCAACGATTTCCGCCTGAAAGAAGCCAAGAAAGCGAAACGGGTACGGCGGGGACCTTCTGGATTCGGCCCGCCTATTGGCGGTGCAACTGGAGCAGGAGGGGCGATTGCTAAGTCGGTTAAAGACTGGAAATCGTACCAGGCACCAAAGTCCTCCCTGCCGCCGGGACTGGTTTCGGCCTTTTTGGTGCCAGGCAATCCGTTACCCTATCTACGTCCAGACAACCCCCCGTGGGTGCCATTGATGGAGGGCTACAAGGCGGCCCGGCAAGCCCTCGCCAGTTCCCAGCCCGATGTCATGTTAGTGTATTCCACTCAGTGGGCTGCGGTGCTGGATCAGTTGTGGCAGTCCCGTCCCCACTTGAACGGCGTCCATGTGGACGCCAACTGGTATGAATACGGCGATCTGCCATTCGATATTTCCGTCGATAGTCCCTTGGCCGAGCGCATGAAGGATGCAAGTAAAGAAGCCGGGGTTTCCTCGAAGTCGGTGGACTACGATCAGTTCCCCATTGACAGCGGCACAATTGTCGCCAACAATCTGTTGAACCCCGACGGTCGAATTCCTCTAGTAATCGCGGCCAACAATCTGTACCACGATTTCGACACGACGCGGCGTCTCGGTGCCTTGGCGGTGAAGGAAGCCATCGCCGACGGACGGCGGGTTGCGCTGGTGGGTGTGGGTGGTTTGTCGGGATCCATTTTCCGGGAGGAGATCAACATCGTGGATGACCGCATCGTCGGGGCGTCCGACGACCGCTGGAACCAGCAGATTCTCGAATTGATCGCCCACGGCGACCATATCGCTCTGGAAAAAGTCGTCGGCCAGTATGCGGCCAAGGCCAAGGCCGATATGGGCTTCAAGCATTTCGCTTGGCTTTTAGGCGGCATGGGCAACAACTGGATGGGCGCCCGTGTCCACGCCTACGGCCCGGCCTACGGCAGCGGCGCCGCAGTCATTGAGTTCGAACTACCGGTTGATGATTAGGTAGAATGTCATCCTTTTGTGGCCGATGTAATTTCAACTTTTAAAAACTCTCTCTAAAAGATGAAAAATTTAGGTCAAGGAACAATTATTGATACCCGCATTGGGCTTTGTCACATTAACTGGCTGTGGCACACGAAACCTCATCAACATTTTTTAGGATGCAGCACTGCGCTTTTCCAAACATTGAATGAATCGACTCGATAATGTTTGTGGGTAGTTCGTATGGCTGTCTCAACAGTAACACCAGATGCCAGCTCCAGCTCAATCTGGCGCAATATCCCTAATATATCTTCTTCTGAAAATCGCTTCCTGGTCATAAACACCTCCCAACTAGATTCGTTTTTATAACCAAACTAGACCAGTTAGAGGGGGGGGCGAAGGACAAGCGCGGACTGCCTGTTCGACTGTCCCGGTCTTACTTGGGTATTTCCGTCTCATCTTCGCTCCTTTTGATAGGCTACGATGAACCGGAAACACTCTACTTACGCAATCAACTCATTTTGTCCAATTGGCGCTGACGGGGTACATGGCTTAACTAATTGAAAAGATTGGCGCGCCCGACAGGATTCGAACCTGTGACCTTCGGCTTCGGAGGCCGACACTCTATCCAGCTGAGCTACGGGCGCTTATTTGAGCCATGCGATAAATGGCCGCTGACGGAGGCGTACCATACTGTAAGCCGCATTGTTGGTAAAGCCTGTGAGATTTCTTATTTAGCTAGTGTGGCCTAGCGACCCATTTCAGGATATCCCGCCACACGGTCTCGGCCTGAAGGTCCCGGAGCAGCATATGGTAACCGTTTTCGTAGCGGATCAGGCGGCGCTGGGAGGCGGCGTCTTGGGGCAGCCGGGAAAACATCAATTCAGTAGGTTTTTTCGGGATGATTTCATCATTGTCCCCATAGAGCAAAAGCGTATTGGCGCGGAATTCGGCTGACCGCTTGAGCGCCAAATCCATCAGGTTAACCAGCCCCCATATGGTGTCAACGCGGGTCTCCTTGATAAACAGCGGATTCCGGCGGAGTTCGCGCAGCATTTCGTCATTGTCCGAGGCCCGGATCTTCAAACCTTTAGCCGACAGCTTCATCCACGGTACCGTGCGGACCGCCAACCACAGCGCCCAGCGCTGGTAAAAGGGCATGGATTCCCGCCCCCATACCGCCGGTGCCACCAGCACCACACCGTCAACGTCAGGGCGGTTTTCGTTGGTCATGGCTGTTATCACCACGGCGCCCCCCATGCTCATCCCCAGCAAATAAACCGGCAGGCCAAGATGTTTCCGCCGCAAGAGATCAATCGCCACGGTGGCATCTTGGGCAAAGACCTGATGTCCCGGCCAGAAGCCGAAATGGGACGACCGGCCGAAACCCCGTTGGTCGTAGGCATAAACCTGAACGCCGTTTTTACTAAAAAAAGAGGCGGCCTTTTTAATGAAGGCGCCGTAGTCATTGAATCCGTGCAGGGCCAGAATAATCGCCTTGGGCGTGCCTGGGGGCCACCAGACATGCAGCGGCAAGACAGCACCATCACGCATTACAATCGCCTGATCCGTTAACTTGGCCTCGGTAATGGGAGAGCCTGGCGGTTTCAGTTGCGGGGCGCAGGCCGCCAGAAGGAAGACGAAAAAAAGTGATAGCCCCCGCACCGCTGTCATCACATTATGCCGCCGCCATCCTCATCCTGTTGACCATTGTTTTCCCGGGTCATCATCAGGAAGATGCCTTCCAGATCTGATTCCTTGGTAGTCAGATCAGCGATCCCCAGACCTTCGGCGCGGACCGCCTCTAGGACCTCTTCAACCGGTACTTTGCTGGGCGGCACGCGAAAAACAAGTTTGCGGCTGTTTTTCAATTCGACATTGAACCGGTTGAGGCCTTCCGGCGCTGCCGTCAAATTCTTATCGACCGTGATGATCAATTCCTTGGAATCGAGAGTGCGCAGCAGATCGTCAGTCTGCTGGCTGGTAACCACTTGACCGTTATTGATGATGGCGATCTGGTCGCACAATTCCTCCGCTTCCTCCAGATAATGGGTGGTGAGCAGAATGGTTGCCCCCAAATCCCGGAGCGAACGGATATAAGACCAAAGCTGCTGGCGGAGTTCCACATCGACACCGGCGGTCGGTTCGTCCAGCACCAGGATGGGCGGCGAATGAACCATCGCCTTGGCCACCAGCATACGCCGCCGCATACCGCCGGAAAGGGTGCGGGCGTAGGAATCCGCCTTGTCCGTCAGGCGAACCGCCGCCAGGATTTCCTCGGTGCGGCGCTGGGCCTTAGGCACGCCGTATAATCCCGCCTGCACTTCCAGAATTTCCCGCGGTGTAAAAAAAGGATCGATATTTAGTTCCTGGGGCACCACACCGATGGCGGAACGCGCTTGGCGCATTTCGGAATCGATATCATAGCCCCAGACTTTGACATCACCGGACGTCTTCAGCACCAGTCCCGCCATGATGTTAATGATCGTCGATTTGCCGGCGCCATTCGGCCCCAACAGGCCGAAAAACGATCCCCGGGGGATTTCCAAATTGACGTTGATGAGCGCCTTTTTCAGCGGCTGCATGGAATTGCCCGCATAAGTCTTGCTCAAGCCCGTTATCTCAACAGCAAAGTCGGGCGCTTCCGATGGCTGATTGTTCTTCATTTCGCTTTTAATCTTTATTAACTGAGTGTTGATTGTGGGGCGTCTTTCGGTATCATTCGCTTATGCTGCGGTCAATCTAATTTCCTTGGCTAGTTTCAATAGCTAAATTACCGGGCGCGGGAATATCAAATGCAAAAGAAACCTGAGGCACAGAATGGACAGCACCAAAATCGAACAGGCTTTTATCTCTGACAGCAAACAAGTCGATTGCGACGGCGATGGCGGCGCTGACGGACATCCGAAAGTCTACTTGAATATGGGTGACCAGGGACAAGCGGTCTGCCCCTATTGCAGCCGCACCTTTGTCTGGAGTGGAGAACCCACCGGAGCGTCAGAGCACTGAACGACGCAGCAAAAAAAATGGAGCATGTATTCCTGATCGACGGATCGGGTTTTCTATTCCGCGCCTATTTCGGCGTGAAAGCAAAAATGACCCGGCCGGATGGTATGCCGACAAATGCCGTCTATGGCTTCACACAGATGTTGATGAAAATGGTATCGGATACGGATGCAGATCATATTGCCGTCATATTTGACCGCGCCCGAAAAACCTTCCGCAGCGAAATTTATCCAGAATATAAAGCCCACCGACCGCCACCGCCGGATGACCTGATCCCTCAATTTGACCTGGTCCGACAAGCAACGCGGGCTTTCAATGTTCCGGCTGTGGATATGGACGGCTTTGAAGCCGACGATCTGATTGCCACCTACGCCAGGCAAGCCATTGAAAAAGGAGCCGAGGTCACCATCGTATCGACCGACAAGGATTTGATGCAGACAGTAGGCCCCAAGGTCAAATTGTTCGACGCGATGAAGAATAAAGAAATCGGACCGGACGAGGTGGTTGAGAAATTCGGTGTTGGCCCTGACCGGGTCATCGACGTGCAGGCTCTGGCTGGTGATTCTTCGGATAATGTACCCGGCGTCGCCGGCATTGGAATCAAAACGGCAGCTTTGCTGATCAACGAATATGGTGATCTCGACGGGGTACTTGAACATGCCGAAGAAATCAAGCAGCCGAAACGGCGGGAGGCGTTGATCGAACAGGCTGACCTAGCAAGAGTTTCCCGTGACCTGGTAACCCTGAAGGACAACGTGCCCATCGAAGTGCCTCTCGAGGATTTCGCCGTTAAAGAAGCCGATCCGGAAAAGTTTTTGGCATTTCTCCAGGAACAGGATTTCAAATCCCTGATCAAACGGGTGGAAAGCCAAACGGGTGTTAAAACGCCGGAACCCGCACCGGCAAATAAAGCGGCAGCGGATCTGCCCGAGACCGATGGCCGCACCGCGACACCGGCAAGTATCGGTCCGGTAGAAACAGCCTATGAACTGGTCCAGGATCAAGGGGCATTGAAACGCTGGATTGCCGACGCTACCGACAAAGGCATTGTCGCCATCGATACGGAAACCACCTCGCTCAATTCCATGGAAGCTGAACTCATCGGCGTATCCATGTCGTTAGAGCCGGGAAAAGCCTGCTATATCCCCGTCGCCCACAAGGTGCCCGAAGTGCAGTCGAGCCTGGATCTGGGGTTGGAAGAAACAAGCGAACCGTCGGACATTAAACAGGTTGAGCGCGACCGGGCGGTCAAACTCCTAAAACCCCTATTAGAAGACCCGGCAGTACTCAAAATCGGCCACAATGTGAAATATGATGCAGAGGTCCTGGGCCGCTACGGGGTCGAAATCGCGCCGGTGGACGATACCATGTTGATCTCTTACGTGCTCGAAGGCGGTCTCCACGGCCACGGCATGGACGATCTGGCGGAACTGCATTTCGGCCACACCAACATCAAATACAAGGAAGTTGCCGGCACCGGAAAATCCCAAGTGACCTTCGACAAAGTGGCGTTGGCAAAAGCGCTCGATTACGCCGCCGAGGATGCCGACATCACGCTCCGGCTGCATCGAACCTTGAAACCGCGTCTGGCGATGGATCACATGGTTAGCGTCTACGAGAATATGGAACGGCCGTTGATCGCCGTCCTGACTGAAATGGAGCGGACCGGCATCGCCGTCGACGCCAAAGTACTGAAGGATCTGAGCACCGATTTTGCCAAGCGGCTGGGCGATCTGGAGACCGAAATTCATGCCCTGGCGGGCCACGAATTCAACATCAACTCCCCCAAACAGTTGGGCGAAATTCTGTTTGATGAAATGGGCATTGAAGGCGGCAAAAAAGGTAAGACCGGCGCCTACGGCACAGGTGCCGATATTCTCGAAGGATTGGCGGCGGCAGGGCATGAGCTGCCGGTGCAAGTGCTCGATTTCCGTCAATTGGCCAAGTTGAAAACTACTTACACGGACGCACTGATCGAGCAGATCAATCCGGAATCGGGGCGGATTCATACGTCATACGGACAGGCTATCGCTTCGACCGGACGGTTGAGTTCTACCGACCCCAATCTCCAGAACATTCCCATCCGCACCGAAGAAGGGCGTAAAATCCGCCGTGCTTTCGTACCAGCCAAAGGCTGTGCGCTGTTGTCGGCCGACTACTCTCAGATTGAGTTACGCCTGCTCGCCCATGTGGCCGGGATTGATGTCCTCAAAGAGGCATTCCGCGAAGGCCAGGATATTCATGCTCTGACGGCGTCACAGGTTTTCGGCGTACCGGTTGATGGTATGGACCCCATGGTCCGCCGCCAGGCCAAGGCCATAAACTTTGGTATTGTTTACGGCATTTCGGCTTTTGGTCTGGCCCGTCAACTGGATATTCCACGTGGTGAGGCTGCCCGGTATATCGATGCCTATTTCGACCGCTATCCCGGCATTCGCACCTATATGGAAGACACCAAGGGACGGGCAAGGGAAAGCGGCTTTGTCACAACGCTCTATGGCCGCAAATGCTATGTCCCAGGTATTCAGGACAAAAATGCTGCCCGCCGGAACTTTGCCGAACGCGCCGCCATCAACGCCCCAATCCAGGGAGGCGCCGCCGATATCATTAAGCGCGCCATGATCAGATTGCCCGGCGCGTTGCAGGATGCAGGCCTGAATGCCAAGATGCTGTTGCAGGTGCATGACGAACTGGTGCTGGATGTACCGGAAAAAGAATTGGATGAAACAACTAATGTGGCTAAAAAAATAATGGAATCAGTCGCCGATCTTGATGTACCTTTGGTGGTTGATACCGGTTTCGGGAAAAACTGGGAAGAAGCGCATTAAAGCGTTCAGCATAAAATTAGAAAATTCCTCCGGCGCGCGATGCCCGAAAGGTACTGATGGCGGAAAACAATTCCGTCTCGATGATGATTCAGATTCAATACAGTGATCCCGAAGCAGCGCAGGAAATTCCGGCGTCAAATGTCGTGCGGGAAACGGTGGAAGAAGCGGAATCGAAAACCGCTGCCGCTGCTGCGGAAGAAAGATTGGCCAAAGTAACCTGATTTATCGCTTCAATAAATCGGCAAATGCGCAACTGGCCAGGGAATAAATTTATGATCACGACATTATTATTATCTGACAAACGGTAATAATCTGGAATAATCCAACCAAACACGGCTGATACAAGGACCTATTCCGAATGTTGATCAAATTGAAAAAGGCGTTGGATGTAAAGTCTTCGGAGATTACGAAAAAAGAGGTGTTCCTCAATCGTCGAAAATTTATCCAATCGGCCGCCGCCGTTAGCGGCACCGCGCTCTTGCCCACGTTCGTAAATGAATCGTTTTCAGCAACCGGTAAGAAGTTTCGCAATCTGCACAAAACAAAGTATGGCGAAGCGGAAAAACTGACAACCTTCAAAGCCATCACCACCTACAACAATTTTTACGAATTCGGCACGGGAAAGACGGATCCAGCCCAGAATGCTGATACGCTGAAACCCCATCCCTGGACTATCGAGGTTGCGGGCCACGCAGAAAAGAGCGGCGTTTTTAACTATGAGGATTTGATCAAACCTCATCGGCTGGAAGAACGTATTTACCGGATGCGCTGCGTTGAAGCCTGGTCCATGGTCATCCCCTGGATCGGCGTTTCACTCGCCGATATTATCAAGCGCCTTGAGCCCACTTCGAAAGCCAAATATGTCGCCTTCGAAACCCTGGTCGACAAGGAGCAAATGCCGGCGCAGAATCAGCAGATCCTGCCGTGGCCCTATGTGGAAGGGCTGCGCATGGATGAAGCCATGAATCCGCTGACCCTGATGGCGGTGGGCGTTTACGGCGAGGAAATGCCAAAACAGAACGGCGCTCCGTTACGCCTCGTGGTGCCCTGGAAATACGGTTTCAAGAACATCAAATCCATTGTCAAAATAAATTTTGTCGAAAAAGAACCGCCTGCCACATGGAACATCCAGGCACCCAACGAATACGGTTTTTATTCCAACGTCAACCCGACCGTTGACCATCCGCGCTGGAGTCAAGCCAAAGAACGGCGCATCACCGGCGAAGGAGGGCTCAGTGCTTTATTTACACCCAAAATAGAAACCTTGATGTATAACGGCTATGCCGACGAAGTAGCCGGTATGTATGCTGGAATGGATCTAAAAAAATTATTTTAAGTATATGGCTATAAAAACATCGCGGCGCATTTTTAAGCTCATAGTTTTCATTCTTTGTCTGGTTCCCCTGGGCTGGCTCGTATTCGCGCTCTATTCTGATACCAATTTCGGCACCCATTATATGACCGTCGATCCGGTCCAGAAGCTTGACCGCGAACTGGGCAATTGGGCGTTGATCCTGATTATTACAACGCTGGCCATCCGGCCGGTCTCTGAATTAAGCAGCTCCCGGGACATGATCGACTACCGCCGCATGATCGGGCTGTTCGCCTTTTTTTATGCTCTGTTGCATGTTTCCAGCTACCTGGGAATCAATCTGCAGTTTGAAGTGGCTGCCTTCATCAAGGACATTGTCAAACGCAACTACATTACCGTGGGCATCATTACCTTCATCTTGTTAACGCCGTTGGCCGTCACCTCCTCCAAGAAGATGATCAAGCGGCTGGGCGGCAGGAACTGGCAAAAGCTTCACCGTTTAATCTACGTCATCGCTATCCTGGGGGTCTTTCATTTCACCATGATGATCCGCGCCGATTTTACTCGCCCGATCATCTACGGAACCCTAGTGGCTTTGCTGCTGGGCTATCGCTACTGGCGGCAGGTACGGAACAGTATCCAGTAGTGCGGGAATTAAGCTTGGTTCGCGCTTAGTTCCAACGGGGTGTGTAGTCCTGGACTGATTTGTACTGGTCCGGCATGTCCAGATCGTAGCCCAAATCGTTGGCGGCATGGCGGGTCCAGTAGGGATCAAACAGATGCATACGCGCGATCACGCAAATATCCGCCCGGCCACCGGCAATGATGGAATTGGCATCGGCGTAAGACTGGATATTGCCGACCGTCATGGTCGGGATATCGGCTTCCAGGCGCACCTTGTCGGAGAACGGCGTCTGGAACAGGCGGCCATAAACCGGTTTCTGCTCAGCTACCACCTGACCGGCCGAAACATCGAGAATATCGCACCCTGCCGCTTTGAACATCTTGGCCGCCACAACGGCGTCTTCCGCTGAGAATCCGCCCTCGGACCAGTCGGTCGCAGATATGCGAACGGACATGGGTTTCTCTCCGGGCCAGACGTCGCGGATGGCAGAGAACACTGTCAGCGGAAAGCGCAGACGGTTTTCGAGGGAACCGCCGAATTCGTCCTCCCGCTGATTGGTCTGGGGCGACATGAAACTAGATAGCAAATAGCCGTGGGCGCAGTGCAACTCCAGAATATCGAATCCACAAGCCGCCGCGCGTTCGGTGGCGACGACAAAATCGTCTCGTACCTGATTCATATCTTCCCGGGTCATTTCCTGGGGCGTTTGGGTATCATCGGTGTAAGCGATGGGCGACGGTGCAAAAATTTCCCAATCGCCATCGCCTAGAGATACCTGCTCACCACCCTGCAAGGGAAATTTGGTCGATGCCTTCCGACCGGCATGGCAAAGCTGGGTGCCGATCTTGGTACTGGTATTGGCGTGGACAAAATCGACCACTTTTTTCCAAGCGGCGATATGTTCATCCTTATAGAGCCCTGCACAGCCCGGCGTAATGCGGCCCTGCGGGCTGATGGCTGTTGCCTCGGTCATAAGCAAACCAGCGCCCCCTATCGCGCGGCTGCCCAGATGCACCAGATGCCAATCACCGATCAAGCCGTCATCGGCGGAATACATGCACATGGGCGAAACGGCGATGCGGTTTTCCAATAACAGTTCGCGCAAACGGAAGGGTGTAAAAATCGGCGGCGGTGTCGGGTTCACCCTCGGTTCACCACTTTGTTTTTCCGCCGTATCAGCGACCCATTCGTTGATTTCATCAACCAGATCGGCGTCCCGCAGATTAAGGTTATCATGGGTGATACGCAGAGACCGGGTCAGCAGGCTGAAGGCAAACTGGGCCGGCTCCATAACGCCGTGATACCGCTCCACATTCTCGAACCATTCCATGCTCACCTGGGCGGCGCGCTGGAGACTATCGACAACTGGTTCACGCTCTTCCTGGAAAGCCTGCAGGGCGCCTTGCAAATCTTTGCCGTCGGCCAAAGCATTGTTGAGAACGTCGTTCAAGGCTACTGCATCTTCCATGGCCAGCTTGGTGCCGGAGCCGATAGAAAAATGTGCCGTATGCAGCGCATCACCCAATAGAACAATATTTTTGTGGAAGTACTTGGCGTTCTTAACCCGGGGAAAGGTCCGCCAGAGGGAATTATTAGTAATCAGCACATCATTGCCGAGTTCCTTTTCGAATACTTTGGCGCAGTATTCAACCGTTTGCTCTTCGGTAACGGCTTCCAGACCGGCGCGGCGCCAGGTGTCTTCGGTGGTCTCAATGATAAAGGTCGAATTGCCGGGCATATACTGGTAGCAATGCGCCCGCCACAAGCCGTGTTCGTTCTCATTAAAATAAAACGTGAAGGTGTCAAAGGCCTTGTTAGAACCCAACCAGACGAACTTGTTAGGCCGGAAAACGACATCGGCGACAAATTCATCTTCATATTTGTCCCTAATTGCAGATGCGACACCGTCGCCGGCAATTATCAGATCGGCGTCTGGGAATTGTTCATTATCGGTCACCCGAATGTCGTGCCGAACGACGACGCCGACTTCACGGGCGCGCTCTTCCAGAATTTGCAAAAGCCGGAGCCGCTGCATGCCAGCAAAGCCGTGACCGCGGGATACTGTCTTGGTGCCTTTATAGAAAATGTCGATATCGTCCCAATGAACGAAGCTGTTGATGATCGCCTGATAAGTCTTTTCGTCAGCGCCGCAGAAACCCTCCATGGTTTCATCGGAAAAAACAACGCCAAATCCCCAGGTTACATTGGCCGGATTTTGTTCATACACTTCAATTTCCCAGTCGGGATTGTTCTTTTTGGCCAGCATGGAAAAATACAGAGAGGCGGGGCCGCCGCCGATACAAACTATTTTCATTAACTCAACTCCTCGTTCCCGGACCTAGGCCCGTTGTCTTTTCGTTCCTAAAGTCTTGATCTTTATTTTTGGTTGTTCGCCGATTTCTGCTTGGCTTCAAGAATTGATGTCTTGAGACCTTTCAAATGATCATAAAGCTGCTCAATGGAATCCTTATCCAAACCGCCCAGCATGTCTTCGAGCCAGCCATGATGAATGGGCACCATTTTGTTGAATTTCGCCCGTCCTGCGGGTGTCAGGCTGACCCGGTTTGAACGCCGGTCGTCGGGGTCAGCCTCCCGATGGACCAATCCTTCCCGTGTCAGCCTATCGACCAGACCAGTGACATTGCCATTCGTCACCATCATCCGTTGGCTCAGCTGGCTCATGGTCATGCCGTCATGGTCCCGTTCCAGTTGCGCCAGGACGTCGAACTGCGGCAGGGTTATATCCAGGTTCCGCACCAGACGGGATCGAATTTCCCGCTCAATTAAATTGCTGCAGGTCAAAAGACGCAGCCAAATACGGAGTGATAACGCCGCTTCGGGAGAAACTGCCGTTTCTTTGTCCTGCACTTCAATTACTTCGTTTTCAGCAAGTTTCAGCACATCGGTCATTTTTTTGACAATCCCTAAATAACATGGTTTATATCTGCAACTTAAAATGTTTA
>PVBE011514746.1_pt1 | contig 60308 bp, 41 predicted proteins | sample 1631181 | NCBI WGS metagenome assembly PVBE01 (sample SAMN08397723, study PRJNA350692) | Marine metagenome, whole genome shotgun sequencing project. | isolation source: water | place: Pacific Ocean | collected 2012-04
AGAATTATCAAAAGCCTTTTTAGTCAAATTATCAGTAGTAAATTCTGTTATATATTCTTTTAAACTCATAACAGGTTCGTAATTTAAATATTTTTCCGCTTTTGAATAATCACACAGAGTTTTATCATATTCACCTGGTCTTTCTGGGATGTAGGTTTTTTTACTCCCAAACATACCCGCCAATTCATTTATAGAATAATTAACACCACTACCTAATTCAAATTCATCTGCTTTATAATGTTGTTTGTGTGCAATCCGTTTGACGGGATGCCGATACAGATGTCACCCAGGGTGACAGATGCTGGATCCGGAATTTGGCCTGCTTCGGCTATGCCAAGGGCAACACCCACCGTGTCATAACGTCCAGGCGCGTAGGTGTCAGGCATCAGAGCGGTTTCCCCTCCAACCAAAGAAACGTTAGCTGCCTGACAGGCCGTTGCCATTCCTTCAACCAAACTGACAAGAACGTCGGCGTCCATATGATCGGCGGCAACGTAGTCAAGAAATGCAAGCGGGTGGGCGTTTTGTACAGCAATATCATTAAGGCAGTGAGTGACTAGGTCGTGCCCAGCGGTAGATGCTCGTCCCCAATCAATGGCGAGATGTAGCTTGGTCCCGACGCCGTCGATACTGGCAACTAACGCTGGTTCTTTGAATCCAGAAGGAATGCGAATAGCGCCACCGAATGCGCCAAACGCCCCTAGGGTGAGGCTGGTCTCGGTGGATTCGATAGCTGTACGAATTTTGGCTTTGGCTTGACGAGCAAAGGCCAGATCTACCCCGGCGTCAATGTAGGCCGAATTTCCTTGGTCACGGGTGTGCGATGCAGGGCTAGTCATCATTCAGCAGCGCTGATTCGTTACGGTCGATCGTGTCTTCACGTGGGAAGACCATGGCCGTTTGAAGATTTTCAGGTCGTTCCAGCAGGAACTTGTCGAATCGAAGTTGAACGTCAATGGGATAACTATGTGTAAAGCACCCGAGGCACAAATGATCTGCAGTTTGTCCAATTGCCTCGACCAACTGTTCATCTGCCAGATAGCCGAGACTGTCGGCGCCTATGCTGTCGCATATTGTTTGCTCATTCTGGTTGTGGGCGATTAGTTCGTCTGGATCGGGAATGTCGATACCAAGAAAGCACGGCCATCGGATCGGTGGAGATGTAATTCGTACATGTACTTCGGACGCTTCTCCCTGCTCGCGTAGAAGCCGAACTAGCGAGGCTTGAGTGGTACCGCGAACAATGGTGTCGTCAACCATTACGACACGTTTTCCTCGGGTAACTTCAGGAAGAGCACTGAACTTTAAACGTACACCGAGTTTCCTGAGTCGTGGTGTCGGCTCAATAAAGGTTCGGCCGATATAGCGGTTTCGAACGAACCCGTCGGCGTATGGAAGTCTTGCTTCTTCCGCGTATCCTGTAGCCGCCGCTATTGCTGAGTCGGGAACGCCAATAACAAGGTCCGCGTCTACTGGATGTTGTTGCGCAAGGTGTCGTCCCATCTGGCGGCGAACCGTGTGGACACTCGCCTTGTCAATTATCGAATCCGGCCTAGAAAAGTAGATGTATTCGAAGGCACATGTCGCATGACGTTGTGGTAGCTCTAAACGAACCGACTGAAGACCATCGTCGTCAATAGAAATTATTTCGCCAGGTTGGACATCACGTTCGTACTGCGCACCAATGGCATCCAGTGCGCAGGTCTCTGAAGCTACGACCCAGGTGCCATTGCTTTTTCCGAGGCAGAGCGGACGATTTCCCATGCCATCCCTAACTGCAACCAGTTGGGTTGGAGTAGCAATGGTGAGACAGAATGATCCCGACAGGCGTGGAATTACTTGGCGAACCCTATCCAGCATCGTGGCTCCTGGCGCCGATGCAATAAGGTCGGCAATCACGGCCGAATCAGTAGTTGCCGCTTCATCGAGAGAATTTGAGTCTGTTTCGCCACGTAAAGCGAGAGCATTCACGATGTTTCCGTTGTGACCTAGCGCCATGGGTCCGATATCGGTGCTACGTAGTACTGGCTGTATGTTGGAAGCATTACTTGACCCGGCTGTTGAATACCTGCAATGCCCGATAGCAACGTTGCCTTTAAGTCGTGCTAAACGGTGCTCAGAAAATACTCGAGACACTAGGCCCATGCGACGTTCGGCGTGCATTCGCTGCCCGTCGCCTACTGCTATGCCTGCACTTTCTTGGCCACGGTGCTGGACGGCGAACAGTGCAAAATAAGTCTGAATTGCGGCATCGTTTGTGTTGCCGTAAACGCCAATCACACCACAGGCTTCGCGAAGGCGTGGTGGTCCACCAGGCCCAGCAGGTTCGTACGTCGGTCCTAATCTCAGTTGCAGACCAAGGGTTCCACCACCGTGCCCTTCCCGGAGATGCATCTTATCTGTGTTACGCGTTTCCGGCGAGTGCCAGCTTAAGGCCGTTAGTCCAGGATGACTCTGCGTCTGTAAGGGCCACGTCTATTGGTCCAATCAGCAAGCGGTCGCCACCAACGCCCCCAAGTTGTGAGAACGGAACACCAGCTGTTGCAGCTGCTGCGGCGACGGCTGGACCTGCGCTGCTCGGATAACTCACAACAATTCTGGATTGGGATTCGCCGAAGAGCATTTCATCGATTCGGCGCTTGGCGTGTAAACCTTCGGCCCGTACTCCAAGGCCGCCAGCGAACGCCGATTCAGCTAGGGCGATAGCTAATCCTCCGTCAGCGCAATCGTGGGCGGATGAGAGCAGTTGTACGCTGATCAATTCGCGCACTAGGCGCTGAAGCACCATTTCGTCATTCAGGACGAGTTTCGGGACTCCAGCAACGACATCATGGATAACCGAGAGATATTCGCTTCCATCTAACTCAGGTGTTCCTCCACCAAGCACGGCGACCTCGTCACCGCTGCACGCGAATCCCATCTGGCATCTTTTCTCCAGGTTATTCAGGATCCCGAGTGCTCCCACTATCGGAGTTGGCCAGATCGATTTACCGTCGGACTCGTTGTATAGGCTGACGTTCCCACTGATCACGGGAGTTCCCAAGGCGGTGCTTGCGGCAGCCATACCATCGATTGCTTGGGACAGTTGGTAATAGGCGGTGGGTTGTTCTGGAGAGCCAAAGTTCAGACAGTTCGTTAGCGCGATCGGAAGTGCTCCAGTGCAGGAGACATTGCGAGCTGCCTCTGCTACGGCGGCAGCTCCACCGACGAAAGGTTCAAGGAACGTTGTTCGGCCGTTGCCGTCCGTAGCCACGGCGATGGCTTTTTCTGTGCCTTTCACGCGAAGCAATGCTGCGTCCCCACCCGGAGCAATAATCGTGTTTGTTCCAACCATATGATCGTATTGCTGATATATCGGCTGTCGGCTTGCGATGTTAGGGCTTGCGAGCAGTTTGAGGAATATCGCTGTTGGATCGACCACATCTGGAATCAAGTCCATAGAAAACGAGCCAGTTTCATCCAGATATTGTGGGCGTTCGACAGGAAAACTATACGTGGGAGCGTTAACCAACATGTCGATTGGGATTGAAGCCACGTGTGTATCGCCGTCCAAGACTTCAAGATTCGGCGTGCTAATAACCTCCCCTATTACGTCACTATGAAGCCCCCATCGTGAGAAAACCCTCTGCAACTTGCTTACATCTCCGCGCTCCGCTACGACGAGCATTCGCTCTTGACTTTCACTGAGCATGAGTTCATAGGGACTCATGCCATCCGCACGGCGCGCGATCTGGTCCACCTGTATTGCTACTCCGCCTCCACCGCGTCCGGCCGATTCCACAGAAGAACTGGTCAGGCCTGTTGCTCCCAGATCCTGAAGCCCGACCACGGTGTTTGTTTCAAGAGCTTCAAGGCATGCTTCGAGCAAAAGTTTTTCCATGAATGGGTTGCCTACCTGGACCACCCCACGATGCGAGGCTTCCGGGTCATCTACAGACGCGAACGTTGCTCCGTGAATGCCATCGCGGCCTGTGTCAGCGCCTACGAGAATCAACTGGTTGCCAGAACCCTTAGCTGTGGCGCTTGTGAGCTTCTCGTGTTCGATGATTCCAACGCACATGGCGTTTACAAGTGGGTTGCCCCGATAGCACGTATTAATCGAAACCTCGCCCCCCACAGTCGGTACGCCCATGCAGTTTCCGTACCAGGCCACGCCCCCAACAATGCCGTTCGCGAGGTAGCGGCCTCTCTGGTCATCAAGGGGACCGAACCGCAGGCTGTCTAGAAGAGCGATAGGACGGGCACCCATGGTAAAGATGTCACGCAAGATTCCGCCGACGCCTGTCGCTGCGCCCTGAAAAGGTTCTACTGCGCTGGGGTGGTTGTGACTTTCAATCTTCATCACAATGGCCAGTCCGTCACCGATGTCGACGGCCCCAGCGTTTTCTTCGCCGGCTCCAATTAAGACCTGATCACCGTCGCCAGGTAATCGCTTGAGAAGAGGGCGCGAATGCTTGTAGCCGCAATGCTCACTCCACATACCGCCGATAATTCCGAGCTCAACTTGGTTTGGCTGACGGCCGAGTAGATCGGCGGCCCGTTTGTATTCATCACGTGTAAGCGCGACTTCCCGAAGCTCTGCATCGGTAGGTAGCGAGTGTTCATTATCGTTTATCAAGCGCCTATCCCATTCAAGATTGACTCCCAAATCTTGAGACCGTCCCGGCTGCCCAAGCTTTTTTCAGAAGCCCGTTCCGGATGTGGCATCATCCCGACCACATTTCGGTCACTGCTGCAAATTCCAGCGATGTTATCCATCGAGCCGTTTGGATTGGCATCGGGCGAATCAACGCCCTCAGCAGTTGTATACCGGTACACAATCCGTTCTTGGTCTTGCAATTCTGAGAGGCCATCGTGGTCAATAACGTAGTTGCCTTCTCCGTGGGCGATTGGAAGACGCAGTACTTGCTCGGGACGGCACGTAGAGCTGACAGGTGTTTTGAGGGAGTCCACGCGGATGTGCACCCATTCGCATCGGAACTCGGTGCTCGTGTTAGGGAGCATGGCTCCAGGCAAAAGCCCGGCCTCAAGGAGAATCTGGAATCCGTTACAGATGCCTAATACAGGTTTTCCGTAAGCAGCGTGGTTACGGACGGCAGCCATGATGGGTGCGCGTGCCGCCATGGCTCCGGTACGGAGATAGTCGCCATGGCTAAAGCCTCCAGGCAAAACCACGAGATCAGTGCTGTGGTGGAGCGAGTTTTCTCGATGCCACACGTATCGAGCATCTATGCCTAGGAGGTCTTTAAGGACGTACAAGGTGTCTGCATCGCAGTTGCTGCCAGGGAATACGACCACAGCTGCTTTCACGAGCTTGTTTCAACTCCTTCGGATACCAATTCCAACGTCTCGATTTCAAAGGACTCTATGACAGGGTTGGCCAACAGGTCGCTACACATCGCCGTAACGAAAACTTGGGCTTCGTCAGTATTGGTGGCTGCAACCTCAATCGTGATGATTTTGCCTATGCGAACATTTTGAACCTGAGCAAAGCCGAGCTCATGCAAGCTGTCGTGAACAGTCAGGCCTTGTGGATCATTTACGCCCTCGTTAAGCTGGATGACTACACGTGCTTTATAGAGCTCGCTTGTCACTTGGTTAAAAGCCCCTGAATTTCTCGATAGCGCGCCGTAGTCCGATGAATCACATCTTTAGGCAATCTTGGCACGGGAGGTTCCCGGTCCCACTTAATATCGATCAAATGATTTCGAACGATTTGTTTGTCGAAGCTCGGGGGTGACATCCCCACTTGATATTCATCCATGCCCCAAAACCGTGACGAATCTGGGGTTAGGATTTCGTCGATTAGCGTCACTTCCCCATTGACATAGCCAAACTCGAACTTTGTATCAGCCACGATGATTCCGCGAGCTTTGGCAAAGTCGCGTCCGAATTCATAGACCGCAAGCGTGAGATCTCGTAGCTCGTGGGCAACGTTCCCCACGATTTCTTGCAAGGCATCGAACCCTATGTTTTCGTCGTGACCAATTTCAGCCTTGGTTGCTGGCGTGAAGAGAGTTTCTTCAAATGGTTCGGCCTCGACCATTCCCCCGGGCAGTGAAATACCGCAGATCGCTTGATCTCGTTGATAATCCAGCCAGCCGGATCCGGTGATATATCCTCTGGCTACGCACTCGGCGTCGATTCGATCAGCTTTGTGAACAAGCATTGTCCGTCCGCGTAAGATCTCTCGATGCGGAGAAACTTTGGGGCCCATCGAATCCACATCGGTAGTGATGAGGTGGTTTGGGACGATGTGCTTGGTAATACCGAACCAGTGTTCAGACATAGTAGTGAGCACTTGGCCCTTCCCAGGTATTGGGTCCGGCAATATATGGTCAAACGCTGAGATCCGGTCCGTGGTCACTATTAACAGTTGCTCGCCAAGATCATAAATGTCTCGAACTTTTCCTCGGTTCAAAAGCTCGAGTCCTGGCAAATGGGTCTCAGTAACGGTTTCGGTCATGGTGCGGTTACCTCGGAGATCGACTCAGGGGCCGAGTTGGATACATTCTGGATTTTCATACGTGCATAAGCTGAATCGATCCAGCGAAGGTGTGGATCTGGGCTAAATATGTCTGTGAGGTTCTTTTCGGTTAGCAGTTCGCATATCACTCGGTCCCCACATACTTCCTCCTTGAAATTGGCATCGTGATCCCATGCATTAAGAGCATGTTTCTGAACCTTCTCATATGCGTCCTGTCGTGACATTCCAGCATGTACTAATGCCAGCATTACGCCCTGCGAGTAAATAAGGCCGCTGGTCATTTCAACGTTTGCGGCCATGCGGTCAGGATAGACACGTAGGTCAGACGCGACCGTGGTAAACAGCCATAGCATGTAGTCCAAGGCGATACAGGCGTCGGGCAAAATTACCCGCTCAGCTGAGGAATGGCTGATGTCACGCTCATGCCAGAGGGTGACATTTTCCAGCGCAACTTGGGCGTGCGAACGCAGCACGCGAGCGAGGCCTGAGGTTCGCTCCAGCCGGGAAGGATTCCGTTTGTGTGGCATAGAAGAGGATCCGTGCCGCCCGGCTTCAAAAGGCTCTTCGGCTTCACGAATTTCCGTTCGTTGTAACGATCGGAGTTCAGTGGAGAATTTGTCGAGCGAACACGCAATGATCGCTAGTGTTGATACAAAGTGGGCATGACGATCACGTTGAAGAATCTGGTTCGATACCGGTGCAACCGCGAGGCCAAGAGCTTCACAAGTCCATTCTTCGACGTGCGGCGGCACGTTTGCGTGTGTACCAACCGATCCGGAAATCTTGCCTACCGCTATTCCAGATCTCGCGTCTTGTAGCCGGTTCCGATGTCGGCGTACCTCATCGACCCAGAGTAAAAGTTTTAAACCGAAAGTGATGGGCTCGGCGTGTACCCCATGGCTACGGCCGATCATAAGCGTATGTTTGTGAGTCACTGCCTGACGAACTAGGGCATCTTCGAGTTCTTCTAGGCGATTTTCGAGTAAGTCAGCTGCGTCAGTCAGTTGAAGAGCAAGGCCGGTGTCAAGGACATCGCTTGACGTAAGGCCGAGATGCAACCAACGTGATTCCGGACCCACAGACTCGGCAAGAGCGTCAACAAACGCATTGGTTTCGTGATCGTTAACTTTTTCAAGTTCGTCAATTCGCTCAAGTGTGAATGATGCGGCCATCAACTTGGTTGCATCGGTTTTTGGGATGCGGCCATCACGGGCCCATGCGTTGACAGCGGCAAGTTCTACTTCTCGCTGTTTTTCGAAATAAAACTGACGTTCCCAAATGCTGGCCATTTCAGGTCGTGAATATCTTGGGATCATTTCAGCCTTTCGCCACTGGCGTCGGGGGGTGTCGAAATTTCAGATAACGCAACATCAGTACGCATATGTACACCCTTGAACGTTATTTGTCTTGCTGCTCGATAAGCCAACTGTCTTGCCGAGTGGATGTTTTCTGAATGCCCTACGACGCTTAGTACTCGACCGCCCACCGTGTAAACCGATCCAGATCTTGTTTCGGTCCCACCATGAAACGCTAACCCGCCGTTCGGTAGATCATCAAGCCCATTGATTTCATGGCCTTTTTCGTAGTCGTTCGGATATCCATTTGAGGCCAGCACTATGCAAACCGCTGCTGATCCATCTGGAGAAACGTCAACCTTTTCCAACTTTCCATCAATAGCCAATTCAATTGCTGAAACAAAGTCACCGCTTGATGTGGTCAGTATGACCTGTGCTTCGGGATCTCCTAAGCGCACGTTGAACTCGATGACAACCGGACCGTCGGTGGTCAGCATTATTCCAGCGTATAGGATGCCGGTAAACGGTGCGCCGGCCCTTGCAGTGGCTTCAAGGGTCGGACCGATGATTTGGTCGGCGATCTCTTGTATGAGCTGTGGTCGAGCATCAGCTACTGGCGTGTATGCGCCCATTCCACCGGTGTTGGGCCCCGTGTTCCCGTCGTAAGCACGCTTGTAATCCCGAGCTGAACCGAGCAGCCTGAAATCGGTCCCGGCGCAGAGGGCAAACACTGAGAGTTCAGGGCCGAAGCACCGGTCTTGGATAACTATGGGTAACCCTGCATCACCGAATTTTCGTTCTACCAAGAGCAAGTCGATGGCGCTGTGGGCCTCGGCGACATTGCTGCAGACCAAAACACCTTTACCGAGCGCCAGGCCATCCGCTTTTACAACGACCAGATGATCCCGAGAGTCGACGTAATTATGGGCATCTGCAGCCTGATCAAAGATTGCTGTTGTAGGTATCGGAATGCCCGCGCGCTCCAGCAGCGAGCTTGTCCAGGCTTTACTTGCTTCTAGTTGTGCAGCTGCGGCGCTGGGCCCGAACGCTCTAATGCCTTGAGCTAGTAGTTGATCGACTAATCCAAGCGCGCTTGGTTCTTCAGGGCCGACAATGACAAGGTCTGGTTGTTGCATTTTTGCCCATTGCACTAAATCGTCGATGGCGGAAGCGCCTATCGGCACAAGGGTGGCGATGGTTCCGATGCCACCATTTCCGGGCGCACAGTAAACCTTTGCGTCTGGTCGATCGCGTAGTACCCGCCAGCAAATAGCATGCTCGCGTCCACCGCTCCCAACCACCAGCACCGTTACTCCCATTCGATGGTTCCCGGTGGTTTCGGGGTAATGTCGTACACAACCCGTGTTATATCTTTGACCTCGTTCACAATCCGCGACGAAATATGTCCTAACACGTCGTACGGAATTCTTGCCCAATCAGCAGTCATGAAGTCGTCAGTTGTAACTGCGCGAATCCCCAACAGTTGGCCATAAGCTCTTCCATCACCCATTACTCCTACTGTGCGAACGTCAGGAAGCACAGCAAAGTACTGAGAAGGATGATCTTGTAGACCAGCTGCTTCGATTTCGGTCCGTAAAACGAGGTCGGCATGCTGAAGGAGGGAAACTTTATCAGGCGTGATTTCGCCCATGATTCTTACAGCGAGACCAGGCCCAGGGAACGGTTGTCGCCAAACTAATTCACTCGGTAAGCCAAGCTCTTTGCCCAGAGCTCGGACTTCGTCTTTAAACAACTCACGGAGTGGTTCCACAAGTTCAAACTGAACGTCTTCCGGCAGACCACCAACATTGTGATGGCTCTTAATCACTGCTGCTGACCCGTGTAGGCCCCCACTCTCGATTACGTCTGGATAGATGGTTCCTTGGGCAAGAAATGTCGCATCTTTGATTTTTCTTGCTTCTCTCTCGAACACTCGAACAAATCGTTCGCCAATAATTTTCCGTTTCTCTTCAGGGTCGACGATCCCGGAGAGCGCATCCATGAATTCTTGGGAGGCGTCGACCGTTACAAGCTGCATGTCAAAACCGCTTCGGAAAGCTTCTTGAACTTCGGCCACCTCATTTGCTCGAAGTAATCCAGTGTCGATAAAAATTGCTGTAAGTCGGTCTCCGATAGCACGCTCAACAAGAGCGGCGGTGACACTGCTGTCCACGCCTCCACTGAGGCCACATATGACTCGGCTAGGCCCAACTTGTTTTCGGATTTGCCCCACTCTCCGGTTCAGAATGGACTGAGGTTTCCAATCTCCTCGACATCCACAAAGGCCAATCGCAAAGTTGCGTAGCAGTTCATTCCCGTAGTGAGTGTGGCGGACTTCCGGATGGAACTGGAAAGCGACGATGCCGCTGTCGTTTGCAATTGCAGCTATCGGCGATGTGGGGGTTTCAGCTATGACTCGAAATCCGTCCGGAACAGAAGTGACGACATCACCGTGACTCATCCAAACATCATGTTCGTTAGGTACGTCGCAAAAAATATCGTGTTTCGGGCCAACAACTTTGGCTCGGGCGGGACCAAACTCGCGGTCATCCGACGGTTTGACTGTGCCGCCTAGGGCATGACTCAGCAATTGCATGCCGTAACAGATCCCGAGAATTGGGACTCCAAGGCTCGTGATCGATTCTTGAAGCTGGGGGGCACCTTCGTCGTAGACACTGGTTGGTCCGCCTGACAGGATGATGCCACGCAGATTTTTGACATTCAGACCTTCGGGGTCTTCTGACGGAACGATCAGGGTTCGCACGCCGACTTCGCGTACCCGACGTGCGATGAGCTGGCTGTATTGAGCACCGAAATCTAGAACGACGATCGTCTCTGAATCGTCGGTTTTATCGAACTGTCTCACCGCCATTGAGGAACTCGTGTCTGGAAATTCTCAACAAATTCGCGGTGTGCAGAGAGGACGGTTCGTGCGCAGGCGTGCGCGCCGTCCACTCTAATCTGCCTCCCATTGATGACGGACTGCCGTAGGCTTCGGCATCGCGTCACGTGACCTAAGTATACGAAGTTTTAGATCAAGGATTTTGGTCGGCTACATCGACAGTTATGGGGCCTTGATCCGCAACCTTAACTACGTACGTTTCGCAACTAAAACCCGCGTCTGTTGCAGCATCAGCCATAGCTCCAGCTACCCGCATAACGTGGTCTGGAGGTACAAGGGCAATGACAGTTGGACCTGACCCACTCAAGGCAGAACCGTAGGCTCCTTTTTCCATGGCTGCCCGAACACACGGAAATAGAGCTGGATTCATCTCAGCCCGATACGGTTGATGAAGAAGGTCTTCTGTAGCCAACGCCAGTAATTCATATCGACCGGTTTGAAGTGCTGCGAGGAAGAGCGATGCGCGACCCAAATTTGCGATGGCATCTTCGAGTGTGACTGTGCTTGGAAGCGCCAGACGGGCCCTAGCCGTCGCCACTCGATAACTTGGCACGATTAAGCAAATGCTGATGTCATCTGGAAACGGGATCTGGGCTGCATGGATCTCTTGATCTGTGCGTACATTTACAACCAATTGACCTAAAAGCGCGGCTGCTACGTTGTCCGCGTGGCCTTCGAGTTCAGCCGCTTGATAAAGCAGTTCCCGATTGTCGTGGCCTAACTGGAACGCAATGTTTGCGGCTACAAGACCTCCCACAATTGCTCCGGCGGATCCACCTAAGCCGCCTTGGGGAGGAATTTCACGTGTGGCTTTTAGTTGGTAGGGTCCTGCCGTAGTTGGTGCGAGGAGTCGAAAAGCGCGGAACGCGAGATTTCTCGAGATATCTCTTGGGATGTGGTTCTTAAATCTACCGTTAGCCTCGATTGAGTCGTGTGAAGCGGGTTCGAACAAATAACTGTCACGAAGCTCAAGCGCCAGCGCGTATGTATCAAAACCACACCCAAGGTTTGCGGAAGAGGCAGGTACAGAAACGTGGATACGCTTAGTCACTGTCGCGGACCGATTCTCGAACGTACTGAAGCCAATGTGCCTGACACAAATTGAACCGATTGCTGTCGGAACGGGGCAGACGTGCGGTGGGTGTGGACACTTAGCAGGAATCCGATACCAATAAGCGTTACCAAAAGAGAATTCTTCCCAAAACTTACTAAGGGTAAGGTTATTCCGGTGACTGGCATTAGTCCTACATTCATTCCGATGTTGACGAATGACTGCGTAAAGAGCATCGCAGCTACGCCGATTGCTAGCAGTTGACCGAAGGTATCTCGGGCTCTAAGGGATATAAAGATTGCTTGAGTTATTAGCAGCGCGAAAAAAAGCACCAGACCTAGAGTGCCCACTAGGCCGAGCTGTTCTCCGAGCATCGCAAAAATAAAGTCCGTGTCTCTGACACGTAGGAACTCGAGTTTGGACTGGGTGCCTTGACCAATGCCCTGGCCGAAGTATCCGCCTGATCCGATGGATATTTGCGCTTGCAGTACGTTGTAGCCGGCTCCCAACGGATCACTGCTCGGATTAAAGAACATTACGAAACGTTGGCGCATGTAGTCCTGTGCGAAAAACCATCCAAACGGAAACGCCGCGAGTCCGATGCCTATTGGTAGAACCAGATGCCATATTCGTGCACCGGCGACAAAGATCATGGCGAGCCATATACACAGGAAAATTACGGCCGTGCCTAGATCTGGCTCTAGAAGGATCAGGCTTACAGGGAAGAGTGCGATTCCCAGGCTGGTCAGCACTGAACGAAGGGAACGGATCGATTCATGTCGCTCTGAGAGATGCTTAGCGAAGAAGACGATGGCTGCAATCTTCATGATTTCGGATGGTTGGATCACAATCACACCGAGGTCAAACCAGCGACGGGCACCCAGGCTGGCGTCGCCAATAAAAAGGACCAGGCAAAGTGCTAGGAGGCTGCCAATGTAGGCAGGTATGGCAAGCCCTTTGAGAAATCTGTAGTCAATCTGTGACATTGAAATCGCTAAAACCAAGCCAATTCCGGCCAGAGCAGCTTGCTGGACAGCTCTGTTCTCAAGGCCTTGTGCCTCTGGGCTCGATGTTGTCTGCAACATTAGGATTCCCAGCCCGCTTAGGGCTAACGTAGATATCAGCGTTGCCCAGTCAATACGTAATAGAAAGCCGCGTGTCATAGTCTCCGGTCCGGAGACACAAAATCGGGCCGGTCTTGTGGAAGAGGTGGCATTTGACCGGTCATCAAGTAGTCGACGATATCTCTAGCAATTGGTGCGGCGGCAAAAGACCCCTCACCGCCGTCTCGAACGAGGACTGCGAACGCATACTCTGGTTTTGAGGCGGGTGCGTACCCAGAAAACCATGCGTGACTAGGCAGGCGTCCTTCAGGGTCACGTCGCCCGCTGTACTCGGCCGTACCGGTCTTTCCAGCAACAACTGCGTAGGACGATTGTGCGCGTTTGCCTGTTCCAGAAGATCCGTTTACAGCCAGTAAGAGTCCTCGTTGCAGAAGACGCAGGTGTCTATTGCTTACCGGCAGCTTTCCTAAAAGTTCTGGCTGGAACTTTCTAACCACTTGGCCTTCTGGGTTCAGCAGCTTGTCTATGAGTCTGGGCCGCATTAGTCGGCCACCGTTTCCAATCGCTGCATACATGTTAGCGATTTGTAGCGGTGTGACCTGAACTAAACCTTGGCCTATCGCGGAGTGGTAGGTGTCTCCTGTTACCCACGGTCCTAGCTTGGCGTCTTTCTTCCAACCTGAAGTTGGAACGACGCCAGCTGCTTCGCTAGGAAGGTCAATGCGTGTGGCACTACCAAAGCCAAAAGCTCGTTCAAATTCTGACAAACGACGGTTACCAAGACCAGTTAGGTTTGTGTAGGGGTTGCCACCGGACACGTTGTAGAAATAGATGTTGCACGATTCAGCGATTGCTCGTTCGAGGTTGACTAGGCCGTGTCCTTGCGGCAACCAGTCGTTAAAGGCCCATCCGTCTTTCAGAATTAATTGACCATCGCACTTGATGTTGCTTTCGGGAAGTATGACCTGTGATTCGAGGGCGCCACTCGCAGCCACTAATTTATATGTTGATCCCGGGGGATAAAGGCCCGAGATAGCGTGGTTAATTAACGGCCTTCGAGGATCGCTTGCCAAGAGCTCGTAACCCTTGTTTGAAACCCCCTTAGCAAATATGTTGTTGTCATAATCGGGCAGGCTGACCATTGCCACAACCTCGCCAGTGTCAGGACGTAACACGACCACCACGCCAGCGCCTTGGTTACGAAGGGCGAGGTGTCGAGCCAGAATTTCCCGAACAGCATTTTGCTCATTTACCGCTACTGTGAGTACAGCATTTGATCCGACGATAGGTGTTTGCGATGAAACTTCTTGGAAAGTGCGTCCGAACGCATCAATTTCGATTCGCCTCGCACCGTCACGGCCCCGCAACTCACTTTGCAAGGTCTTTTCCAGGCCGGAGCGTCCCACATGCTCGTCAAACAGGACGCCGCGTTGTTGATAGGCAGATAATTCTTCAGCTGGTATCGGCCCTGTAAATCCGATGATATGGCCAAATGTGTTTCCATGTTTGTAGCTTCGCCGAATGGTTGTCCGGATAGAGACTCCTGGGAGATCGTGTTTCCGTTCTTCGATCGCAAGCGCGGATTCTCGTGGTACTGAGTCGGCCATCTGAATGGCTTCAGCGGGCGACTGTTTTGCTTGGTCAAGTTTGAACCGGAGTTGCTCTAACGATTCACCGCTTAATGCTGCAACATTGGAAAGCACTGGTGTTTCACGGTCTGCAGACAATTCCGAGGCTTTGAGCCAGACGCTATAAACCGGGATATTTTTTACGAGTGACTCGCCGTTGCGGTCATAGATCAGCCCTCTAACGGGATGGATAGATTCAGTATGTGCCCGATTTCGTAGCGCTTGTTCTTTGTACTTTTCTGACTCGATCACCTGAAGCTGCCACAGCCGACCGATGAGCGCGGCGTTCCCAATTAGGGCTGCCCCTCCCAGCATAAGCGCTCGTCGGGATCCATCAGCTGGGGGCCGCCCGGCGCCTGGCCGCGCTTCAGGGTGTGAATATCCGACAGAACCGCGCCTGTTCTGCTGCTGAAAGTTAGCCACGTTCCGCTAGCTGGTGCTTTTAAGTCTGGGTGCGTTAATCGGTCGTTGGTTCTTCCTCAGCAAACGTAGAACCGGGTACACAAGTAAAGCTGAACCGATATTCACTAGGCTTGCAGATGGAAGTCGGTCCACAACTTGTGTGCGCCAGTCTACTTCGAAACCGTGCAGCTGCATTGCTAAGACAATTGCTGGGTAGTACAGCAGCAACGCTACCGCAACACTCAAGATGGTTGAGGCAAGGTTGACTTGTTCGAAACGTTGGCCGCGCGCATCTACGGCGACTACCAACAGCGTAAACAGTAGCGCGTTTGTACCGATAGGCGACACGGATAGTAGGTCGACAAATAAGCCTGATGCGAAAGCCCAGACGAGAACCCTACTGCTACTGCTGGTTTTAGCTAGAACAATGACTGCGACCAGTACCAGTGCGGGGCGGACGCCTGCGATTTGAAAGTAGGGAAAAACTGATGATTGGAACAGACCCATCACCATGATCAGTACAACTGTCCCAATTGAATTGGCGCGTGGCACCCAGCCTCGCCGCGTTGTTCGCAACTGGGTCACTGTCACAGTTGAAGCCACCCGGACATCTTTGGGTACTTGTTTGTCAATTGGAGAGGACCAAGTATTGGTTGAGTCGTGCCGATCATAAAACTGTCCTGTGCCGACAGTAAGGATAGTACTGGTATGGAGGGAGGTTAGGTGGCATTGGGGCAGGTCTGTAATGTTGGTTTGCGCAACCTATGGGGGATTGGCAACAAGCTGCTTTTGACTATCGTGGTTGAGCTTCATGCAGGACGGGCTACTTTCGACGTGATGACCTGTAATATGTCCAGGTCTTTGGTCCGCTCGAATCGATCGATAACTGCTTCTCGAAAGACACTCGCTGGAGAAGAATGTATCGATAGGACACGACCAATAAGGAGGCCTCGCGGGAATCTTCCTGCTAAGCCAGAAGTTTCAACCGCGTCCCCGACCTGTAACACAGCTTCAGGGTCTATTCGGGTCAGCGTAAGGTGTTTACCACCATCACTTGTAATGATCCCGTCGGTGCCCCCAGAGTCACCTATGGTTACCGCATGTACAGAACTTTGCGTGCTGTCTACTGGAAGGATATGAGCTGAAGTTGACGTCACTGTCAAGACTCGTCCGGCCAGATTGCTCCTGGATATGACCGCCATACCTACACGTACGCCGTCGTTTGCGCCGCGGTCGATCACCACGGTGTTAAGCGCGTCTACGCTATCCATACCAACCACTTGAGCTGTAAGGAGGGAGAATCCGGTGTTTTGTTGTTTGTACGCTAGAGCTTCACGTAAATATTCGTTTTCCCGTTCGGCTGATTTCTGCCTAGATGCGAGGGCTCTAAGTTCAGAAACCTCGTTTCCAAGGAGTTGATTTTCCTTCTGGAGTTCATCAATACGTTGTATATCGGTAATTGTCTGCGAGCTTCTTACGGCGACGCTAGTCGTGGCAGAACGTATAGGTGAGACAAGAGAGTGCACGTAACCTTCTACCGAGATACCTACTCCTGTGTCTCGGAGCATGGGCAGCAAGATGCTAACTCCAACTATGACCAACAAGAGAAGGATTGATCGTTGGCCACCACGCATCGAACTGTCAGCTAGCCATATGGCGCCGCGTTATCTGCGACGAAGACTTCTCGAAAAGCTTCGAGGTTGTGGAGACAGGCGCCCGTTCCGCGCACCACTGCCTCTAACGCATTATTCGCAATATGCACGGGGATGTCTGTTTCTTGCTCGATCCGCTTGTCTAGTCCGCCAAGCATTGCTCCCCCTCCAGCAAGATAGATGCCTTGTTCCATGACATCGGCCAGTAGTTCCGGAGGCGTTGCTTCAATGGCTAACTTGATGTTGTCAACAATCTCCGTAACTGGACCACTGATGGCCTCACGTACCTGGCTGGATGTTAGCTCCACTTGACGTGGAAGTCCGGTTTGCAAATCGCGTCCTCGGACGATAGTGGTTTCCTCTTGCAAACCGGGGAAGGCCGATCCAATGGCGATTTTGCATGACTCTGCAGTACGTTCCCCGATCAAGAGGGTATGGTCGCTTCGACAGTATTCAACGATATGTTCATCTATCTCGTCTCCGGCTACTCGAATACTGTGACTAACTACGACGCCACCTAAGGACACGACAGCAACTTCGGTGGTTCCTCCGCCGATATCAACGATCATACTTCCAGTTGCTTCTTGAATTGGCTGCCCTGCTCCTATCGCGGCAGCCATTGGTTCCTCGATTAAGTAGACCTCTCGGGCCCCGGCTTGAAGACTGGCTTCATGGACGGCACGTTTTTCAACCTCGGTCACACCTGATGGCACCCCGATGATTACCCTAGGGCGTGCTGCGATAGGCAGATCTCCGTGAACGCGTCCAATGAAATACTCGAGCATTGCATGAACGGTATCGAAATCGGCTATGACTCCGTCTCGAAGTGGTCGGATCGCGACTATGTTTGTTGGTGTTCTTCCAACCATTTTCTTAGCTTCCGCGCCAACTGCTAGGACACGGGAAGTCTGTGTTTCGATGGCGACGACAGACGGTTCAGACAAAACAACGCCACGATCTTTGACATAGACAAGCGTGTTAGCAGTGCCGAGATCAATTCCGAGATCTCGAGAAAACAGTCCCATTAGTGCGCTGAATGGACCGAACATATATGTTCCAGATGTCAGTTACAGCGAGGCCCAGGCCTCGATCCCATCAGCATAGCGGTCGGAACGGTACAAGATAGCTAGAAGATGTCTTATGCAAGGCGAATTGTTTGTGACAGGGCATCATTCAAGTCAGCTACTTCAACGAAATCCATTTGTTTTCGTACATGTTCTGGAAGATCAATTAAATCCTGTCGATTACTTTTGGGCATCACGAATTTCCCAATACCAGCACGATGAGCGGCTAGCACTTTTGCCTTAATGCTTCCTACCGGAAGAACGCGACCCTGTAATGTGATTTCCCCTGTAAGTATGACGTCGTGGCGGACTTTCTTTCTTGTAAGAGCCGAGATCAGTGCAATCGCCATTGCGAGGCCAGCTGAAGGACCCTCTTTAGGAAGTGAACCGGAGGGCACGTGCACATGAACGTCCTGTTTTGTGAAATCGACCTCTCTGTAACCTAGTCTCGAAGCATGAGCTCGGGCATAAGTCAGAGCAGCGTGCGCTGACTCTTGCATCACATCGCCCATGAGTCCCGTTAATTCAACTTTTCCGGTCCCGGATGCCAGTACCACTTCTATTGGGGCCAGGTCACCGCCAGATGGCGTGTTGAATACTGCGGTTGCTACGGCCACGGTGTCTTCTGTTTCGGCCATACCAAATCTAAATTTCGCGGGGCCCAAGTGTCTTGGAACATCCGATTCACCGACTTCCCAGACCTGCTCATTGCTCTCGGCTCGCAAGACTGCATGCTTTCGAACAATCGTGGCTATGGCGCGTGTGAGCCCCCGTACGCCAGCTTCTTGGGTGTACTCACGGATAATCCTCACGATGGAATCTCGAGTAAATTTAACCGCTTCAGGCTCAAGGCCGTGTTCAATAATTTCTCTCTCGACAAGAAATTTTTCGGCAATGGCGACTTTCTCGTCCTCCACATACCCTGGCAGATCAATGACTTCCATTCGATCTACGAGAGCTGGCGGCAGGTGATCCAGAGTGTTAGCTGTAGCAATAAAGATAGCTCGGCTGAGGTCGTACGGAATTTCCATGTAGTGATCACTAAACGCGTGGTTTTGCTCTGGGTCTAGCACTTCCAAAAGCGCAGCTGACGGGTCTCCACGGAAATCCATTCCCAGCTTATCGACTTCATCGATCATGAATACCGGGTTGACCGTGCCTGCTCGTCTCATCATTTGAAGTATTCGTCCGGGCATTGAACCTATGTAGGTCATGCGATGTCCCCGGATTTCTGCTTCGTCCCTGACTCCTCCTAGCGAGACCCGAACGAATTTTCTAGAGAGAGCTTCAGCAATCGATCGTCCGAGGCTTGTTTTTCCTACCCCAGGGGGGCCGACGAAGCACAAGATTGGGCTTCTTGAATTTCTCGCAAGTCGACGCACTGCTATGTATTCGAGCAGTCGTTCTTTTACCCGGTCCAAACCGTGATGATGACTAGCCAGAATTCTGGCCGCATCGCGAATATTGGTGGTGTCTCTCGATCGTTTTTTCCATGGCAGCTCAGTCAGCCACTCTAGGTACGATCGAACCATGCTTGCTTCCGGGGAGCCTTGCGGCATGGAGCCGAGGCGTTCAATGTCTTTTAGTCCTCGCTCGATCACTGCAGTAGGGAACTTTCTCGGATTAAGTTTCTTGCGAAAAGCCTCGATCTCAGCACTTTGTGCGTTAGGTTCGCCCAGTTGTTTAGTGATCGTTCGTAATTGCTTACGGAGGATCAGTTCTCGTTGGTCTTTCTCAACTTCCTTGCGAACCCCATCACGAACAGTCTGTTCGAGCTCAAGTACTCGTATTTCTTCTTCCAACACCTGAATGACAAGTGCCAGTCGTTCGGAAACTTCACGTATTTCCAACACCTCTTGGTGAATACCGGGGATTAAGGGCAGAGAAGCAGCAACCACGTCTGCAAGGGATCCAGGCGTATCAGTGTTGATAGCTCTGATGTACGAGTCTTCCGGGATAGAGTTACTGAGTTCGACAACTCGATGGAACAGATCTAGTGCTCGTGGCATCAGATCCTTGGCGACCTGGGGCGATTCATCCAGATCTTCGATTGTCCAACCGACAACCCGCAAAAATGGTTGTTCAGAGATTGTATTTATCGCTCTTACCCGGTGCTCGCCTTCGACAAGGACACTAGTGGTTCCATCCGGAAGCTTAAGCATTCTGACGATCGAGGCCTCAGTGCCAATTTCGTATAGATCGCTTAAGACAACGGCTTCGAGTTCGGGGTCCTGCTGACCAATAACCAGAATTCGTCGGTCTTTCGATAGAGCTTCTTCAATAGCTGCTACGGACTTCTCGCGGCCTACAACGAACGAATGCACAGAGTCTGAGATTGGGAATAGGGTTTCTCCCCGAAGTGGGAGGACAGGAAGATTGATCTCTGCTGGCAGTTGATTTTCGGCATCCAGGTTCACGGCATCAATGGATGGTTCTGTCGGCGCAACATCAGATGTGTTGTCTGGCGATGTTTGTTTTTTTCGTGCGGGCTTGGATGGAGGGGTCAAGTTGTCGTTTTCTCGGAGATTGACTTGCCCAGGAGATCTAAAAGCGCGAGAGGGTTGTCTATTAGCACCGTCTCGGTCTCATCCGCATTTAGACCGGCGCCGCGCGCTACACGGCGAGCTAACGCCTCGGACAAAAGGTCATCAGGAGCATGGGCGTCACTGTTAACAAGCATTCTGACGCCGGCCTCCCGACAGACATTGGCGACGTGACCGTTTGTGAGCGAGTGGCCTCGGCGGGCGGATAGTTCTACAAATTTGTTGTTTTCTCGAGCTACTTGGCCGAGTTCTGGGCTCAGTAATCCGGGATGAACGAGCGCGTGGACGTGCTCAGATTCCAGCGCAGCCCGGTTGGTTCCCGCTTCTACCGGTTCAGCAATTGTTTCACCGTGGACTGCAACGAATTCAGCTCCAGCGTCGACGGCCATACGGGCAACTCGGTCGATTGATCGTGGTGGCACGTGCGTGATTTCGACACCTGGTATCGCAACTAGGTCCCAAGCATTTTCAGCTTCTCGGCAGTCACGTGTCAGTGCTTCCAGGACGGCCTGAACGTTCGCCGGGCTGGCGTGGTCGGTAATTGCGATTGCTGTATACCCATTTACATGGCAACGGCGGAGAAGTTCCATTGGCGAAAGCTCTCCGTCGCTTAGGAATGTGTGGGTTTGAAAATCAAATAGCATTTGGTTTTGTTTTTGAGCTTCGATACACCCTGATCAATTTTAAAAAAGTTCCGCTCTATTACAACAGGCTACCTCGTGTGCGACCTAAAGGAACTCAAAGCGGGCAGATTTGTGCACTTCCGATTGTTCTTCTACTACGTTGTCGGCAGCGGAGCTCGGATTCTTTCATCTGTGTCACGCTGATTGCTTGTCCGTTCGCTCACCTTCCAAGCTTTTCTTGTTCGACATCACGGAGTTATCACGGTCTAGTGTTCAAACCTGCTTGGCTACAGACTGTTACTTGGAGCGTCCGCTAACCCCAGAGTGTTAAACCTTGCGACGATGTATTACCCGGGTTGGGCAGCTAAGTTCCAATCTACAACTCGGAAAACAGCCCTTTCCAACGGTGTAATAAATGGATTCATTGTTCCTGCTGGTCCGCAAATGGAAGTTGATGTCCAATTCTTCCCGGACTCGTTTAGGGTTGGGCTAGCAATTACGGGTTTCACTGCCGTGCTGCTTTTGTTGGCTCACGTGATTGGAGCATATGTTCGAGGGCAAAGGATGAAGGTCGAGACACCTGATTCCCAACAGTAGATGTTCGGGACTTTGGGTGGCTCAGATCGTGATGCTCTGTCCGGTGCTCGCCGACTCATAAGCGGCAAAGATCGCTCGTAGCACATCCAAGCCTTCGGCCCCAGTGATGGGAGGAGGAGTCTCACCCAAGGCGGCCCGTATTGTTTCGCGGACCCACGGCGTATAGCCAGCTGTCGAGGAGTCGTAGGAGAAGTGACGATTGGGGTTGGCGTTCATTGCCGGGTCCGTGCCATGCCATTCGAGTTCCCCACGGTCGCCAGCGCCGTGACGGATCCACCCCTTGGATCCCCAGATCGTCGTATCGATCTGGTAGCCGTGATCGAGCAAATAGCCTGACATTAGGGAGCCATGTGCGCCGCTCGCCATACGAAAATTCAGCAGGGCTAGATCTTCTACATCGATGGGTCCACCACCAACGTTGGGAGCCATTGCTTGAACCTCGGTTATACGTTCCCCTGTGAGGAACAGGATGAGATCCAGTTGGTGGATGCCCAGCCAGATGAGATGTCCGCCTCCGGCGTCCGATTTATTGAATGTCCAATTGCGTCGCTCGGTGTTCCAGATGCGGGTTTGGTCGGCGAGTGTCATGCCGCGCACGGCGTACAGGTTTCCTATGCCATTCTGCTGGTAGATCCTGCGTGCGTCTTGGACCCACGGGTTAATTCGATTTCCGAGGGCCAACATCAAGTGAACCTGTTTTTTGTCGGCTAATTCGCTCAGGTTGGCAAAATCGTCCGGGTCGACACATGCGGGCTTTTCCGCAAGCACATGAATACCTGCCTCTAGCACTGGTCGAATGAGCGAAGGGGCTTTCCGGCCTGTAGCGGTCACGATGGTGAGTACGGGCTCGCGGGATCGAAGCATGTCGGTGAGTGACTGATAGGTATCGGTCAGCTTGTCACCGATCACCTTTCGGGCCTGGTCGAAGACTGCGCCATCTTCGTCAACGACGCAGGCCTCCGAGACGGAGTCCAAGTCTCGAAGTGCATTGAGGTATGCGGGGATGTGAGCCGCACCTTCATGTGTCACTAGGGCCACGCTTGCCATAGCTGTTCTCCTCACGCCGTCCAGTAGGGCGCGCGTATGACACGGATTATCCGGGGGCGGCGTACGAATGTCGATGCTCCCGCGCGAGAACAATGACCTCGTGAACGAAATCCAGGCCCCTGATCGCATTGACGTATTGGGAGATGTGTTGGTCTCAAGGGGGTCCGATCAGGGTCACGCTTCTCCGCAGGGGCCGAGTCCGGAGGCGCCGTCCTGCTGCACAGGCATCTATGGCATTAGTTGACGTCTTCAGAGGGGCCTCCTAGCCTCGAGCTTCGGTAAATAGGCGACACGCAAGGGGTTTTTGATGGGTGCTGGACAGGATACGCATCAGGCTTCAGAGGTGACAGAGCGCTTCGAGCCGCCGGCAGACTTCGCTGGGTCGGCTCACGTACCGAGCTTTGAGGTGTACCAGCAGCTACATCAACGGAGCTTGGATGATCCTGAAGGGTTCTGGCGTGAGATTACCGATGACTTTGTGTGGTTCAAGCCGTGGACGCAACTTCAGGAGTGGACGCCTCCATTCGTTAAATGGTTTGTAGACGGTGAAACGAATATTTCCGTCAACTGTTTAGATCGTCATGTAGATGCTGGTCGGGGAGATCGCGTCGCGTATTACTGGGAAGGTGAACCTGGGGATACTCGTACGGTTACCTACGCTGATCTATTAGCCGACGTCCAACGCTTCGCCAATGCGTTGAAGGCTCAGGGGCTGGAATGCGGTGACCGGGTCATTATCTACATGCCAATGGTTCCCGAGTTGCCAGTGGCGATGTTGGCCTGCGCTCGCCTCGGGCTTGTTCACAGTGTGATTTTTGGGGGTTTTAGCGCGGATGCGATTCGAGATCGAGTGAATGATGCGGGTGCCCGGGTCGTTATTACAGCGGATGGCAGCTGGCGTCGTGGGCGAGTCATTCCTTTGAAGGCCACCGTCGATAGCGCGCTTGCCGAAAATGCTTGCCCGACGGTCGAAACGGTTGTGGTGCTTAAGCGCTGTGAAAATGATGTCGATTGGAACGATGATCGAGATGTTTGGTGGGATCAGGCCATTGATGGCCAGTCAGATGTGTGTCCACCGGTGCATCTCCCCGCTGAACACCCGTTATACATTTTGTATACAAGTGGCACGACCGGAAAACCCAAAGGGGTTGTGCACGCGACCGCCGGATACATGGTGTATACGGCGTACACGTCACGAATGGTTTTTGATCTTAAAGAAGATGATATCTACTGGTGTACGGCTGATATCGGCTGGGTGACGGGGCATAGCTACGTCGTATACGGAATTCTGGCTAATGGGGCTTCTAGTGTGATGTATGAAGGTGCCCCGAACCATCCTGCTGAGGATAGATTCTGGGAAATCATCGAAAAATATAAGGTCACGGTTTTTTACACGGCGCCAACAGCTATCCGCACTTTTGTTCGCTGGGGCGATCACCATCCGGATAGTCATGATCTCTCGAGCCTTCGTTTGCTCGGAACGGTTGGAGAGCCAATTAATCCAGACGCATGGCTTTGGTATCACCGAGTCATTGGTGGGGGTAATTGCCCTATTGTTGATACGTGGTGGCAGACAGAGACCGGTGGAATCTTGATTACGCCGTTACCTGGTGCGACCACACTTAAGCCGGGGTCGGCCACACTTCCGTTCCCAGGCGTGGAGCCTGAGGTGGTGAGCGAAGATGGTCAGCGAGTGGCGGATGGTGAGCGCGGTTTGCTGATTATTCGACGGCCGTGGCCGTCGATGATTCGGGGTATCTATCAGGATGGATGGGGTCAATCAGGACATGCTGGGGAATTTGGTGATCGAGAACGATTTGTTGATACGTATTGGGGGAAATTCCCCGGGCAGTACTTAACTGGTGATGGAGCGGTCCGTGATTCTGACGGGTATTTCTGGGTCATCGGACGCGTTGATGACACGTTGAGCGTTGCTGGACATCGTATAGGGACGGCTGAGGTTGAAGGTGCGTTGGTCAGTCACTCATCTGTTGCTGAGTCGGCGGTTGTCGGCGCACCAGATCCTATTGCCGGAGAATTTATCGCTGCATTTGTCACGCTTAAGGCTGGAATCGATGGGGATGATGCGTTAGAGGCGGAACTCACTGCTCATGTGGGTGAAACGCTTGGTCGATTTGCTCGTCCAAAGATGTTGAAGTTTACGGACGCGCTTCCCAAGACGCGGAGCGGAAAAATTATGCGTCGTCTTTTGCGAGATATCGCGGCAGGTCGCGAGGTGGTTGGTGACACGACAACCCTTGAGGACCTTTCAGTACTTGCATCTCTTCGAGGAGACGATGATTAGCGAGTAAGTTCTAATGCGGTGATCCGGACGGTCCGGATACGATGGGTGAAATTGACTTTGTGAACGCACGCACAAGTGATTAGGGTTGAGCAGCGTAGGAGCATGCAACGGATGATTCGAGTAATGACTAGTCGTTGTCGGTTCGTCGGAGTAGCCGTCGGTTTGTTGTTCGCTTTGGCCATGGTGGCATGTGGGGGAACAGGTACCGTGAAGGAGCGGCCGGTGGTTGCAGCGTCTGCGCCGGTGGCGAAAGCGACGGTTCCGCCTGGTCGTACTGCGGCTCCTGCATTGGCAGCGCCGACAGCCCGCACCGCGCAAACGGTTGCGGCGGTTGTACAGGTGACAGCGGCTCCTACCGAGGCACCGACTCAGGCTGCTACGGCTGCGTCTACAGCGGCTCCGGTGGCTGCTGCTGCCGTCACGGGAGGTGTCGGGAATGGCAAAGAGCTGTTTACGGCTAACGGATGTATTGCTTGCCACGCCGCTGATTTAAGTGGGGGTATTGGACCGAAGCTTGCAGGAAGGACTACGGCTGATCTGACCGAAGATCGTATTCGTAGTCAGGTCCGTAATGGGGGCAATGGGATGCCCGTGTTCGAAAAAATTACGGATCAACAACTCGCTGATATCATCGCGTTCATCAGGAGTGTATAAGCGCTCCATGTGACGATCGGCTGGGTTGCTGTTGGTTGCTAAATATTTGGTAGGTCCGCTACACAACATTGGCCAGAAGGCGCGAGCATCTACGGGTGTCTATTCTTGGCGTTTGAGGATGTGTACGACAGTCGGACTGCTGGGCGTGCTGTGCGGGTTGGTGTTTGGAGCTTGCGGAACCGAGGAGCAATCTGGCTCTGAGTTGAAGCGGCAAGACCTCTCGATTATTGCCCCAGAGCGTTGTAAAGGCTCTGGCAGCGCGAACGCGTCAACACCATTTTGTTAGTGATCGTTGATAGGTAGATAAGGGTCAGCTGCAGTTAAAGCGGTGGTGACCACGCAGGGTTGCTGTCACGACCCGGACTGTTGGTTAGTTGTTGGACGTTACCGCCATCAGCGTCCATTACGTAAATATCGAAGTCACCGTCGCGGTCACTTGCAAACACGATTTTTGATCCATCGGCCGACCATGCGGGAAAAAGATCTGCTCCGGAATCTTCAGTCAACCGTGTCATTTTCCCGGCTTCACTTATGGTGTAGATCTCTGAGTTTCCGTCACGCTCACTCACAAATGCGATCCTCGTCCCGTCGGGTGACCATTTGGGGTATGTTTCATCTGCGGCTTGGGTCGTTACTTGTTGTAGATCGTTCCCTACATACATCCAGATGTCGAAATTTCCGGCACGGTTGCTGTGAAATGCCATGCTCGTTCCGTCGGGTGACCAGGTCGGTGCTAAATCGGAATTCGGATCTATGGTGACGGCATATCCTGTGCCGTCGTCCAACGACATGAGGAAAATGTCCCAATCACCTTCACTATCACTGGTATACAGGATCTCGTTTTCGTTGGGTGACCAGGCGACGTGACCTTCTTGCGCAACTGAATCGGTTACTTGTTGGACGGTGCCGTTCAGATCCATGATGAAAATATCCCAATCTCCAAATCTATTGCTATGAAATCCGATGTACTCGCCGGAGGCCGACCAGGACGGGAATATGTCATCGCCTTCGGTATCGGTGTATTGCACGACGTTGTCACCGGTGACGCTCATGACGTAAATGTCTTGATCTCCGTCGCGATTGCTTGCGAAGGCAATCAGGTGTTGTGATGCTTGAAGGTCTCCAGTCTCAAGCTTTGGCAACCATTCATCGAGCCGTATTTGGATCTCGCTAGCTGGAATTAAAAATCCGACACTCTCCGCAGTGGTTGGCGACAGTCCGGACACGGCCATGCCTGCGAAGCTTCCCGTGGACGTTATTGCAAGCCCCCCGCTCACGCCGGGATTTAGGGCAGCATCGGTTTGTAACACGGGTTGGCCATGAACATTAAGTCGGCCAGAAAATATTCCTTGGGTCACCGTGATTGATTTACTGCATTGCAGTGGATCTTCAGATCCGGGGAAGGGGTATCCCAGCACTACCAGAGATTCGCCGAGTCCAAGTTTGGCGTCGTTCATCCATGGCAGGGCCTGGATCGGTGGGAGCGGACTCTCGGATTGAACGAGCGCCAGATCCCTGCCGATGTCGGCGGTCAACACCCTGAGCGGGACGGTTCCTCCATCCGGTATTGCCGCAACCAAATCTTTCGCCTGCCGGATGACGTGGTGGTTGGTGAGGATGAGGTTCTGGTTTCCCAGCCTCACGCCGGAGCCGCAGCCATTCGCATGTTCGATTCGAACCACATACGGCTGGCTAAGTGCGACTACCTGGGCGACGGATAGGGGTGTCGGAGTGGGTGTTGGTTGGGGGGTGGCGGTAGGTCGAGGGGTGGGGGTTGGTTGTGGAGTGGCGCTGGGCGTTGCCGTGGCCGTTGGCGACGGGGTTGCTGTTGCTGTCGGTTCGGGGGTCGGCTTCGGGGTTTCGGGTGGTCCTGCGGTTGCGGTGGTTGACGGGACTTGGATCGCACTTGTGGGTGTGGTGCTTGTGGTGATCAACGCGCTCGGTGATGGAAGTTCTGCCGATGCCGATTGGCCTGTGGATGACCTGGTCTCACCACAACCTGCCAACAGGCCTACGGTTGCCAATATGAGCAGGATGTAACGCATGAGTTGAGTGGCTGTCGATTAGGTGCGATGAGCGGTGATTTGCTGATTGTTTCATATGTTTGGGGGCCTACCGTGATCTGCGTTACGGAACTTTTGGCTTTTTCATGAGATCTGATTGGTTGACTCAGGATCTGCATGAAACGATTCTGTTTGGCCATGACGGTGATCGAGAGACCTATTAAGAGCAGGAACCTGCCTATGTCACATGTTCGAGTGCCGAAAATAGAACGATTTTTCCCCGCCCATGACGCTGTACGAGCTCGATTTGATCGAGAGGCGCGAAAATTTCCGATTGAAACTCGTGATGGAGTTGCTTTTGAAGCCTGGCGCACGTCACTCCAGAAGCATCTGATGTCGATCACAGGGATCGACACCATGCGTGTAACCGATCCCAGACCCGTGGTCACGGAGTCTGTGGTGTGTGATGGCTATACCCGGTCCCGAATAGAGATTCATACGGAGCCAGATGTGGTGATGCCGTTCTACGCGTTGGTCCCGGACGATATGAAGTCTGGGGAACGTCGTCCTGTCGTTATTGCGCCCCATGGCCATGGTAGTGGGGGGAAAAACCTGACGGCGGGCCGTTCCGATATCCCGGCGGTGGCCGAGGCAATGTCTAAATTTAACGCTGATTACGCCCACCGCTTTGCTATGGCTGGTCTCGTGGTATTCGCTCCGGACGCGCGGGCTTTTGGAGAACGTCGTGAACCGGTGGGCCAGATGGATGATGAGCAGTCGTTCATGACGTCCACGTGTACACCGCTGAATCATGCGGCCATCGCGCTGGGACAGTCATTAACGGGTATGTGGACTTGGGATCTCATGCGGCTTCTGGACTATGTGCTGAGTCGTGACGACTGCGATTCTTCACGGATTGGATGCGCGGGGCTTAGTGGTGGCGGTTTGCAGACACTGTGGTTGGCAGCGCTCGACGATCGTGTCTCGGCGGCTGTTGTGAGTGGATATTTTTATGGGTACCGAGATTCTTTGCTCGATATGAACGCAAACTGTGGTTGTAATTATGTGCCAGGTCTCTGGCAGGCCGTAGACATGGGGGATCTTGGCGCGATGGTGGCTCCCCGCCCATTATTTATCGAGACTGGTTCAAGGGATCCTCTGAACGGAGCCCGGGGGCTGCCGAACGTGTTGGAGCAGGTCAGGATTTCACAGGCGGCGTATGACGTTTGCGGAGCGCCTTCAAACCTAATTCATGATGTGTGTGAGGGCGAGCACGAGTGGTTCGGTGTTACGGCTGAACCGTGGTTACGAGAACAACTCGGATGGTCTTGATCAGGCTTTAATCAGGGAGCCTGCGGCGCAGTTTGTGGTTCGAAGCTAAAGGTCGTCTCTGGGAATAGACACGAAGTCGTGGGTCTGCATGTCATTCGGATTCTCGTTTGGACGGCCATCGAATGTGATCAACCTTATGGCCAATTTGTCGAAGAAGTTCGAGCACCAGCCCGAAGAAAAACATTTGTGTTCCAACGGACACGAGGAGCGCAATCAGTAGTAGTGCTGGGATTCGAGCAAAGAGTTCAAGAACTCTGAACTGTTCTTGAATAAGAACAATAAAGAAAAAGACGATCCCACTTATCACGAAAAGCGAGCCCATGAGCGCGAGCGTTATTACGTGTTTCCCAGATTTCACGAGCAGCACTGGCAAGGTGTGGGCCGCGTATCGGGGGATCGAAGACACGACTCGAGACGATCCATAGTTTCTTGGCATCCAATCGGATGGGATTTCTACTACTCGAAATCCTTTTTGGAGCGCGTCCAGAATTGTTTCCTGAACATACGTATGCGTCCCGGTGAGTGACAACTCCGTCACGACCTGGCGTCGCATGGCTCGTATGCCGCCATGCGAATCTGTAAAACGTTGCCCGGAAAGAAACCAGAGCAACCACGTGAGGAGACGGACACCGAAGCGATTGAGCCGTGGGTACCTGTACTTAACGGATTCTCTATTAAGGAATCGAGAGCCCAAGACAAGATCCGCTCTATTGTGTTCTAGTTCATCAAGGAATCTCGGGATTTCGCTCGGGGAAGCTTGGCCATCTCCGTCCAAAGACACCACATAGGTGCACGTGGTTCCCCCTGCCCACCGAAGACCGCGGAACATCGCATGGCCAAGTCCTACATGGCCTCCTTCGATAACGATGGCGCCTTCTGTTGCCGCTATATCTGATGTTCGATCCACCGAGTCGTTGACAACCACGATGCTTGGGTGATCGAAACGAGTGCTTGCCAAGCTTTTCCGGATATCGTGTATGACTTGCGCAATGGTTGCTTCTTCGTTTTTTGCAGGGATTACGATACAGACCATTGGATCACTGGCGTGCGGAGAACTCGACGAGGTACTGCCCCGTGAGGCTGTGTCGCTGCTAGCTAAGGAGTCGATAGTTTGGTTCCTTTGCTATAGCCGGGTCGGCATCAAAGTATGCGAGGTCTATGACCGGAATGGATGATTTCGAGATGAGCTTGCGAAGGTCCGGATCTATTTCTCGGGTCCCCAGCACGATGAGATCAAGCTCATGGCAAAAGTCTTGGGTAGATGTTGTTAGACGTGATTGTCCGGACAGACGATTCTTGATCGTGTTGAGGACCGGCGCTTCGTCAGCAATCACCAAATCAATTGGTTGTTGATATTGAGTGCGGCGAAGCAGCAATTCGTCGACAACTTTCAAGATTGGACTTTCGCGTGTGTCGTCCGTTCCTGGCTTAAATGCCACGCCCCAAAAGCCTATGCGTCGTGCCTCAAGCCGTTCAATTTCTTCAAGGACGGTAACAATACGGCGATTATTACTAGGCAGAATCGAGCTGAGAATCGGCACGGCAACGCCCAATCTTTCAGCGGTATTTATGAGTGCCTGGGTATCTTTCGGTAGACAGGACCCTCCGAAGGCAAATCCGGGTCGCAAGTAGGCATGCGACACATTGAGTTTTGTGTCGAGGACAAATTCTTTCATTACCTGCTGTCCTTCTATACCTAGTGATCCAGCAATGGCCGCAATCTCATTAGCGAACACAACTTTAAGCGCATGAAAACTATTGCTTGCGTACTTGAGCATTTCGGCCTCCCCAAAAGATACTTTTCGTAAGGGTGTGGAGGAGTGATCAAAGAGCTCGTGGGTTGATGTGATGATTCGCTCTGTGGTTGCCGCGTAGACATTTAGGGGAGGTGCGGCGATGTCAGCCAGTTCCTCACCTTCCCGCAGGAATTCCGGGTAGTACGCATAGTTAGCCGAGGTGCTGCCTGAGGCGTTATCCAATAGTGGTTGAATGAGCTCGGTGTGTGTTCCCGGTGGAACGCTGGACCGAAGGATTATTTGACGATGTTCGATCGACTTTGAATCTGTTTTCAAGATGTCATTAAGCACACGCTCCACGTATGCGAGGTCAAGATCTCCTGAAGCTTTTGCGGGAGTTCCGACACACACGACCGAGATATCGCTTTGCTGCACCGCATACTGGTGGTCTGTGGTTGCGGTGGCCATAGGCACCGGTAATTGAGCGTGTAGAGCTGTGTCCAATCCGGGTTCATAGACTGGTAGCTTCCCGTTGTTGATTGCGTCAACCTTGTCAGGTATGACGTCTACGCCGGTGACGGTATGTCCCGCGTTTCTGAGTGCGACGAGGGTGGCGATACCAACATACCCAAGTCCAAAAACGCTTACGCGCACCACGAACCACCGATGTATGGCCGCAACTCTCGCGACTTGATCAATCGAATGTGTGGAACTCCTTAAGCAATCGCTCGCGGTCGTCTTTATTTAGGAGTGTAAGCCCTTCGTCGGTTAAATCTCCCGTGGTGCTCGAAATGAGAAGTCGACGGCCAATGCTCGAACCCTTATCGAGATGGCCGCGCCATACTGACTTTGTTGGCTCGGTCTTGGTACCCGGAAAAGTCGAAAATCTAGACGAAGGATTGTGCATCGTCGTTGTGTCGCCCGTTCCAACAAGCTCAACATCGATCCTTTTTCCCGTGTTGTGTACCAGGTCAACTATTTGAACTTGATGGTTGGTCACATCTATATGTCGTTCTAGGAGTAGGGGCATTGGGGTTTTCCGGCGAACTTGTCGGGATTTGATCCAATCGCCGATTCGGTACGCAACCGTGGCGATGCGTGCAATCGACGCCGTGTAAATCGAAAACGGGACTGCAAGCGTGTCGAGCGGATTACGAGGGTTCTCGGCGTGGAATTCTGCGGTAACAGAGATTGAAATATTGTCGTCTCTTTCCTCGATCTTGACATCCAAAGGCGGCGTTAGCGCTTGCGATGTGGCCCATTGACCATCTCTGACATGTGCGGCATAGCCGGCTTCTACTGCGGCCAGGTCGCGATGGTGGTAGAGCGAAAGGGCTGCGCCCTTATGCACGTTGACTGCTAATTGCCACGGACCCATAACTCGACGAATAAGTCCGGATTCTTTCAGGTCGGGGGTCAGGTTCGGTGGTTTCGTCTTAGAACTGGAGCCAAGTCGGGTTGTACGTGCTGAACGGGCCCACAAATAACTCCATAGAAAGAAAAAAGCAAAATATCTGTCGTCAGCTGTGGACGGAGTCACGAGTTGGTGATGACCAACTCCAAGTGTGGATTCAAGAATCCATCCAGCAGTTGGCATTTGATCATGAACAAGCTCGAGGCCATGTGGCATTAGAAACTTCGTGTTGCGGCTGCCGTACGGACCGCCAAATGATCCGTCAGGATTAACTCCGTGGGCGGCTGTATCAACAGCCCGTCGAAGAATTTGCGTGGCGATCTCATTGCCTCCTCGATGAACGTAGGAAGCCAAGTATCCGATTGTGACCGTCAAATAGCCGGGGTCGAATCCTCCGTACTCGGGAAACCACCCTTCAGCGTGCTGCGTTTCCTCGAGGTCGCGGAGCTGAGCGGTCGATACTTCCAAGAGTTCAGTTCGGCCTGTGAGGATGCCGGCATTATGAATCGCTGCAATTCCGCCAGCGGTGTGGTTTGAGACATGTGGATCACTTCGTTTTGTTAGCCAGCTGGCTGCCCGTTCAATTGCTTCAATGATGGGAGCTTCATCGCTTAACGGAACTGCTGAGTCTCGCAGCATAAGGAGTGCCTCTGACGCGGCAAAAGATCCAAACGCGGTGGCGGCGTAACTGTGTTCGTTTACGTACCACTCGTCGTGGGTTCCGTCGCGATGCTGTGTTTTCGACCAAAACAAAAGAGCGGCTTCAGTAAGCCTTAATAATCTGGCCTGTTGGGATGGCACGGAAGCTGAGATAGCGCCTATAGCTAATGAGAGCATCGAAATTTGGTACATCACGCTTGGGAATCCAGATGTAGCACGGTAGTGCCAGTAGCCGCGGTCTAAAGATCCGAAGTATGGGTATGCAGGGTTATCTTGAATAAATCCGAGTAAACGGTGCTCCCAACCCGCGAGGGCACGGTCATAAGATGCCAGGACCGGGTCGTTAGGCTCACTCATGGGCGTGTTTTGGTGAATCAGGGCGATCCGGAAATGACTGGATCTGTGTTACATACCAATGTTCGTTCAATCCAGAAGCAATCATGAGGGTGTTTGTTGTGGCGGGGAATCGATAAACACTTGGTGCCATGCCTCAAGCATCGCGAGCGCTACAGCCTGTTTGCTGCTCAGGAGGCTACCCGTAACTTTGTTGGCGATGCCGGCAAGTTCATCGGACACGAAGTAGCCGCGTCTAGCGTCGATCATGTCGTAAATGAGCTGTTTAACAACTCCGTGTCCGGCCTGGGCGAACGTTGGGTCATCAAGAGGCACCGTGAACGCTTGCTTCGGCCTCCGGGACCATGGCCGGATAGAGCTTGGAGCGGCTGAACGTAGCGCCAGTTTCTCGCGTGTAAGACTGATAAGCGCGTTTGCGGGTAGCTGAGACGCAAATTCGACAATTCGATGGTCGGCGTATGGCACTCGTCCTTCGAGACCGTGCGCCATAAGGAGTCGATCTAAGCGATGTAATGTGTAGTTCGGTAGCCACTCCTCAATGTCAAGACGTATGGCTCCGGCTAGGCCGGATGAGGAATCGGTCATGACGGCTTGGGCTTTATTGGTTTCTGCAGATTCGTACTCGGTTATCTGGTCATGGAAATCGGGGCAATAAAGCGTCCGACGTTGCTCGGGGCTGAACAACTGTGTAAGTGCCCGATAGGTGGTTGTTGGGTTGCGGAGACCAGTCAGTAAACGACGAACAAGTTGGCTGCCGTCCGTTCCGAGCGTGCCGGGATATGGAAAGGCGGCTTGGAGCAGTCGGTTAGGAGTGATTCCGGCTATGGATCGTCCAATGGCGACGATGGCGGCTCCGAGAGGTCCATTGAGCATGTCTCCCATCCGGATTGCTCGTAGATGAATATATCCGGCAAAAATCTCATCTGCCCCTTCGCCTGACAGGACAACTTTGGTCTGACGGGCGGCTCGCTCAGCGAGCGAAAATGTAGCAATAGCAATCGCGTCGCCTATGGGTTCGTCAAGGTGCCAGGCGATCTCTCGTAGCTTGCCGAAATCAGAGGCTTCCATTCGTACGGGATTAAAGGTCATGCCTAGGGCCCGGCTGGCTTTTTCTGCGTGATCACTTTCGTTGTGGATGCTTTCAAACTTCATGCAAAAGGCATCCATATCACTAATTCCTGTTTCCATAGCCCAGGCAGCCAAGGCTGTTGAGTCAAGGCCGCCGCTGACAAAGGCTCCTACCGGGACATCGGAAACAAGATGATCCTCGACGACTTTTTGCATCAATGGAGAGAGATCTTGCCGGTTGTTCCCCAAGCTTTCCGAAGACTGTGGTAATGACCAGTAACGCGATATTTTCAGACCACTCGTGTCCCACTCGGCAAAGTGGGCCGGCGGTAACCGCTTAATCCCTTTGATCATTGTGGATTCACCGCGTACGTAGCGATAGCTGGCGACTTGGTGAACCGAAATCGGATCAACAGTGAATCCGCCGGTCGATGTTGTGAGTAACGCTTTTGTTTCGGAAGCAAACGCAAAGGTTCCACCATGTTCTTGGTAGTAAAGCGGCTTGATCCCAAGTCGATCACGCGCCAGAAATAGTTTCTTGTTTCGTTCGTCCCATATGGCAAAGGCAAACATGCCAATTAGTTTGTCGACGCAGCGAACTCCCCATTCGGAAAACGCGGCTGCGATCACCTCCGTATCCGAGGTTGTTGCGAACGTATGGCCACGCCCCTGGAGTTGTTGACGAAGACTTTGATAGTTGTAGATCTCGCCGTTGAACGATATGCGCAGCGCGCCATTCGCATACTGCATGGGTTGTTCGCCGGTCGTCAGATCGATGATGGAAAGTCTTGTGTGACCGATGGAGATGTGCCCGTTGCTCCAGGTCCCAGTTGCATCCGGTCCTCGATGACTAAGAAGTTTCACCATCCGTGCAACACGGGTGTTGGCCGAAGGACCGGTTGCTCCACAAATCCCGCACATTTGATTTTCCAAGCGACAGAGCGTTAAGCGCCATGGTGTGCCGTCCATGCCAAAAGAGCGATCGAAAGGTTGGCGTGACCATCGACAAGATAGTTCGATGGACGACGAAGTTATCCTATCATCGGCCGATCTAGGTCCGTCGATTCGGTTAATCCACCCATGAAGGTAGATACGCTGCTACGAATTGAACAGGGCCGCGATTGAATTTGAGAATCCATGTTTTTCGATGGCTTGTGTCGCCGGAAAAATGGTCAATGGGCGGGCTATTCGTCCTGGCCATGTTTCTTGCGGGTCCGGGTTGGACGCACGCTATTGGCGGAGGCGAGCTTCTCAATGTTCTATCTGGTCGAATTGCGAGCACGCCCCAGGATCCATCGTTCAATCCGGTTCTCGGATATATTCAAAACCTCCACCTATTTCGCCACGCTATTTACACCCCACGACCGCTTTATCAAACGGTTTTTGTTGATTTGTTTGGGACGTCGGCGGTTCCGTTCCATGTTGTTGCTTTTATATATAGCTACGGTTCTTCGGTTTTCCTTTTTTTCTATGCACGAGCGCTGGGAATACGCCATTTAGTTGCGCTCTGGGCGGGGTTGATGCTCCTGGCGTCGTCTGCGCTCGCGTTTCGATGGTTTTCAGTCGAGCCCGGTACTACTCATAACGCGGTTATGTTCTTTGCGTTGGGTGGGCTAATTGCGTATGAGAAATTTGTTCAGAGAGGCCGTCGACGGCATTTCGTGTTTGCGTTTCTAGGGTTTGCGCTTGCGATGTTGAGTTATCCAAGCGGGATCCTTATTCCGCTGATCCCGATGCTGGTGGAGATCTCAAGAGTGTTTGTGCAGCGATTAGGTGTCAGCCCTTTCGTTCGGCTTAGGCCGCGTTTCAAGGCTGCTGTCCTTATCGGATGTCTGGCGATTCTGGGATTTGCTGTAAACGCTGCCACAACTTGGACATTTCGAGCAGCGGGTGAAGGTGGTGCTGTGATGGGTACTGACTATGGCAAAGGAGCCCTAACGGTACTCGGAGCTTGGCTGGGCGGATTTTGGACGGTGCTGCCATCGTCGATGCTTCACCTCGTTGGTTCGGTGATGCAAGGTCTGCTCGGTGCTCCTGTCGAAACGCATGTTGCGATTATTAGTGCCTCTGGGTTAGTGGTGATTTGTTTTGGCGGTTTGGCAGTGATTTTTGCGAGGCGTGATCGACACTTACAGGGGCAAGTCTGGTTAGGGGTATTTGCGCTTATCTACTGCCTGGGTGTGTGGGCTGTGCTTGCTTCCACATACCTCTACGCGTTTGCAGGAGCAACGCCCAGTGAGCCTCCGTATATCCTGAGTGCGTTCCTACTCAGCTGGGGTACGCCCTTGGCTGAAACACACAACCCCTATTACTTGTTGACAGCTCCCGTTGTGTTGCTGGTCGCTTCGATTGTTATGGACGCGTCGATTACTCGTATCGGTGTGGTCAGCGCACGACAGATGGGGACATTTCTGTTTAATCGGCGATATCTATCACAGGTGATGATGGTATCGGTAGTTGCGATGGTGGCATTGGGTCTTTTGATAGCCAATGTCGTGGTCACGGCGGGAATCATCGGACGCGATTCAGTCAGTGAAAGATCTAAACCGCCATTTGTCGAAGATATTAAAGTGATTCAACCAGATTTCCCGCGTGGGGCTTCATTGCTTATATATGACCGGGTAGGCCTATCGGCTGATCTGTGGCTTTGGGTCTCACATGGCAATGCACGACGTGCAGACCGTCAGGACGAATATCGTGCGCTCGACCTCGGCCGTACCTTGAAGGCGAATGTTTCGTGGTACGAGGAAAGGTTTGTTGGCCGACGTATGTCTGCTGCGGTCCTGGAGCTGTACACAAACATCCGGGAGATTAGAAAGATAAATATCTCTCCGGATGTTGAAACGATTAATGTCGACAACTTGGTGGTCGATGACGATATCGTGAAGCGCGTGCGTACCGGAGTACTAGATCTGGACGATATCTACGCTTTTGTCGTCTGGGATTTTTCCACTGCCATTGACGTTACCGAGGCTCTCCGAGCGCGAATAACACGGACTGTGGCATTGGCTCGTCCTGCGTCATAGGCAGTCATGCCACGCCAGAGTGGTGACTAGCGACTGATCCGGCTGCGGTTGACGAGACGCCATACGCCGTAGGTTCCAATCAACATCACGGAGGCCAGCGTAATGATCGAACCCAGGAAAAAATCACTTGGTGAGTAACGAAACGTGATCTTGTGGTGTTCGCCTGGTCCAACTATCGATCCCATGACAAGGCTATTCACCATAAATAAAGGCGAAGGTTTTCCATTTACTTCAACAGTCCATCCGGGAAAGTACATCTGGCTGAGAAGTACGGCTGTAGGTTGACCTGTTTGGCCGACTGTGACTGTGACGGAGTTGGGGGTATAGGTATCGATTGAAAGGGTTGGGACTGTTCGATCGTCAGACGTCTCGCTAAGCTTCGTGAGGAGCGTGACCATACTTTTGCTGGTGGCAGCAGTTAACGTTCGGTAGGCATCCGGCTTCTTCCGCAGTATGGAAGCCGATCGGGTAAACGGGTTGGGTTCTGGGTGAAGTACAGAATCGAAATGAACAATGTTGCCTCCCTGTGCTTTGTATGAATTAAGCAGGTTGTCGGTACGAGCTGTGTCTCGAATGTTGGGGTTTGACAATACGATTGCGTCAAAGCTTCTCAGGAAATCCAATTCGTAGTCGTCGAGATACGAGGATCCTCCATGCAGGATTGCAGTCGATCGCAGATCAAATTCAGGTAGAAAGACTAGTAATCGGGTTTTAAAAGCGTTGAAGTCTCGATCTTCGTCCTTTCCGATAAACAAAATGCTGGATGGGAGGGCGTGAACTCGGTTTAAAGCGTATGTGTTTTCGTAGATCGATCCACGTTCGACGGGCCTTGGTGGACCAAGGAATTCGGAGGGGCCAAGGTCATAGTCGGTTTCGTAAATGAAGTATTTCGCGTTGAGGATCGACGCCAGCACGGCTTGTCGTCTTGCTGTGGCCGCGTCAGGCGAAAAGTCAGTCATAGGCTGATAGCTCGGAACCATGTGAGCATTTGCTGGGGCGGTAGTATCGACGTGGTGGATCGCCGATGATGCTGGTGATACTCGACCAAGACTTTTCCCGAATATGTGGGTGCTAAACGTCCGGAAGGAATGGGAACCGTCGCGAGCTTCGAAATCAGCAAGGATCGCGTGTGATGATTCCGAGGCGAGCTGTGCTGGATGAGCGTCGGCTGAGATTACTCGTGAGACGTGGTCACGCATCGGAACTGCAGAGGCGATTGTGATTAGCGTGGCAATGCTTAGTCCAACGATTGCTCCGCTCGGTGCGGGACTCCGTTTTATTAAAAGATGGAGGCTCTGAGTACTGGTCGACAGGCCTATAGCAGCGAGGGTAGCGAAGGCAAAATAGAACAGGTTCATGAAACGTATCGTCGTGTTGTTAAAGGCGAAGCCTGGAAGGATTCCGTGAAATCCTGCATAAAGATCGAGTGGTGCCCTCATACCAAGGGAGGCCCAGAGGCCAATAATCCCGATTCCAAAAAGGGCCATGACAGGGAATGTCCTTCGGAAGATCGCGGGTAGCATGAGCAGCACAGCGAGAACATTGAGGCCCCCAATAAAGCTCGAGGGAACTTGTGAAAAGACGGTTTCAGCAAGCTTGGTGTAGGTCGGGATGTTGTCGAGTCCTACCTGGGCTTCCTCGAGCGTGAAACCGATTCGCGTGGAAATTGGTTGGAATGTAGCTACTGGAATCGTCTTGATTGCGGACACAGCCACTGTTGTTGCGACTCCGACAAGTGCAAGTCCTGTGATATGCACGGTCGGTCGAACGGCGGCTCGTAAGGGCCGTGCAGTCAACAAGATTCCTGTCGTGGCCGCTATAAAAAAGACAGCGACAGAAATTCCGGCAAAATAGGCGTCATAGACGGTTCCGGCCAGTAGCATCATGGCCAGCGAGACTCCCAGGAGCATTGCTAAGCCGAGGCTTCGTTTACGGAGCGTCAGGACGGCAAGAGTTCCGGTTACCGGTAGCCACAAGAGCGCCATCAACTGGCCAATAATTCCGTTTTCAACCCGCCATCCGGTGTGAGCGTTCAGCATGAAGAGCGCGGGCGCGACAAGTGCGCTGTGCCATCTCGCGCCCACGACACGGGCAAATATGTATATCGCGAGCGAAGCTCCCACGAGGTGAATGAACGCGAGCGCACGAACGCCGTCAAGAGCAGGGTTCTGTGAGAGGAACGTAACAAGAGCCAATGGATAAAAATGAATCGCTAATGGATTCGCCACAAGTGATTCACCGTCGCCGGTACGCATGTTCCACATGGGGACGGCGCCGTAATCTGCGAGGGCCTCTCGTGCAACCTGCAGCGGTGTACCGTAAAACGACGTAGCCTCGCCGAAGGCAGCTTCGGTTGGCGCTGTTATGAGACCCCCGAATGAGAATGAAGCACCAATGAGGATTAGGCCAACTGCAAAAATGTCAGTGACTGCGACACTTGTACTTTTTCGGAGAGGGTTCAATGGCCCATGCGTCTTTTTGAGACTAATCCCAGCTATTTCGTATCTATAACGTGAATCATATTCGCACTGTACTAGCAATGTTCTTTGTGTGGCGAGGTCTGGGAATCGGTGTGGTGATAGGGCCAGCACGAGAGATCTGTCGTGGACATGTGATCGTGATTTCTCGAACCGTTGGATACGAACTGTGTCACGCTACAGGGAGATCTCTCGTCAAGTGTGTGAACGTGTGGCAAGTGCCTACTGCGAGTCTTGGGGTCGTTTATCGGCCCCCGGGTTTATATTCTCAGCCTACGGTAGGAAAAAGTTGGTTCGCGTGTTGTTGAAACGATGGTCACGGGCGGTCATTCTCGTACTGGGCAGTATTCTGGTCGCAGGGTGCGTCACAACTGAAGTCACCGAGCCGATTCGGATCAAGGCACCTGCGGTTGTTACGCCGATTGTGATCGAGGTGGCACCTGCTGCGCAGGCTGTGACGAAGATCGTGGCCGAGTCGACTCCTGTTCGTGCGCCGCTTGTGACGAACGTGACCCCGGTGGTAACCAAGGTGCCTGCTGTTCGTGCGCCGCTTGTGACCCCGGTGGTAACCAAGGTGCCTGCTGTTCGTACGCCGCTTGTGACGAACGTGACCCCGGTGGTAATCAGGGCTCCATCGGTCGTGATTGAGAGGTCGGCTGATGTGACACAGCGCTCGGTTTCCGGTGGATCATTTGTGGGCGAGTCAACACATGAATATGCGATTGCCTATCACCCGTATCCGCATGTTATCTATGAGGACGGCTGGTATGCGTTGTTCTTTGACGGGGAGAACGCCGTTGTGGCGTATTCCGATGACGGGAAAACATTTGTTAATCACACCGTCGTTAGCCACAGTCGTGTCCCGCTTGGTGGCGCGGCGATCTATTTGCACAACGAGTCTGTGTTCGTGGTCTATCCCGACACAAACAATATGAAACTGTATTTGAGGCGCGGCACCGCGTTTGGTGGCCATATTTTTCTGAGCAAACCTATCGAAGTGCTCGATATGGGTGTCTCTTTCGCCGTAAAAATCCCAAGTTTGTTGTTTGACGATGAGGACGTTCCCTACATCGTTTTTAGTGGACTTGAAGGTTGGGGAGGAGAAGGAGGTAGCCGATGGCGCGCATGGATTATGAAGGCAACGTCACGTGATTTGTCGCAGTGGTCGGAGCCGGTGGTGTTTTCAGATGTGATCAGCCCTAATCAGGAAGCTGCGGCTAGTGCTTCGGGTGTGTTCGTCGGTACAAGCCAAGTTCTCATACATGAAGTTCGCAACCAAGTTTTTGTGCGCGGTCGAATTTCAAATGGGAAGGTTGCATCGGGTCCATTGATATCGGCGAGTGGTCTGAATTATCTGGCTGATACGTTTAAGGGCACTCACGATTACGCGGTGGCTTCGGATGGTGATCGGTTGCATGTTGTCTATCACTCGGTTGGTAATGGCCCCGATGGTGTTGGTTACATGGTGTACCGAGATTGGACGCGGCGGGCTGGATGGTCCGAGCGCACGGTACTTGGTGCGACGTCAGCGCACCATACGGCGCTTGCGGTTGATACTACGGGAAATGTCTGGGTGTTTTATGGGACGGCAGAGTCTATTCGGGTGCGCGTCCTCCAACCCGGATTCGAGGCGTTCGAGGCTGAAAAATGCGTAATTTCTGTTTTGCCGGAGGATAGGGCAAGTCATGCGTGGCTAAGTGCGGCATCTGGTGGAGAGAATCCCGGTGTCGGTCTGCTGTGGATGGAGCAGCATGTGGGTACGCCTGCAAAGCCAGCAGATGGCAGATGGAATGTTAGATTTCGTGCTTTTACCCTGGACGAGATCCTTGCGCTGCCTACCTGTGCTGCTTAGATGGCCGACACAGGGGCTGGCGTCGTTTAGGTGCTCGTTGTCCTGTAGCGGTGGGTTCCCCCCAGATGCATGGAAGCGCGGTCATGCCAAGTTGGCCGCGATTAGAGCGGATGGGACCTCTGCTTAAGTAGAGCCTGAGGCGTGACGTGAACGATTCTAGTAGTGGACGGAGCTCGTGGACCACACGTCATATCGAACTGGCCTGATCGACCTCGACGGCTGCATACTTAACTCGTCGGAGGTGTTTCGTGCCCCGAGGTTAAATTCGTCTCAACCTAAGGTGAAGTAGTGTTTCGTATGTTGCTGGGCCGATTGTCATCGATAGGCGCTCTTGTGACTATCAGCGTTTTAGTAACAGGGTGCTGGTCACCAGATCCTACTGAGCCGGTTCCTATCGTGGTGCCCACGCCAGTTGCGACCGAAGTGGCTCCGGCCACGCCGGTCGTGACGAAGGCAGCTGCTACGTCGGTAGCGACCACGACCCCTCCGGTGCCGCAGCTGGCGCTACCGGTCGTGATTGAGAGGCCGGGTGATGTGACGCAACTCTCAGTTTCCGGTGGAACATTTGTGGGTGACTCGACGCACGAATATGCGATTGCCTATCACCCTCAAAGTCATTTGTTCTACGCCGATGGTTGGTACGCGCACTATTTCAACGGCACTAACGCTGTATTGGCGTACTCAAAGGATGGAACCGAATTTACTCGCCGTTCCAGGCTCAACCATGTCCCAGTTGCGTATGGACAGGCCGCATACTTTGTCGATGGTCATTTGCATGTGGTGTATCCAGACTCAAATGGCATGAAGATATTTGTGAGGCGAGGCACGGTTGACCAGGGATCGGTGTCAATTGGCGCGCCGAGAGAAGTTGTGGACATGGAAAATTCGTTTATGGCCAAGGTTCCGAGTCTTATATTCGATGCCAAGGGAGTTCCGCACATTGTCTTTAGCAGCCTTGAAGGAGTAACAACCGGTGGTAGTCGATGGCGTGCGTGGATGGCGCACGCTACCTCGAAAGATATGAGTGCCTGGTCCGAACCGACAGCCTTTGTAGATCTGCTCAGTCCAACAATGGAAGCGGGGGCCAGCACTTCGGGTGTGTTTGTAGGCGACGATCTCGTGATCGTGTATGAGGTGCTTAACAAGTTTTTTGTGATCACCGATATGTCCACAGATTCGCCGTCGTTAACGGATACGTTTAAGGGCACCCACGACTATGCAATGGTGGTGGATGGAGATCGGTTGCACGTCGTGTATCACGGCGAAGTGGAAGGTGGATCCGGCGCCATGGCGTATCGCACATGGTCGCGTTCTACTGGATGGTCCGAAAGGATGTTTCTTGGGCGGGCCTCTCCACACCATACGGCTCTCGCGCTCGATAACGCGGGCAACGTGTGGGTGTTTTATGGCGAGCGACGATCGGTGCAGGTCCGGGTGCTCCGGAGCGGTGCTGATCAATTCGAAGCAGCACGTTGTCCGATTGAAACCCTTGAACCAGATCTTGCGTCTCACGCGTGGCTGAATGCTGCGGCGGGACGTGAGAATACTAGTGAGGTGGGGCTCCTTTGGATTGAATTACCGTCGGAGAAGTGGAATGTCCGCTTTCGGACGTTTACCCTCGATGAGGTGATGGCGTTGCCGACGTGTGCAGCCTAAGCCTGAAAGGCTTGGGTGGAACGTGGCTAACGGGATGCTCAGTGAGTTTTTGGCTCGCTGTTGATGGTGTTAGGCCCAGGTGGCTCAATCGGCAGAGCAGCGGTTTTGTAAACCGCAGGTTGTGGGTTCGAGTCCCACCCTGGGCTCCCTAAAGGTTGTCCGATATGTCCGCAAGTATTCGTGCTGCAATTCTCGGTTTAGTGCGGACGACAGAATCGATATCGCTGAGCTCCTTCGGTTTGGCTAGAATTATCCTGGTGTTCCGAAAGCTAAGTTCTTCAGGCTGATACTTGAGGGAACAAAACCGATGAACGACGGAGGTTATTGATCAAGATTCTTCTGACGGGCGCGGCTGGTTTCATGGGGAGCCATGCTGTCGACCGACTTCTTGACGCTGGGCACGAGGTAGTAGCTGCTGACAGCCTGGTTGGTGGATATCGTCGCAATGTAAATGACAGTGTCAGGTTTGAGGTTTGCGATCTGGCCGATCGTGCGGCAGCGGCGAAGTTGATTGAGGCCGTGCATCCCGAAATCATCTTTCACTACGCTGCGGATGCCACCGAAGGGCGAAGTCAGTTCACCCCGCTGAGTGCGATGGATAACAACATTGCCGCGTATCTCAACACGCTGGTTCCGGCCATCAATCTTGGCTTGAAGAAAATGGTGTTAGTCAGTTCGATGAGTGTCTATGGGGCGCAGGAACCGCCATTCGATGAATCAATGCCCCGATTGCCGGAAGATGTGTATGGGGCGATGAAGGCGTCGATGGAAACTGCCACGGAACATCTCGCACAGGTCCACGGTTTTGATTTCGCGATTTTTCGACCGCACAACGTCTATGGCGAACGACAGAATATGGCGGATCCGTACCGAAACGTTGTGGCGATATTCATCAATAACGTGTTACGACAGCGGTCCTTCTACATATATGGTGACGGACAGCAGGTGCGAGCCTTTTCGTATATCGGTGACATCACCCCGACCATCGTTGATGGTGGGTTGAGCGAAAAATCCAATGGGATGGTCTTTAATGTGGGATCGGATGAGCCGCATACGATTGAGGAGCTTGCGGAGATGGTGAGGCGCGCCTTCTTTGGAGAGCAGGATTGGCCAGACGGAACCGAACCGACATACGTTCCCGATCGTCCGCTTGAGGTAAAGAACGCGTATTGCTCGCACGAACGTGCTGTGGAGGTACTGGGTTTTTCGAACCGTATGGCCCTCCAGGAGGGCGTTGACCGGATGGTTCGATGGGCGCAGGAATTCGGACCGCAGGAACCGGCGTATCTCAGCGAACAACTCGAAGTGGGGCATGATCGGGCACCGGTCACGTGGCGTGAGCGATTGATCTAGCTCTCGAGAAAAACAGAACGATTCAAAGGCTTCTGACGCCAGTAAGATATTGACGTGAGTCTGATAGGTCACGGTGTGGTGACTTAGAAAAGTAGGAGTAAGTTTGACCTTGACGGCCGAAATAGCGTCTCCGGAAAGTAAGAAGAAATCTGTGTATGTCCTCGGTTTAAGCGAGGCTCACAACTGTACGGCGGCTTTGCTTTGTGATGGCGCGGTTGTGGCCATGGCGAGCGAGGAACGCTTTTCCCGGCGAAAGAATGACACGGGATTTCCCAGGCGGGCTGTTGACTATGTGCTGGCTGAGGCGGGGATTGACTCGCCCCGTCTCGACAGTGTGGCCTTGTCATACATAAATCCTTACCCCCATTTTGGGGTGTCGGTCGATTACGTTGACGAAGGTCACCAAGAGTCGGGAGCTCGTCGGGTGACTCCCTTACGGGAACGCGTGCATGCTGCGGCTCAACTTGTGTACGGGATGGGGGCACGTGGAGGAGTAGCGGCCCGTGTCCTGGATTACTTGGAGCGGGCTGTCTACGGGCGTTTGTACGCGCCGCTGGTGTGGCCGAGATTACGGAAACGCCAGCTAGCTCAGATTAGTACGGAACTTGGCGTTCCAGAATCAAAGATCAGCCCGATCGATCATCATCTTTCTCATGCGGCGTCCGCTAGATGGTTTGCGTCGGTTCCAGATGGCTCGACGATGGTGCTAACCCTGGATGGTGCTGGCGATCACGTGTGTTCGGCGGTTTGGATGGATGAACAAGGTGAACTCACGCAGCACGCGTCTAGTCCTAATGCGTACTCGCTAGGAATCCTGTACTCGCTTGTGACGCATCAGCTTGGGATGAAGGCTGGCGAGCACGAATATAAAGTGATGGGTCTCGCGCCCTACGCCGATCAGGATGGTCAGGCGCGTGTACTCCCGCTGTTGCAGGAATTCATCCAGTTGAATGGGTTGGAGTTCACTGGGCCCATCTCAACGCGGGCTTCGGCGGCACGAGTCGAGCAGACGCTGCGAGGCAAGCGATTTGACTGGGTATCTGGAGCGATGCAACAGCTTTGCGAGGACCTGATGCGGGAATGGGCAACAAACGCGCAGGAGGTCACCGGGGCTCACAATATCGTATGTGCGGGTGGTGTCTTCATGAACGTGAAGGCCAATATGTTGATTAAGGATCTTCCAGGCATCGGCCACTTTGGGGTGTGTCCGAGCGCAGGCGATGAATCAACGGCGATGGGAGCGGCGTATGAGGCCTATCGGCGACTGACTGGTCGTGCTCCGCTTCCACTGGACTCGATCTACACCGGTCCGTCGTTTACCGATGAAGAAATAGAAACCGCGATTGCAGCGTCGGGTGTGGCTGCAACGTGTGATGTGGATAAGCCATCTGATGTTGATATGGCGACGGCACAGCTATTGGCTGATGGTGAAATTGTTGCCAGGTTTCAGGGGCGAATGGAATTCGGGGCGCGGGCGCTTGGGAATCGCAGCATCCTCGCGCACCCCTCTGATCGCGATGGCATTCCGATATTAAATGAACAGATTAAGCAGCGGGATTTCTGGATGCCGTTTGCTGCAACCGTACTCGATGAAGCTCAGGGCAGATATCTCATCAATGCCACCAACATCCCTTCGCCACACATGATGGTGGGTTTTGAGACGACCGAGCTCGGCCGTCGTGAATTAAGAGCCGCTATTCATCCTGTCGACAAGACCGTTCGGCCACAGATCCTTCGTCATGTCGACAATCCCCGATACCACCGTGTTATCTCCAGGTTTGAGGAACTTACGGGGATTGGGGCTGTGTTGAATACGTCATTCAATCTCCATGGCGAACCCGTGGTGTGTTCGCCCTCGGATGCTATTGCAACCTTGGTTCGGTCCGGATTGCGGCGGCTCGCGATCGGTCCCTTTGTCATATCGAAGAGGTAGAGCGCTGACTGTAGATGCCAATCGTGCTTAATTGGTGGCGAGCCCGGCTCGCAGGTCGACGATTGTCGATTGGCGTTCTCGTCGTGCTGGTTGCGGGCCTTGTTCCGATGTTTTGGGTCGCGCCCGGGCAGGTCGCCAAGTCCGAAGATTTCATGATGCCAATCGATTTTGCGGAATGGCTTCGTTTCTTCAGCACATGGGATCCTCAGGTGTCATTTGGTTCCAGCCCGGATGACCGCTTGCCGGCCCTATTCTTTATGTTCTGGCCCGCGTTCTTTCGGTTGCTCGGGTTCTCGATCGAGCATGCACAACGCCTGCAGTTTGCCGTCTGGTTCGCCGCGGGCGGTTTTGCTATGTACATCCTGATGCGCTGCCTCACGCGATCTGAACTGGCTCGGGTTGGGGCCACCCTTCTATATCTCTTCAATTTTTACCAGGAGCCGATCTGGCAGGGTTTGAACATCGCGAACCTTAGCGCCTATGTCGCAATGCCACTGCTCTTGGCTGTGACCATTCGGGTGCTTCGAGGCGGTTCCGTCGTACGGCATGCGGCGGTATTTGCTCTCGTCACAGTGATCGGGTCTGGTATTGCCGCGAATCCGCCGATGGTGCTCGTGGCCTTGATACCGGTTCCGACGTACCTCTTCTTGTTCATAGGTGCCCGATTTATCCAACGCGATCAACCTGGGGTTCAACGGGCGTTGCAATTTGGCGGACTTGCGGTCGCGCTCACCGTGTGTGTTAACGCGTATTGGCTTCTCCCACAAGCGGTGGGTTTGATATCCGCGGGGCCGACGCAGACATTCCTTGGCCGTACGAAGGACGCGGCGCTGCCTCAACTTCAACAGCTATCGAGCTTTACATCGCCATTCAATACGTTGCGAATTCGGGGGCACTGGGTCTGGTATGAAGCGTTCAATGGTGTGCCATATCTCCCGCATGCGCCGAGTCTTATGGCTGCCCCAGAGGCTATTGCGGCGGCCACGATTCCAATCATTGCTGCGGTCGGCGGTATGTTGGCCATTCGGGATCGAAGGTTTTGGGCTTTTGCCGTGCTGATGCTCATAGGCATCTTTATCGGTTCGGGAGTAAATGGTCCCACTGGCCGATTGTTTGGCTGGGTATGGGAATACGTGCCTGGGTTTTGGACGCTCCGAAGCCCGTGGTACAAGGGAACGGCGCTGTTGGTTTTAGGAATGGCACCGTTGGCAGGGCTTGGGTTGGCGGCCTTGGTTGATCTGATACGGCCTCGGGCGGAGCGCTGGATACGCAAGGTGGCTCGTGTGCAGGTTCCAGGGCAGTTGATGACAGGGTTGCTCGCGATTCTCCTGATCATTCCTTACCTGGGGTATACCGCGTCATTTGTGACAGGACAATTCTTTGTCCAGCGAGGTCCAGAGTCTCCCCTGCCTGGGTTTCAGGTTCGACTTCCTGACCATCTAGACGAAGCCCGCGAGTGGCTCAGCACGCAGTCTCGAGACGATCGCATACTAGCGCTACCCCCGACACTGCGGCTGACCACTGACTGGGGGTACACGGGATACATGCCCCCGCTGGCGGAATTGAGTGATCGGTCCTTTATCAATCTCGTAGAGCCGTCGGCCATGCCGATTGCTGTCTATGACGCATTGCTTGGGAGAGGTTATGGGTCGGCGTCCGGTGTGCTGGCTCGGTCGGGAATCGGCTATGTCATGCAGCAAGAGGATGTGAATCGTCGGTTCTTTGCCGTGGACGGACTGGAAGCTGATGAACTCTCGATGTTGATGCAACGCCACGGTCTCAGGTCCGTGGCGCGGTTCGGTCCCCTCGTGTTTTTTGCTGTCCAATCACCAGTTCCTCACGTGACTGCTACGCGGACCGTGGTGGCTGCTCCAGCCGGTCTCGAATTGTTGAAGTCACTGTCATCACTGGTGCAGTCGCAAGATGCGGCCATCGTTCTCACGCGGCGGGTGCCTGGTGAGGATGTTTGGGCATTCATTGATCGGATTAGCGGCAATGCGGGAGAGTTTGAACGAGCTACGGCCACGACTGGCCCCAACATTGAACTGATTGCTGTCAGTGGCACGCTTGACGCCATCTTGGATCGAGAATTCCTTGCGGAACCTATTGTTGTCGAAGCCGGCGGCGCCTCGTTCCCGATTGCGGTCAGTCAACCGGGTATACACGAAATTTGGCAGCGTATGCGACCGGTTGAAGGGCCCACGCTTACTCCGGCGGGCAAGTTGTTGCTCAAGATCCAACGCCAGGACTTATCAGAGATTGACTGGGGTCGGGCAACGATCAATGGAGCACTGCTCGATACGGAGACGGATCGTGGTCCGTTGGCCATTTCGAACTGGGAGGCTCGAACTTGGACATTAGCAGCGACGTTTATTGCGCAGACCGGCGCCTATCAGCTGGAGTTGCCAAGGGCCGACGGTCGTCAGCCGGTTGAACTAGTTGCTGTACATCGTGAGAGACGAGTGAAGGCCCAGCGTGACGCGTCGCAGATGCTTACGAGTCAGGCCACATCAACGTCGTGGCATTTGTTCTCGCAGGTGCAGCCCGACGACATTGTCCAGACGGATACCGATTCGATGCCTACGGTAGATCTATGGCATGGCTGGGTGCTGGCGACATTGGAGGATGAGGTTAATGGGATTCGACGAACCACTACGGCGCAAAAATCAATCAGGAATCTTAAGGTTACGAACCCTCAGGATGTTCAGCAGACCGTCGCCCTTGTATTTACTGTCGAATCAATTGAAATCCCACGTTCCCTGTGGGTCAACATCGGCAATCGTTTTGTCGCGACCTACACACTTCCGGCTAATCATCCGCAGACGCTTGTTGTGGAGGATATCGAGTTAGATCCGGGAGAAAACTTTGTCACGTTTTACTCACCCGATCGGGAATCGGAACGTAGTGATGGCGGCTACGAAAGTTTTCGGTTTAATGTGCCGTTTGTGATGGGGACTGCGACGCGTGACCGAAAGTTCTCAATTGCTGAGGCCGGGGCCTATGACATTTCGGTGCTCGTCCCACCGGGGGAATCATCTTCGGATATAGCGCGGGTTGGATTACAGTCGCTCTCTATCGATGGCCAAGAGTTCGTGGACAAACTCGAACGTCCGTTCAAGCCGGACCATCGCTGTTGCGGGGCCACGGTTGTGTGCACTGGTGGCTTGGTGTGTCCCTTGTCGAAAGAAGCCATGATTCCCATCGTGCGGGCGACCGTACGGCTCGATGCAGGGCTGCATGATTTACGCATCGTTGAGGCATCTGGACGGGTGCATCCGGTGATGATCAGTCCGTGGCAGGATCCGGAAAACGTGAGCCTGGAAGCGCCGAACCTGACATTCGAACGCTTACGAGACACGCATTTTCGGGTCACCGCGAATTCCGGGGGTCCATACATTCTTGTCCTGAATGAACTCTATGATGCTCGGTGGCGAGCTTCCGTTGACGGGCAGGCGAGTAAGCACCATATCGAGGTCAATGGGTTCGCGAACGGATTTTTGATCGAAGCCGAGGGGGAACATGTCGTCGAGATTAAATTCGCGCCCCAGTCTTTGGCTGATGTTAGCGTTGTTGGATCGACGATTGTGATCGTTGGCCTGGTGGCTGGTCTTGCTTTGTCCGGCGTTCGCAGGCGTCGTTTTCGATGAATGGTCAGCCATCCGTTGAGAAACGGGTAATCCATGGGGCTGTAATCGTGCGTTTTGGCCAATGGGCAATAGCAGTAGTTGCCGTGCTTGCCACGCTTGGGATAGTGGCTATGTTTGGACAACGGCAGCGGACCTTCGAACCCTGGTCGTTGGGAGATCCCATCGGCGAGATTGTTCGCCTTCAACCCGGGCAGAGCGTGAGCCAAACGATCGAAATCCCTGGCGGAGGTGTCGGCGGGTTTAGTGCAGTGGTTCGTGCGTTTCCACGTGATATAAATCCGGTGGCTATCAATTTACGGGTTCGTCGATCTGGCACCACACGGGAAATTCTTCGCGAATCTGTCACGGTGGTATCTGAAGGCGGCCATAGCACCATTTCGACAGGTCAATTATCGCCGGTCGATGCGCGGTCGGCGGGCAAGCTTGATTTTGAGATCGAGGTAGCCAGTACGTCGCCGGGCGAACTCGGCATCTTGGCCTCGAGAACTAAGAATATCGGTCCGGGATTGTTGACGATCAATGGGGGCACCTACAGATTCCGAGCTTCGGGCAGAGATAACGCCAATGCTGTCGGTTGGACCGGTGGGCATGCTTCGGATGACAAGCCTCGGCGGCATGGCACGTGTAGCGGGTTATGTGCTGGCCCTTGGGTTGTTGTCGGTCGTCGCTGCCGGACTTGTGATGCGGGCCTTCAAGAAACTCTTCGAGGTGTTCCCGTCTCGATTTATCGACGGGCCAACTGTTGTACTTGGTGTTCCGCTTTTGATGCTCACCGTTGTGCAGGCAACCGCGACAATGGTGGTGGGTGATAGCCAGATGTATCTCGACGAAATACGAGATGGGTTTTGGAGGGCGGCCTTCGCGCTGCCGATCCTCGGGCTATTAGTTGGGGTTGTCGCGGTTTGCCTTTCGACCCTCGGGCGAAAGGTCGTAGCTCAAACGCGGAATGGTCGGGCTGACCCTCGTCAAATCTGGCAGTCGGCTCGTGCTCACCCTTGGCAATTTCTTGGGCGACCGATACACCAATGGCGGGTTCTGGTTGGAGCCGCACTTTGGTTGATCATGCTGGCGCTTGTACTAGATCTCTGGAGAGTTGGCGGGTTGACCCAGGTGGTGGCCGGTGTGGCCGAGATTGTTATGGGTGGTGCGGTGGTTGCGGCAATACTGGCAAGTTCTGGTGGCCGATCGGCGGCTTGGGGCGCAGGAGTTACCCAGCGGGCCATCGTTGTGGCCGGGGTGGTGGTTAGTGTCGGGATTTTTGCGCTTGTCTTGTTCTTTGTCGCAACCGCGATCGATGAGTCGTCGATCGCGGTACTGATTCAAAATTTTGTCGGTCGATTGTCGTCTCGCGGCTGATTTCTGGAGATGAACCTGTGAAAACAGTTGTTGGGGCGGGCCTATGGGTATTTCTGACCTAGCGATGCTCGGGGTTTGAGGATGGTTATGAGATATCTGTTCCGTTTGCTCCAATCGTCATGGGCCATCCCAGGTGTCGTCATCATCCTTGGGTTTGCGCCGATTTTCTGGGCGCCCTTGGATGTCATGCTCATCTCTGAGGATTCCGCATTGCCCCGGGTGCCGGCACAGTTCCATCTGTCTTTGCACTCATGGAACCCACTACTTAATACGGGGACCCCGTATAACGTGGCACACACGGCCATTCTCGTATTCGGCCAGCAAGCGCTGTTGCAAGCAATCGGGTTAACGCCTGCTGTGGCTCAACGAGCGGTAATGATTCTGTGGTTCATGCTCCCAGGCCTTTCCATGGTGCTGTTGGTTCGAACGCTCTTTGGTAGTGGCCGACTGGGTGATAGCTGGAAACCAGCGGCTCTCGTGGCTGCCAGTTTTTACATGTTCAATTTGTACCTAGAAAACGTCTGGCTTGGTTTCAATATTGCAGTTTTGAGCGCCCAGGCGGTTCTTCCGGCCGTTATTTCGCTTCTTATTCTCGCCTTTGATCGACGTATTGGTTTACGTCGGTTTGTGCTGCTGTTTGCGCCGGTGGCGCTCTGGGGATCTGGGATTGGGGTGAACCCCCCGGTTGTAGCTGTGGTTCTCGGTGCGGTGCTCCTAGTTGTTGTTCTTTATCCAGTGCTTACCGGGCGGTGGCGCGAGCTTGCGTACCTTGGCCGGGTTGGGATCATTTTTGTGTTGGGGGTGTCTACCGCCGCCCTGGTTAATGCCTTCTGGCTCATCCCATTCGTCGGTCAGCTCAGGGCCACGTCTGGTGCGGAAATCACGGCGACCGCCGAATTGGCATCGACATGGTTGCAGGGACTCTCGAGTTCAACGTCTATTCCGAATGTGTTGCGCTTTCAGGGTGACTGGACGTGGTATCAAGGATGGAACGAGCCGTATCGAGCGCATTCGACCGTCTACCAGTCAACCTTCGTATTGCAGGCGTTGGCCTGGCTTGTACCGGTGCTGGCATTGCTGGGCTCGGTGGTTCGTGGCCCATCCGTCCGACATTTATTTACGGTCTTTGCGGTGATCGGGTTTGCCCTGAGCATGGGTACCCACGAGCCAATGACCCAGGTGTATCTATGGCTAGTGGAGCATGTGCCGGCTTTTTGGATTGTCCGGAGCCCGTGGTTTAAGTTCACCTTAATTACAACGATCGGTGTGGCTGTGTTGATCGGGGTGACATTCGCCCAACTGCATGTGCGTCTTCGTGATCGGCCGTTTCCTCCCGGTGCGTGGTATCGATTTCGTGGGGCCCTTTTTGTGTTGCCTGTAATTGGGGTGATGGCTGTCAACATGGTGTATGCCTACCCGGTAACCACAGGCAAGATCTTTACAACCGATGACGATCGGGACTATTTACCGCACAACCGTGTACGGGTGCCGGCCTTTGTTGATGCGGCCTCTCAATGGATAGACGCGGAGAGCTCAGATGGGCGTGTGGCGGTTCTTCCTGATACGACGGTCTGGGCCAATACCTGGGGCTACAACGGCTTTGGACCGCCATTAACCCAGCTTGGGGCCACCACTCCGGTGGTGTACGCGTTTTCGACGGTGTTTGGATCGCTGGTGGCAGCCACGAACGCCGATTTGAATGCGGTGACGTATGACGCCATTTATGGGGACAAGACTAGACGGGCTGACGAACTTTTGAAGCTTATGGCGGTTCGCCATATCAGCCATGAGACAGACATTAAGCATTGGCTCTACGCGGGGGACACGGATGATCCGGCATGGGTACGCGAGCGCCTCCGTCGACAACTGGGTGTTGGGGATCCGATGACTTTTGGAACCTGGGACGTCTATCCAGTGACGTCGTCTCTTCCGCACACGTATGCCACCGATCAACATGTCGTGGTCGCTGGGGGCCTCGACGTACTACCAATGCTGATTGGGTCCTCATTTCTTGAGGCGCCTGCCCTGATATTTACCGATCGTGAACCGCCGCGTGGTGTTTCCGCGGCGCTCACGTCTCCTGATCTGGACAGCATTGTTTTGTTCGAGAGTGGTGCAGAAGAACTAGCCCTTGCAGAGGTTCCGTCGAGGTACCGATATGGAGTTCCCAAGCGGGGAGCGCCAGTAACGTTCCATATCGATACGCCGGGCACACATTCAGTTTTTCTCAAGGCAAGGCGAAGAGGCCAGTTTCCTTCAGGGCAGCTGCAGATCGATGGGACTAGCGTGGACCTTTCGCAGGAGTCGTTCCCTGGTACCTCGTTCTGGGTTCATCTGGGGGATTTTGAGCTGGCTTCCGGTGTCCACCGACTCGACGGTGCGTTGGATGTGAGTGTAGCGGCGGAACTAGTTGTAGTGCCGGCCCATCTTCCTCGCGAACTTGTCGAGGCCACCATCAAACTTCTTCGGAGCGGTACCGTCCCAGTGTCATACGTGGCTTCTACCGAACGCGGTGCCCGTCCGGTGACCGCGCCCTTGGATGCGGAAGACCGGGTGGTTTGGATGGCGTTTGCTGAAAACTTTCCGACGACTGAGCTAGTTGATGGAGATGCGTGGCGATGGCTCACTGGAGATGGCAAGCGGGCGTTGACGATTGAGAATCAATCTGAGACCACGACATTAACGAACATTGTGTTCAAGGTGCGGTCGCATGAGACGCCTCGTGACCTATACGTATACGTTAACGAGGAGCAACAATTTCTTGGTCGAATCCCAGGGGATCGGTCGGTTGATGTGTTGCTTCGTGCGGTCGAGCTTCAGCCTGGTGAAAACGTAGTCTGGTTCTATTCGCCGTTTGGCGGTACGCCAGTCGGCGATCGCCAACTGACGTTTGCGGTTCGAGAAGATTCGCTTCGTGCTGGGCGTTTGGTATACGAATTTCCTCTGGAAACTCATGTGCCGGGGCCGTATCTGTTAAGTATTCGTTCATATGGATCCGACGGTGATGTCGATTCGGTCAGCGCGACCCTCGATGGTCGACCACTGGTACTTATGTCGCGGGACCGATTAGGCGAGGGGACCTTTGAGCTTCCGTTAAACCTCTCGGTTGGCACTCAGCAACTTGCGATCCACCAGCAAAAAGCGGAACAGTACGTGGTTCGTGTTGTGCCGAAAACGCTTTCCTCTGGTCGTACACATGCTCCGACCATGGTGGATGTACAACACCGCGATCCGTCGTCCGTTCGGCTTCGAGTGGTCACGGCAGGACCAGGTACGTTGGTCTTTGGCGAGTCGTATGACCCACGGTGGGAAGCGACAACTGAGGGCCAGGTCCTCCAACATCATGTGGTGAACGGTTTTGCAAATGGATACAAGATCCCGGCTGCTGGTGTGTATAACGTGAGCATTGAGTTCGTACCTCAACGGCTGTTTCATTGGGGAGCCGCGATATCGGTTGGAAGTGTGGTGGTGCTTGGCATTGCGGTTATAGGAGTGCTTGGAACTCGTGTGTGGTCGCGGCTCCGTCGATTAACGACGAGATGAACGATGTCGGAGACGATTCTCAGGTGAGACTCATATGCGGCAGCTTGGAGCTTTGGCGGTTCCGATGATTCGACGAGGCTGGATAACATCGCATCGGATCGACTACCTGGCGATTCTCGTTTTCGGTCTCACGCCGCTCTTGTGGTTCAGGGAAGGAGCGCTTCTTAATTCCGAGGATTTAATGGTTCCCCCAAATTGGACCGAGTTCATCAGGTTCTGGTTCATTTGGAATGATCAGATCGGAACTGGAGCTCCGGCGATTCTTGATTCAGGACGATTTGTCACCCTGTTTATAGCGGCGGCGCTGCAGGCTTTGGGGGTGTCGCCCGTCATGGCGCAGGCTGCTCAGTTTGTGTTTTGGTTTACGCTCCCTGGTTTTGCCATGTACACCCTCATGGCATCGGTTTATGAAGGGCCATGGCAGCGACTTTCGCGTCTCGCCGCGGTGTTGTTCTACATGTTTAATTTGTGGCTCATCTCGAACTGGATGGGATACAAGGAACCGATGATTGCGGCAGTCGCGGTGTTGCCTTTCGCACTTGCCTATTGGATCCGAACTGTGAGTCGCGATGCTGACTATGCACGAGCAGTGTGTGCGACGGGTCTCGTGTCGATTCTGGCGACTCCAATTGGTAACAACGTTACCGAGATGGTCGCTGCGATGGCTGTGCTACCCATGTTTATGGCTACGGCAGCGACCGCAATGGTGGTTCGGAGGCACTGGGCTCGGGCCGTTCGCATTGGCATATCTGCGGCTGCGGCGTCTGTTGTGTGGGTGGCCATCAATGCTTTCTGGATTGTGCCGGAACTTCGTGGTCTGGGCGTGGTTACGAAGACCAGTGATGTCGATATGTTTCGGGGTGTGAGCAGGCAATTTCTTGAAGGACAAAGCCTTTATACATCGTTGACCAATGTGGTTCGGCTGCATGGTGACTGGACGTGGTTTCAAGGTCTTGTTGATCCCTATCGCACGTATGCTGAGACGTACACCTCTCATCCCATGATTATTTTTGGTGGGTGGGTATTTGTTGCAGTCGTGATCACGGGCGTCGTGTTAGGTCGGGGTCGTTTCAAGCATTTCTTTGTCGGGCTAGCAGGTCTCGGTCTTGTACTCGGGGCAGGTCTAAATGCTCCATGGGGTGATGTATACGTCTGGGTCGTGGAGCATGTCCCTGGGGCTTGGTTGTTTCGCAGCCCCTGGTTCAAGTTCACGCTGTTCACGGTCATCGGATATGCGGTTCTTATTGGCCTGGCGGCTCCAGTGCTCGTGCGCGTCTGTATAAGCAGGTGCCAGCGAATGCTGCGGATGGAGGCTCGTCGGAGCACAATAGTCGCCGCCGGAAGCACGATGCTGTTCGCGGTGATCTTAGGTCCTGTGTTGGCGTACCCGCTCACGCTGGGCTTGTTTTTTGCGACGGATGATGAGCGAACATTCCTCAATCCCAATCATGTGACGCCGCCTCCCTATGTGCTAGCTGCGGGCACATGGTTGGATAGTCAGGAGGACTCCTTTCGAATCCTTTCGGTGCCAGGAGATATTCCTTGGTTGAGTGATTGGGGCTACTCGGGCTTTGGCTCCTATATCCAGTGGATGACAACGAGACCTGTGATGTTTGCAGGATCGACAGACCGCATGAAAGTCACACAGGGTGCTCCAAGGCCAGTGCAAGCATTGGTGGAACAGCTTGAGTCTGATCTTTTAGATCACCGTTCAGGCTCGGCCGGTCGATTGGCAGCTCGTCTAGGCATCGACACCGTGGTGCATGAGCGGGATGTCCGATATGACTTCTACCAAGGTACGGGCTATCGAACTGACGACTCTCCTGAGCATGTAACGCAGCTGTTGTCACAGCAGGCGGGTATGGCGTTGGACAGGACATTTGGAGCATGGGATGTCTATACAGTCGATAGGGTGACACAACGATTCTGGGTGCCTGATGGTTTAGCCGTACTGTCGACGGAAGATCCAAGGATTTTTGCTCGATTGGTGGAGACCGGGATGCTCGAGGGAATCGCGACTGTACCTGCCGACCCCGTTGTCGGGGATGGGAACGCCTTGACTATTCGTCTGGGCGGACGAGATCAGGCTTCGGGATCCGATGGTATCTGGGTGTTTGATACGTCGTCTGGCACGGTTGATTCTGAGCTAGTGAGTTCTGTGTCATTAACAATCGGGGTTGGTGATGACGAGGAGTGGGGACGTCGAGAAGAACTAACTCCGGGGTCCGAGTGGCGGTGGGTTAAGTCTCAGCACGGCCCGCACTTTATGGTGTCAAATGGATCCGATACAGCGGCAGCTGCAGAACTCCACCTCCGAGTTTTTTCGTATGCGAGAGATCGAACGTTCTATGTGTACGTGAATGAGGAACTGGTGAGTCTTGAGGAGGTTAAGGCTGACCAAGTTCAGGTGATACGAGTGACTGGTGTACGGTTGAATCCTGGTGAGAACGCGGTTGGGTTTTATACGCCGTTTCAATCAGATGTTCGTGATGGTGAGAACGTGGCGTTTGCTGTAGAGCAAACGCCACAGATTGGTAATGGCCGCTTTGTTCTGGAGCCTCGGATTCCGGCCTCTGGACAGGCCAGTCTGACAGTGCTTATGGAGCCGTTAGGCGAAGCGGGAATACCCGGCGGGGCTCCTCCAGAACTCGGGCTTCTTGTTAATGGGCAACCGAAACGTTTGTCTTCAGGCGGCCCTGGTGAACTCGGGGTGTACCGCGGCGTAATCAAGCTCAGGCGCGATTTGCGTATTGAAATTGCGCAGCAAGGGCAAGAAGAATACGTGGTGTTACTCCATACAACATCCACGAATCCCGTGCGGGAGGCAAATGCGTCGGTTCGCGTGCTGGAGGAAAGCCCGTCTGGATATCAGCTGATCGTGGAAGGACAGGCCCCATACCTTTTCGTCTTTAATGAATCGTTTCATCCGGATTGGGAAGCGTCTATTGACGGTGAGCGTTTAGACCACATTAAGGTCGATGGTTATGCCAATGGATTCTGGGTGCATCAGCCTGGTGTGCAGCATGTGACGGTGGAATTTTCGGTCCAGCCGGCCTTTACGATTTCGGTCCTCGTGTCCGCAATATCGTTGATGATGGTCGCTATCGGTTGGGTTGTGTTTCAGAGGAGGTCGACGGAGCCTTTTCGACCGCAGGGGGACTAGGGAGCGACGGTTTGTCAGGAGGATGTTCGCTCGATGCTTGGCTGTGTCGTCGGATCCGGTACGGGACGGTGTTGTCGGAGTGTTGATACAGCCGAACAATTAATTCCGCGACAAGTCCAAGAAGAATGAGCTGAACCCCAACGATTAAGAGTACGCCTGCCAACATGGTGAGGGGACTTTGGACAATAAACCCCCCTCCCCCCAGACGCCATATCAGCAGACCTAGGGCAACGGTAAATGCGCTTACCACCATGGCAAGACCAGTTCCTCCGATCAATCGGATCGGTTTCGTACCTTGGGAGGCCATGAATTGAAGGGCAATGAGATCCAGGATCACCTTGTAGGTGCGTGACAGACCGTACTTGGACTGTCCGTGTAGGCGTGGGCGGTCGGTTATTGGGACTTCTATGATCCTTGCTCCGAGATGATGGGCTTGTGCCAGGATCATTCGATGACCATCACCATATAGTTGAAGTTCATCTGCTAGCGTTCGATCAAAGACCTTTAGCCCACAGCCGTTATCACGAACCTGAGAGCCCACGATCTTTCCGATGAGCCAATTCGCGATCGTCGATGGCAATCGCCTTCGCCACCACGAGCCCGCACGCTGTTGCCGCCATCCGTTTACGACCTCAAAGCCTTCGTCTAACTTCGCGATCATTCTTGGGATATCCGCAGGGTCGTTTTGAAGATCGCCATCAAGCGTGACAACAATTTCTCCTAGGGATTGCTTGATCCCGGCATCAAGGGCTGCCGACTGACCATAGTTTCGTGCGAGTTCAAGAAAGCGAACGTGGTCCTTTGACTGCGAAAGCTTTTCAAGTTCAACGATTGTTTGATCCGTGGATCCGTCGTCGACAAAGACCAGCTCGAACCGGAAAGCCCGGAGTGCCTCTTCGACTTCCCGAGCGACCGTCGGCACGTTCGCAGCTTCATTGTGTACAGGAACAATAACTGAGATCAGACGTTGGGATTCAGGCATTAGGGTGTTCCATGGATCTCACCGAAATTTGTTCGAACTGGTGGATCTGTCAGCGTAATCATGCCATTGCCGGTTACCCCGCTTGTATGACTAGTGCATGATTTCGAAGTCATTTGCCGCTCGTTCTGGGCCGAAGAGATTTGGGAGCTTATATAGCCTAGCTAAGGGCGAGCCGTGATTCAGTATTGGTTTGGGGATCGGAAGACAGGCGGTCACGTCCGGTTGAGGCTGTTTCGGATGGGCTGTTGGAGTGGCCAGATCACATAAATCATTGCCGTGATCAGCGCTAACACGGAGACGACAATGCCAGCGAAATACCAGGGTTGGAAAACGTAGTCGACATCTATGTCAACGGTATCCGTGTCCTCGATGATGAATCCTGATAATCCGCCTCCGACAGGCAGGGCTGAGAAAGATCCCAGGGAGGTTGATGCTACCCATCCCGAATCGTATGGCAATCCGAAAGTTACTACAGCGGGTACCTGCGTTACGTGGACACGATGACGATGGGAAGTTGTCCCATCTGATCCGGGGATGTACCTCCCCAAATAACTGGGGTAGCCATGTAGTAGCCGCGATGGTTTCAACGATTGATCGCTTACTGCGATTGTGTTTACGGCAGCGAACCCGTGTCCTGAGGAGATTTCAAGAGTTACTGGTTCGTTGCCCGGGTCAGTGACAGATCCCACAGGAACCCAGACGAGCCGTGGGGAACCCGTGTCCGATATGTCTAGCGTGTTCGAAGAAGTAGAAGACCCTCGTAGACGCATTGCAAGGTGGGCAACGTTCGAGCCTACGAGCACCCGTGCGTAAATCTCACGGTGTCCTGTTGGCTCAACTGGAATGCGAATAAGGAGCGGCGAACTCTTGACGGTGCTTTCATCTCGGCGGATCCACGACATGCCGAGGCCGTAATCAAGATCCATAACACGAAGGTTTTCTACCTTGAGGGTTGCCAGCCATCGTCGGAATCCGGATGGCGTGCCATCTGCATACTCCCAATCCTGTGAGGTATTCGCAGAGGTCCTCATGTTCACGAAGGATTCGGATGGGTGGCAGGCAAGGGCAACAGCGCGTACATCCGTTCCAGGGGCCGCAGGTGGGACTCCAGAAAGACTGCTCCTGCTACAGGTGTTCGGTGCGACATCGACAACAAGACTTGTCGCGTTGCCTGTCGCTAAACCTCGAATTCCAGTCACCGATGCCCAGGGTGTGTTGTGACCAGAAGGGGATGGCTGATGTTTAAATTCGAAGTAGGAAAGTACATTGTTTTGGTACAGCAGTTTGAACTGCTCGAGGTCTGCAAGCCGATCACGCAACTCCTGTCCTTCTTTCGTATCGGTTACGACGAGGGTTCGGTCGGCCTGATATGCGGAGATTGCAGCGGTCAGCGATGTTTCGGTCAGCGACTTGACGAGCGCGAGGGGTTTAACCGTGGA
>PVBE012686929.1_pt1 | contig 60251 bp, 41 predicted proteins | sample 1631181 | NCBI WGS metagenome assembly PVBE01 (sample SAMN08397723, study PRJNA350692) | Marine metagenome, whole genome shotgun sequencing project. | isolation source: water | place: Pacific Ocean | collected 2012-04
ATAGCTCGTTGGGCTATCGGCCGCCTGCACCGGAAGCGACGTTGTTGAAGCCGGCTGCGCTCCGCTTCGCCGGCTCCAACAATCTCTTGCCAGCATCGATTCTATGAGTTACGAAGTGGCCTCAACACTTGGGGCAGGTCAGAAACGATGATCGGGGGGGGTCGGCTGGCAACCCGGCAAGCACGGCGCATGAAGCGCCTGGGCGGTAGTAGTGCAACAACAATCAAGGAGGAAGAATGACGACTCGTGCGCTCGTAACGGCAGGCGGGATCTTGTTGCTCGCTGTCACACCCGCCGCCGCACAACAGCTCTATCCGAACGTCACTGGTGAAGTGCTGCTGGAGGACGAGCGCGTCGTCGTACAGCACTTCGCCCTCGAGCCAGGAAAGTGGGAGGGAATCCACGAGCACCCGGAGTACCAGCTGGTGATCGTGTTGCAGCGGAGCGAGGAGGTCACCATGAAGTTCGGCGATGAGGTGAGGGTCGTCGAGGTGTCCGAGGAGGAGCGTGAGCGCATGCGGGTGTTCTGGCGACCCGGGCCGGTGGCGCTCAGCGACGAGCACGAGAGTGGCAACACGGGAACAAGGCCACTCGAATGGATCGCCATCTCCTTCAAGTCTGACTCGATAGCCACCGAAGACAGTCCTTCTTGGTGATTCGCGGTCCGCTACCAGGTCCCCGGGCACCGGTGAGAGGCCGAGACTACCAGCGATAGCCACACGGTGGAAGTCCCAGGTTCGAATCCCGGTGCGCCCACTCCTTCCAACTCCTCATGGTCACAGTACCTTTCAGTGAGGTCTGTTTCTGATTCCTGGTCCGTTGGCATTTTCGCGCCTGATCTTACGAGGGGCGAAAGGGACACGGAGAGGCACTTTCCGTGGATCCTCGCCTGCCCTGGCGATAGTCTGCAGGCGCTCGCCCAGAGAGGACCCGTGGCACCAGCCGCGGGTGCGATTGCGTGCGACGGAGGCACCCCATGCGATTCAGGCTTCTCGTAGTTGCCGTCAGTTCATTGGTGGTTCTGGGGGCCCAGGGATCCGACGATCTGGTGGAGATCGCTCGACTTCCCTCCTACTCCGAGGGGCCGGTCTTCGACCACGACGGGAATCTCTTCGTATCTCATCCACCGTACATCAGCCGCATCAGCCCGGGTGCCGATCCCGTCGTCTGGGCGGAGACCGGTACTCCTAACGGTCACAAGATTCTTGCCGACGGCACACACCTCGTTTGCGATCGAAACGTGCTGCGCCTGAGCGCAAGCGGCGAGACCCTCGGCAACGCGGCGACCGACTGCGGCGGCCACGCACTACGCCAAACCAACGACATCACGCTGGATCCCAACGGAGGTTTCTACTTCACGGATCCTGGCGAAATGCCCGCAGCTGCTGAGCAGCCTATCGGCCGTGTTTGCTACGTAGACGCGGAGGGATACAGCTACCTGGTGGCCGAAGGACTCGGTTTCCCAAACGGGATTGTCCTGCGGCCCGATGGCTCGACGTTGCTGGTGGCGGAATCGACCCGGAATCGTGTCCTTCAGTTCGAGGTGTCCTCACCCGGGAAGGCAAGCGCACCGCGTGTGTTCGCGGATCTGCCAGGCAAGGAAGGTGCGTCCTACGCCGAACCTGATGGAATGGCCCTTGATGTCGCCGGCAATCTTTACGTAGCCCACTACGGCAAGTCCGCCGTCCAAGTCTTGGCGCCTGACGGGGAGCTGCTGCGCACTCTACCCGGCGGAAACGTTGCTACGAGCAATGTCGCCTTCGGCGGGGCCGAGATGGACGACCTGTACATGACAGGAGGAGAACTCGATTACGGCGCTGAAAGCCTCGTCTATCGTCTACATCTCGACGGCACGGGAGGACTGCTCATCTTGCCGTGATGAACGTCACGCGACATGAACGAACGCTAGAACGCCTGATATCACAATCCCCACGTTGGTTACGTGCGGCCACCTGAGGCCGATGGGACCCCTGGCCCCTGCAGACAACCTCCAGCACCTCGCCGTGGGCCCTAGAAGTTGTTCGGAAAGTCGCCGGGTTCGCCGGCGTGCATGCTTTCGGACCACTGCCAATCGAACACCGGCCGATGCACGTTGCAGACGAGCTCCTGCACCGCGCGGTGGCTTTGCTGCCAAGCCGCGTTGGTGAGCGAAACCCACGCGGCATCCGAGTTCGAGATCGTAATCCGACCGAACTGCTGACGCCCGACCACCCATGGAGCATCCATCCGGTGTGACCAGTCGGGATCGAACAGCTCATTCGACCCGGGGGCGTAGGCATGACTCCAGCGGTTGATGATGATGCCTGCGATATCACGCTGTGAGTCGAAGCCACCAGGTCCCAGCACACGATCGAGCTGTGAGCGGATGTTGCGCTCGAAGGTCTCGAAAGTGATCTCCTGCAGCTCGGCCCGGCTGGCCCTCCATTGTTCGCGCGGCGAGAGCCCGGAGCCCGCCTTCTCCAGGATGCGAGCAGTGAGGGACATCCGGACGACAATCGGCTCGTCCGGCGTGGACGCGTTCTGATACCCGCCGATGGCCGCTGGAACGGCCAGCCCGATCGACTCATAGAACATGCCCGGGCAGTTGATCGACGAGACGCCCAGTTTCTGGAACGCACGCCAGTTACGGATAGCCACATTGGTCGCTACGAGCGGCTTCCGCACCGCCATGAGCAGCGCAGCCTTCTGGGACTCCGGCAGGTCCGGCACCAGATAGGGCACGATGTTGTTGGGGCAGGCCATCACGACGCCGCGGGCGCGGACGGTATGGGGTCTGCCGTCGCGCAGATAGGTCACCCCGACTTCCTTGGCCGACACAGGGTCGCCCAGGTGCCTGGCGCGGATCGCCATGCTGGATAGACGAATGCGCACATCGTTCGTCGGACGGTCCAAGGCATCGTAGTCGATATGCTGCAAGACCGAATCATCCGCCGTGTGGCCTGGCATGGCGTCCGGTATCAGCCACCGGACCAGGAGCCGCGCCGCGGTGGTCGCGTTGTCGGGCCAGGCGATGTTCCGTCCCGGGTCTTTGACCAAGTTTGACAACTGCGAGGCGGGCGGGAGGGCCATCCCGTTGAAGCCGGGCGCGCCCTTCCGCCAGGCGTACCAGGCGCTATAGGTGTCCTGGCCGGCGGTCTGGTTGGTCCAGCCCGTGACTCCCACCGAGAGGACGAAGGCTACGGCGTCGGGATGGATCTTGACGACCTTGCTCACAAAGTCGATGTAGCTCATCTTCTTGAGCTGCTCGACCTTCTCCGCGGTCGGGACCCCGGGCATCCAGTCACGGTGCTCGGTGAACAGCTTCAACAAGCCCTCTTGGGTGCCGGCTGAATACGGCGTCTGGGCAAAGAATTTGGCGAACTGAGCACTCGTCGTCCCTCCCTCGCGCCTGGCGCCCCGGAGGCCCAATTCGGGCGGTGGGTCCGTAACGAGCCGGTCCTCACCAGAGGACTCCTTGCCGAAAAACACCGCTTGCCGGAGACCCAACTCTCGCGGGGCGTTCGGGTTGTTGGCCACTTCTTTATCGTGGTGCGCGCGGTCGATCCCGATATCGCGCATCAGCTCCTTTGCCTCGGGCGTAAACGAATTCGGACGCCAGAGGGCGGCGGTGCCGCCGCCCGCAATCAGGCGCGTGCCGTCCACCATGAACTCGTTGCGCACGGCGTGGCCCCCGAAGTCCTCGCACCCGTCGAGCACCAAGACTTTCGAGTGCGGGATCTGCTTCCGACAAAAATATGCGGCGCCAAGTCCGGCCATGCCGGCACCGACGACAACCAGGTCGTAGAACTCGCCGGTATCGACCGGGTCGTTGAACGCGCTCCCGTCGCGGACAGCATGCCCGGCATTCATGGCCGCGTCAGTTTGGCCACGGAGCCCTTGGATCATGGGTGGGTAATCCGCAGGTGCAGCTTGCGGAGCGGACATCGGCGGTGGCGGGGATGCCGGCTGCGCGTGCACGGGGGTGCCACCTGCCAGAGCGGGGACCATCATCGTCCCCCCGACGGTTATGGCCGCGCCGTCCAGGAAATCCCGCCGCGAGATTTCAGCATCCATACCGAGTGCGCGATCACGCTTCTTCTCGTTCATGACACAGCTCCTGTCAGCAAGATCACGAAGGCCCCAAGTCGCCTGCCCGGGAGGGCTAACCGCCCCACGCCCTTGTAGATAGCGTGCGGATGCAAGCACGGCTTCGCCACTATGTCCAGGCCGAGCGCTGAGGCCGCCCTCAGACCGCGCCGCCTTAGTGGCCCCCCTTGCCCCGTTGGATCTCGAGTTCCCCGGCTATAGGCTTCAGGCGCTCATCCACCCCTCTGCGGCAGCGCCGTGGAACCCGGCACCAAACTAGGCCCATACGAGATCATCGAGCAGCTCGGTGCAGGCCCTGTTGCGACTGAAGATATCGGATCCGCGGCCCAACGGCGTTAATGTCATTCAAGTAGCACAGGATGTACCCGAAGTAACAACAGGCACGCACTGGGCGTACGGCGGTGGCGGCGGCGCGTATGGTGTGCTGCGCAATGCTCACTACTTCGTCCTGATCTACTACAGCCAGGTTCTTGGACTGGACCCGGGCCTGGCCGGCCTGGCGGTGGGTATCGGCCTGGTATTCGACGCCATCACAGACCCACTGATCGGCTACCTGTCCGACAGTACCCGCTCGAGGTGGGGTCGGCGTCACCCCTGGCTGTACGCCTCGATTCTCCCGCTAGCCGCTTCATTCTATTGTCTTTGGCATCCGCCGGATTACATCGAGGGCCACACACTACTGTTCACCTGGTTGGTGGTCTGTAATGTTTCGGTGCGCACCGCGCTCACCATGTTCATGGTGCCGGCCTATGCCATCGTGGCCGAACTGACCTCAGACTACGACGAGCGCACTCGACTGCTGACCGGGTTCCACGTTGTCTACTCGACGTTCAACAACGGCATGTCAGTGCTGATGTATGCCGTTTGGCTGGTACCCACTGAGGAATACGCCGACGGTGTAATGAACCCGTCGGGTTACCAAAATGCGGGCCTGGTCGGCACCGTTATCATCGTCGTGTCTTTGCTGGTCTTTACCATTGGGCTACGCCGATTCATACCGCGACTCAGGCAGTACAAGATCGATAGCCCGCCCAGCCCGAGCCAGTTTTTCCGTCAGGTAGCAGACGTGTTCCACAGCGCATCGGCGCGCATCGTCGTCCTGGGCGGTGTCTTGTACTACGCCGGCGTCGGAACCTTCACCGCACTGTGGGTATACATCTACAGCTATTTCTGGGAGTTCACCAGCGAGCAGATTGCCATCATCGTCGTTCCCAAGGCTGTAGCCGCCCTGTTCCTACCGCCGGCCATAGCGCGTTGGGGGGTCGGGCGCGAGAAAAAAACCGTGGCCATCGCAGCATTGCTGGGCGCTATGGCGATCTACGTGATTCCCATCAGCCTGCGCCTGCTCGGTATCTTCCCCGAGAACGGCAGTGAGTCCCTGTTCCGGATCATGCTGGTGGCCGGGGGTTTCGAGACCATGCTTCTGTTGTTGTTCGGCATCTGCTGGCGCTCCATGATTGCGGACCTGACCGAGCGAACAGAATTGGATACCGGGCGTCGCAACGAAGGCGTGATCTCCTCGACGATTACTTTTACCTCCAAATGCGCCGACGCACTGGGTACGTTGATTGCCGGTGCCGTGCTGGCGCTGATCGCGTTCCCCACTGAGACCGCTGTTGGTGACGTTCCAGCGGATGTGATTGCCAAGCTGGGGTTGGTATACGGGCCGATGGTATTCCTGATCTGGATGGGGGCGATCCTGACCCTCAGTCGCTATCGGATCAGCCGTGCACGCCATCAGGAAATGCTGGAGCGTCTTTCCAATCTGTAGATTGCCGAGGTCCTTTGGGCTCAGGTAAGCAAACATCGCGGGATCCGGCTTGTACTTGCTCGATACAACGGGCAAGACGCGCGATTCCTTCACGGGTGTCCGAGACCGTGGCCCAACCAAAGGCGAGACGAATGAATGGACCGCGATCGGCGTGGATGTGGAAGTCCCGACCGTGGGCGAAGCTCACCTCGTGCTCGGCCGCCAACGCTTCCAGCTCGTCAAGGTCCACTCCATCGGGAACTTGCACCCAGATGAACAACCCACCGGGCGGGTGGGACCACGAGCACAGCTCGCCGAGCTCGGCTTCCAGCGCATTCAGCATCGCGTCGCGCTTTTCCTTTAAGCCAACGTTCGCCCGCTCACAGTGCTCCCAGAGATTGTCTTCCAGATACTGGGCGGTGATCGCGGCGGCCAGGGTGTTGGGGCCGGCATCGTGTCGCCGGGCAATGAGCCGGTCGAGCAGCTCGTCGGATGACGCAGTGAGATAACCGAGACGGACCCCGGGGGCGAAAATCTTCGACAAAGAGCACATGTAGATCTGATTGGGACCGTCATCCAGGGCGTAAAGTGCCGGCGGCTTGGGGCTAGCCTCGAAATGCACGTCGCCGTAACAATTGTCCTCGACCACAATGCAATCGTACTCACGCGCGAGTCTCAGCAGCTCGATGCGCCGCTCTCGCGGCATGACCGCGCCGGTTGGATTCTGGTAGGTCGGTATCGTGTAAATGAAGCGCGGCAGCCGATCCTCCTTGTCCAGGCGCGCGAGGGTTTTCGCCAACACCTCCGTATTCATGCCGTGCTCATCGATTGGAACACCTACCATCTCGATACCCAGCGACTTGTAAGCGGTGATGGTGCCCGAGTAGCTGTACTCCTCCATGACCACCACATCGTCACGGCCTTGGCACAACGTCTCCGCAACCAGGGTTACCGCCTGCATGGAACCGTTCGTCAGCATGATCCGCTCAGGGTCCATCGCCACCCCTTCGCGTTCCAGCTCCCGTTTGGCCATCAACCGTCGCAGACCCTCGTGCCCCAAACTGCCGGGGTAAGTGTTGAGCTCCACACCATGCTCTCGAACCGCACGGGCAGCCGCCTCGGCCAGATCCTCGGTGGGAAAAGTTCCCGGGTTGGTGGTGCCGATACTGAAGTCCATGGGGTCCATCATTGACTGCCTCTCAAGACTCAGACTGCGACGTGGAACTCGTAGTAGGGGGATTCATCAAGGAACCACTATAAGCTGACAGCTTGTCAATTCGGTGTCCACAGTTCCATCAGCCAGTTCCAGTGGGTCGTGGCGCGGGCCTCCACGACATCGACGTCCCTCCGCAGCAAGAATCCCTCGCCCACGAGGTCCTCGGCCGATTCACTGACTCTTGCCAGGAACTCGGCCGCCGAACCGTAGAGCGCCTCCAGGGAAGGCCGTGGGTCGCCGGTCGCACGCCGCGCCGCCTCCGTGCGGGGGAGCGGGATGTAACTGCCGATGTAGTTGTCGAGGACTTGGGGCCGGCCAGGTCCCTGATTCCACGGATCCGCGCGGAGAAGCCACGGCGTGTAGGTGGCGAGCGGCGCACGAAGCTCGTAGGGGCGGATACCTCCCCGGGTGTTGCCCAACTCGTCGACCTGCGGTACCAGGGACGGAAACGAGGGACCGAGCTCCGGCGGCTGATTCGTGACCACACCTTCCGACTCGAACCGTGGCCCGTAATCCGTACGGTACGCCACATGCGGCGTGCCGCCCGGTCCGAGCACGCCGGGAATCGGCGGGAAGGCCAGCTCTGGGGGATGTACGAGCGTTCCATCGGCGACGCGAGGATACGTGCTCGGGGGCGGATCGACACCCCGGTCCACCCACTCCACCAACCGCTGCGTCAAGGCTCGGAGGGTAAGCCGGAAGTCCACCGGGTTCCCGCGGTACGCGGGCGTGTTCGCGATTCGGTACTCGTGGGATGGTTCGATCCAGGTGATCATGTGCTGCCCACCGGCGAGCAGATAGATCCGCTCGTTCGGATGCAAGGGCACATCCCGCGCGCCATCCGCGGAGGTGTGGATCAGGGACGCGGCGCGCCCCCAGTACTCGTAGTCGGCGTTGGTCTGGAAGATCAGGGGCAGATGGTCATCCCTCTGCTGACTCAGCAGCCCGCCCCGCGAACCATCGAGCGGATCCTCCTGATCCAGGCTCGTGAAGGGGAACACATCGGTCGGATAGAAGAACGCCGAGTAGGGATGCGCATCCCTGGAGGGCTGCGCGAAGCGATGGTTGAAGCTACCGCGTCCGGCTCCGGCGACCTGGATGAGCATCCCGTCGTAGGCTTTCCGGCCACGTTCGTCCGTGTTCAACCCCTGGTAGAGGAAGTGCCTCAGGAACCTCCCCGTCTGCGAGAAGCCGAATGCGATTCCGCGTTCGACGGGAAAGAGCGCCTCCGGATCGTACTTCGCGTAGGAAATGACATCTCGCACAGCCGCGAGACCCACGCCCACGACCTGTGGGTCCTGCGCCTCGTACACCAGCTCGTAGATCTTCGCCGCCTGGAAGCCACCCTCCAGCCGGATCGCACCGAGCTTCTCCTGGCTCGGGAGACGAATGAACTCCCAGCTCTGTCGGGGGAGGACCTGCCGGGCGCCCTCGCGGCTTTCCCTGACGGTCAGAACGTCGCCGGCTCTGCCGGGCGCGACCGGAGCATAGGCCTCGGGGCGGTTCATGTGCCCGAGCAGCAGGACGTCTTCGCTCCGATCCAGAGTCCAATCCGAGCGTGCCAAGCCCCGGACCGCCTCCGCACCATTCCGGGCGAGAGGAGCACGCAGCCCAAGAGCGTGCCCCCCCTCGGGGATGTCGTACTGCCATCCGATGATCACGATCGTGAGCCCGAGGTCCATCAGCAAGCCGTCGCCGAAGTGTTCGGGGGCCCATGGGTCGGGCTCACGAGTATCCGCAAGGTTGAGGTACTGGAAGGCGGCCAGTCGTCCCCGGTTGCTGACCTCCACCAAGCCAATGCCGCGCCTCCGGGCCGGGTCCTTCGCCTGGAAGGCGCGGAAATCCGCCCACACCTCCACGAGACCGTCGGCGTTCCGAGGCGCCAGCTCCAGATCGACGATGGCTCGATTCTGCGGATTGGCGGGATCGAAGGCGAAGAGGATCCGCCCCACGAGCATCTCGTAAGCCCCGGCTTGTCCGAAGGATCGTCCGCCCAGGATGTCCACGCCCCGATCCACGATCACCCTCACCACGTTCCCCTGAACAGGCTGGCAATCGGCCAGGAGGAGCGCCGTCACGATGGCTACGGGCAGGAAACTCTCTGTGAGAAGGCGGTGAGTCATGTAGCCTCCTTGATGCCGTTGGACCGACGTGTCGATCCGTTATGCTGCTTAGGACGCGTGCCATCTATCATCAGAGCTTCAAGAACTGGAACTGGATTCCGGGATCTACACAACCATCCTCGAGGAGACGTGAGAATGAAGAAGAGCCACCGCGAGCTGGGCATCGACCGGGAGATCAACCGTCGCGACTTGCTGAACGGAGCGGGCATCGCGATCGCGGGAACGATCCTCGCGCCGCGGGCCTCGGCCGCTAGCACCGCTCCGATGGAGCCAAGCCCTCCACCCGCAGATGAATCTGTGCCCACAGGGGGTACCGGCCACTACCTGTATGTCGCGACTCCTGGGATCATCGATCATTTGGGTTACGGGGGTCACGGATTGCTGGTTTTTGATATGGACGACAATCACAAATTCGTGAAACGAATTGGCACCAGAGGGTTCCATGACGATGGCACCCCATCAAATGTCAAGGGCATTGATGTCAGTGTGCCGCTCAACAGTGTGTACATCAGCACCTTGGAATCTATGCAGCGGATAGATCTGAGTACGGAAGAGGTGCTGTGGGAAGTTGACTACGAGGGTGGCTGTGACCGTATGTCAATTTCACCTGATGGCATGACCATGTATTTGCCATCATTAGAAAAAGAATTTTGGAATGTCGTGAGCACCGAAACCGGTGATGTCATTACCAAGATCCTGGTAGATACCAGTGCGCACAACACGATTTACGGTCCTTCGGGAACTCGAGCATACATGGCGGACTATAAATCTCCCTGGCTGTTCGTTGCAGATACCAAGACGCACACGATCGTACAGAAGGTAGGCCATTTCAGTGCCCCTGTTCGACCGTTCACCATGAAAAGCGACGAGTCGATTGTGTATGTGAACGTTGATCACTTGCTGGGATTTGAAGTGGGTGATTTGAGAACAGGAGAAAGGCTAGCGAGCGTTCGGGTCCAGGGTTGGAACAACGGTCCGGTGCAGCGGCATGGCAATCCAAGCCATGGAATAGCTTTGACCCCAGATGAAACAGAAGTATGGGTTTGCGATGGCGTTAATATGCGCATGCATGTTTTTAGCGCCGAAGCCCCTTACCAACAGCTCACCACCATTGCGCTACGTGATATGCCGGGTTGGGTCACTTTCAGTATTGATGGTCAGTATGCCTATGCATCCAGTGGCGAAGTGATTCATGCCAAGACACGGAAGATTTTGTACCTATTGCAAGATGAACATTACAATGCCGTTTGCAGCGAAAAGATGGTCGAGATATTTCTGCAAGACGGCAAAGCAACCAAGGCAGGCGACCAATTTGGCTTGGGCAGATTGCCTCTAGCAGGAGATTAGGTTTGATCGGAGAGTCGGGCATCCGTCTCAACCGCTACATGCCAGCAATTCAGAAAACGTAGTTGCATCGAGCCTTCGGAAGCGCTTTTCCGCCACCGTGAGTGCCTCAGCAGCTCGGCGCACGAAACCCCGCCCGGTCACCTAAGATCAGGCGGGGTTTCCATTTCCACCAGTAGGCCTGGGTAGCGGTGCTTGCCTCTGACCCGCTCTCTTCAAAAGGCGGGCTCCTCCTGGCCGAGGACCTCAAGCACCTCGCCGTGAACCCTAGAAGTTGTTCGGAAAGTCTCCGGGTTCGCCGGCGTGCATGCTTTCGGACCACTGCCAATCGAACACCGGCCGATGCACGTTGCAGATGAGCTCGTTCACGCAGCGGTGGCTTTGCTGCCACGCCGCGTTGGTGAGCGAAACGAACGCGGCATCCGAGTTCGAGATCGTGATCCGACCGAATTGCTGACGCCCGACCACCCATGGGGCGTCCATCCGGTGTGACCAGTCGCGATCGTACAGCTCATTCGACCCGGGAGCGTAGGCATGACTCCAGCGGTTGATGATGATGCCCGCTACATCACGCTGTGCGTCGAAGCCGCCAGGTCCCAACACGCGATCGAGCTGTTCGCGGATATTGCGCTCGAACATTTCGAACGTGATCTCCTGCAGCTCGGCACGGGCGGCCTTCCACTGTTCGCGCGGCGGGAGCCCAGAGCCCGCCTTCTCCAGGATGCGGGCGGTGAGGGACATCCGGACGACAATCGGCTCGTCCGGCGTAGACGCGTTCTGATACCCGCCGATAGCCGCTGGGACCGACAACCCGATCGACGAGAAGAACATGGCCGGGCAGTTGATTGACGAGACGCCCAGCTTCTGGAACGCACGCCAGTTACGAATGGCCACATTGGTTGCGACGAGCGGCTTCCTCACCGCCTCATGTAACGCAGCCTTCTGGGACTCCGGCAAGTCTGGCACCAGATAGGGCACGATGGCGTTGAAGCAGGCCATCACGACGCCTCGAGCGCGGACGGTTTGGGGTCTGCCGTCACGCAGATAGGTCACCTCGACTTCCTTGGCCGTTTGCGGGTCGCCCAGGTGCTGGGCACGGATCACGGTGCTGGACAGACGAACGCGGACATCGTTCGTCGGACGGTCCAAGGCGGCGTAATCAATCTGCTGCAGGACCGAATCATCTGCAGTGCGGCCTGGCAAGGCGTCCGGTATCAGCCACCGGACCAGAAGCCGCGCCGCGGTCGCCGCGCTGTCGGGCCAGGCGATGTTCCGTCCCGGGTCTTTGACCAAGTTTGACAGCTGCGAGGCGGGCGGGAGGGCCATCGCCTTGAAGCCGGGCGCGCCCTTCCGCCAGGCATACCAGGCGCTATAGGTGTCCGGACCGGCGGTCTGGTTGGTCCCACCCGTGGCGCCCACCGAGAGAACATGGGCCACCGCGTCGGGATGGATCTTGACGACATTGCTCACGAAGTCGATGTAGCTCATCTTCTTGAGCTGCTCGACTTTCTTCGCGGTCGGCACGCCGGACATCCAGTCGCGGTGCTCGGTGAACAGCTTCAACAAGCCCTCTCGGGTGCCGGCTGAATACGGCGTCTGGGCAAAGAACTCGGCGAACTGGGCGCTCGTCGTCCCTTCCTCTCCACGGGCGCCCCGGAGGCCCAATTCGGGGGGTGGGTTCATGACGAGCCGGTCCTCACCAAAGGAATCCTTCCCGAAGAACGTCGCTCGTCGGAGACCCAGCTCTCGCGGGGCGTTCGTGCTGTTGTCCAGTTGTTTCTCATGGCCCGCGCGGTCGATCCCGATATCGCGCATCAGTTCTTGTGCCTCGGGCGGAAACGTATTCGGACGCCAGAGGGCGGCGGTGCCGCCGCCCGCAATCAGGCGAGTGCCGTCCACCATGAATTCGTTGCGCACGGCGTGGCCGCCGAAATCCGGGCACGCGTCGATCACCAGGACCTTCGAGTGCGGGATCTGCTTCCGATAGAAATAGGCGGCGCCAAGTCCGGCCATGCCGGCACCCACGACCACCAGGTCGTAGAGCTCGCCGGTATCGACCGGATCGTTGAACGCACTCCCGTCGCGGACAGCATGCCCCGCATTCATCGCCTCGTCAGTTTGCCCGCGCATCCCCGTGATCCTGGGTGGATAATCCGCAGGTGCGGCTTGTGGAGCGGGCACCGGCGCTGGTGGGGCTGCCGTCTCCGCGTGCGCGGGGGTGCCGCCTGCCAGAGTGGGGACCATCATCGTCCCCCCGACGGTTATGGCCGCGCCGTCCAGGAAGTCCCGCCGTGAGATTTCTGCATCCATGCCGAGTGCGCGATCACGCTTCTTCTTGTTCATGACACATCCCCTGTTAGCAAGATCACGAAACTTCGATGTTGGCAAACGAGTCATTATAGATAGGGCTCGGATGCAAGCACGGCGTCGCCACGATGTCTAGGGCGAGCGCTGAGACCGCAACCCGCATGGTGGTGATGCCGAGATGCTGCGTAACGTGCAGTTCTGGACCATGTGATGCAGATCCGCGCCTCTCCCTACCGGTTCGACGAGCTAAGCGGCGCGTACCGACGGGTCCGTGACATTTCCTGTGACATTTCCGGTTCAGACAACGTCAACCAGCCGCACCTGACGTCAAGACCTTGCCCGGCTGCCCCTTGCCGCTTCCTCGCGGACTCCATTACCCTTAGCCGCGTCTACCGAGATCCGTGGCGCGCAATGTGGCTTCGTGTGGGCTCCACCGCGCCGAGATACGCACTCTCGAGGACTTGATGATGAGCGACTCTGTGCTGGCAACGAACCGTGGCATCCGCGCTGGTTCGACGATCATGTATCTCTTCGTCCTCCTACTCCTCGTCTCCTCTGCGGCGCCGGCATGGGCGCAGGATCACCCGAATGTCCTCTACATAGTCGTCGACAACCAACCCGCCTCGATCCTGGGCGCCTATGGGAACCCGGATGTCAGGACGCCCCACATCAATCGCCTGGCCAACGAAGGGATACGCCTTACTCGCGCCTTCGCCGTCCACGGTATGTGCTCTCCAACACGTGCGACCCTACTGACTGGACTCTTGCCCTCTCAGCACGGCGTTCACGACTGGCTCGACGACGGGCGGATCGACAACTGGCCCGACGACTGGAACGCGATCAGAGAATACCGGTCGTTACCGTACACACTGAAGAATCGCGGGTATCAGACGGCGTTGATCGGCAAGTGGCACCTGGGTCGGCCGCGTCCGCCGGATGACTGGTTCGATTATTGGGTGACGTTCAATCTGGGCCATACGATCGATTTCTGGTCCAACGAGATCAATGACAACACGAACATCTACAGACAAGAGGACCAGCACAGCGTCGAGTTCTTTGCCGACAAGGCAGTTACGTACCTGGAGAACTACGACCACGAGAGGCCGTTCTTCCTGCTGGTTACCTTCAACGGCCCCTATCTGAACCCACCGACGAACCTCGGCCCCGCCAGGAACCGGCACTATGCAACCTATGCGGACAGCGAGTTCCCTTCGTTCCCTCGACACAGGGTCAACGACAGGATCCTCGAGCAGCTGGCGCCACCCTACTCTGGCTGGTATGCGAGCCTGGCGCGCATGAACAACGACCAGGCGTCAATGGCCAATGTCGCGTCACAGAATACGCTGGTGGACGAAGGCGTCGGCCGGCTGCTGGCAGCGCTCGAGGAGCGGCAACTCGAAGACGACACGCTGGTGGTTTACACGAGTGATCAGGGCAACTTCTTCGGACAGCATGGCTTTTGGGGCCATACTGACAACACGTTTCCGGCGAGCCCGTACGACACGCCGATGAACGTACCGTTCATTGCTCGCTACCCAGGCACCATCGAGAGAGGACAAGTAAGTGATCTGCTCGTGGGCCAATACGACCTCATGCCCACGATGCTGGACCTGGCCGGCTTCGGGGATGTGGAGATCGCCAACTCTCCGGGCCGGAGTTTTGCCGACCACCTGAAAGGGAGTGAGCTCACCGAGTGGGCCGACGCGGTGTACATGGATCAAGAGGCAACTCGTGTAGTCAGGACAGATCGTTATTCGTTTTGGAAACGTCTGAAAGGTACGGGTGAGCACGCGCTCTACGACGTACGTGACGATCCGGAGCAAATGAACAATCTGTATGGATCTCCCGACCATGCCGATGTCGTCTCGGACCTCGACACCAAGCTCGCTATGTTCTTCGACACCTATTCTGCGGTCGAATACGACCTTTGGCGCGGCGGCACCGTAAAGGGGTCCACGGACTGGTCTCGTGCCTTCAGGTCTCTCTACGGTGAACAGTGGGAGGCGGAGGCGAGGATCAAGCCAGCCTTCAAAGAGTGACCCTTCCCAGGGCTCGGCATGTGACTACGCGCTCCCGTTGCAGACTGGTGACCAGGTTGCGCGACGCCGCTGCAGGCAGCTCTCTGGAGAACCGCCAGGCAGGATGCCGACACTGACCCGAGGCATCAGCGACTTGCTAGCGACGGGCGGCGTGGCGTCCAGTCCTGCAACCACCAGGGGTCCGCTAGCAGACGCAACCGCGGGTTGATCCGGTACCGGACCGGGTAGAAGCCCTCTCCCGAGAGTTCTCCGCTTCGTATGGCGTCCAGCGCGGCTCTGAGGTCCTGCACATCGGCCAGGGTCAGCTGCGGCGCCCCGGGCACCCTGTCCCGGTGCGCCCCGAGGATGCGGACACCGGCCGGAGCGGAGCTCAGCACAGTGTCGGCGGCCTGCACGTAGTCACCCATGCCGCTGTTCGGGAGATACGCGTACAGCGGTCCGGGATAGATGAAATCGCCCGAAAACAGCTGGCCGGAATCGACGTCGAGAAGCGAGATCGAGTCTTCTGTATGGCCCGGCGTATAGAGCACTCGCAGAGAGCGATCGCCCAGCTGCATGGTGTCTCCGGCCGAGATCCACTCGTCGACCTCGAGCGTAGGCGCGGCGACGCCCTCGTGGAATCCCAGGTGCTCGCGGTCCGTGAGCTGCAAACGATTGTCGGGCGCGCGAGCTCGTAAGTAGGGCAGGTCGATCACCGCCACATTCTCGAAGGTGATCTCGTTGCCCACGTGGTCGACGTGGAAATGGGAAGGCACGAAGGTCACGGGGAGATCGGTGAGCGCCTGCGCGACCGGCCGGATGTCGCGAACGCCGGGGCCGGCGTCGAACAACACGGCGCGCTCGGTTCCCAGGAGCAGGTAGTTGTAGTTCCGCTGATAATAGCGGGGCTCGCCGATGGCAAAGGTGCGCGCATCGAGCGCCTGAACAGTGAAGTAGTTATCGTGCCAGCGCACTCCGGGGCCCTCGTCGACCTGGTCGAGGAGCGGCGGGGCCTCAGGGGTGTCCCAGGTGTAGTGCCAGATCATGTAACGCTGCGACACGGCCACGGTCACCGCGACCAAGATCAGAAGTAGCAGCGCGATCAGGCCCTTGCCTGTCGGGATAGTCATCATTCCTCTCCGCACAGAAGAGCAACCCGGTAGACACCGGCGACGAGCGGCGTTCCTCCGATGATGCCCAGCTTCCGGCTACTGCTCCATGGCCGGCGGCGACGCAACCGGTAGCTCGCCGTGCACTAGCATGCCCTCCATCATCACCGCCGAAGGGTGCACGTCGGGGATGCCCTTGGGGTCGATCGCGAACAGGTCCTCGTCGAGCACCACCAGATCGGCCAGCTTGCCGACCTCTAGCGAGCCGATGCGATCCTCCATCCGAAACGGGTAGGCGCCATTGATGGTGAATCCGCGCAGGATCGTATGCAGATCGACGCGCTCGGCGGCGGGAGGAAGCGGCGGTCGAGTCCTATCGCCTCGTGGGGGCCGGGGCGGCGCCTCGCGCGTGTGAGCGCCATGTATGGTCAGAAACGGGCTGATGACCGAAAGGCCCCAGTCGTCGCTGGAGAGGGTCACGCGGGCGCCAGCGTCGAACATCGACTTGGCCGTGTAGGTGCGCGCCGTGCGCTCCGAGCCCATGCCCCATGCCCCCGAGCTGCCGGCGTTGGCGCCGGCGAACCACCACGCCGTGAAGTTGGCAGAAACGTCGAGCGGCGCGAAGCGCGGTATGTCGGCGGGATCGATGAGCTGCAGATGGGACAGCGTGGTTCGGGTGTACAACTCGCCGGCGACCGCAGCCCTGGCTGTCTCCACGGCGTCGAGAGTGGCACGCACGGCGTGGTCGCCGATGGTATGCACGTGCAGGTCGAGCTGCGCCTCGTGCAGCTCGAGGATGAAGTCGCGCAGCTCAGGCACCGACAGCATGATGTTGCCGGAGGAGCCAGGGTCGTCGGTGTAGGGCTCGAGCAAAGCTCCAGAGCGATTGGCGTTGATGCCGTCCATGAACAGCTTCACCGTCCGAAACCGAAGCCGCTCGCTGCCATACGCCTGCTGCAGCCGGCGCATCTCCTCAACTGCCGTGAAGCGACGCTCGGGAACGAATACCTGGTAGGTACCCTCGTAGCGCAGCGGCAGCTCGCCGGCGCGGTCGAGACGGGCCAGGAATTCGTAGACGTGGTCCTCGTAGCCGAAATTGCCGCCGTCGTAGACCGTCGTCACGCCGTTCTCCGACAGCGTCTGCAGGAACGCCACCACGCTGGCCTCGTACTCGTCGTCGTCGGGATCGAACTGCGACGCCAGATGCTGCCAGCCAGCCCCCTCCTTGACCCAGCCGGTGGGAACGCCGTCGGCGTCGCGGGCGTACATGGCGACCCCGGGTCGCGGATCGGGCGTGCTGGCGTCGATCCCGAGCACCTCCAGCGCCTTCGAGTTGAGCCAGTAGCTGTGCCAGAAACCGCTTGCGATCCACAGCGGCCGGTCGGCAACGATGCGGTCGAGGTCGCGTCGGTGCGGCCCCTTGGCCCCGTCGATGAACGCCTCGTTGGGCCAACAGCAAAGTCGGATCCACCCCTCCCCTGGATTGCTGTCGACGTGGTCGCGGAGCAATTCGAGGAATTCCTCGCGGCTCGAGCCGCCGACGGACCCGTCGTAGTCCTCCAGGTCGATGTACCCCGGATGCGTGTGGCCGTCGATGAGACCCGGGATTACCAGACGGCCCGCCAGATCGACCGTGCGCGTCGCCTCCGACACGAAGGCCGCAGCGCCGGCGTCGTCCCCGACGTAGGTGAGCTCGCCGTCCTCGATCGCGACCGCAGTGGCCGACGGGTTGCCGTCGTCCATCGTCACGATGTCGCCGCCGGTGAGCACCCAGTCGGCGCCAGCGCCGGAGCCACCGCTCCGGGCGCCCCCGGCGTCGCAGCTCACCGTCAGCGCGGTCGTTCCCACCAGAGCCAACAAGAGGCTACCCGAGAGGGTCGCGCCGCGAGCTCTGCTAATTCCGAGGCCCCTCGCTAACATGCCGATCTGATCCCACTCCTTCAGGTTCGCTCCGCCCAGGGGTATTGGAACTCCGGCCGGATGACGTCGGTGATCAGCTCCTGGACCGCACGGTGCGCCTGGTCGAACGCCGCCTGTGTCAGACACGACGCGGCGGCGTCGGAGTTGGCGATGGCGATCCGTCCGAACCGCTTACGGCCCAATACCCAGGGAGCCTCGTCGTACTCCCAGTCGGGATCGAAGAGGTCGTTGCCCGCTCCCGCGTACCCGTGGGGCCACCGGTTAACGAAGATCGCCTCGATGTCGCGGGCGGGATCGAAGCCTCCCTCCCCCAGGGCACGAGCAAGCTGATCCCTGATGCCACGCTCGAAGGTCTCGAACGACATGGCCAGAAGCTCCTCCCGTACGGCCCGCCACTGGTCCCGTGCGGGAACCCCCGGAGCGACCGGAGACCCCCAGAGCCCTACGACAGCCGGCTCGTCGGGCGACTGGGCAGTCTGGTAATCCCCGAAACTGTTGCTGTAGCCGTCAAGACTGACGCCTTCGAAGTACGCGCCTGGGCAATGGATGCTCCTCACACCGAGCCGCTCGAACGCTTGCCAGTTGCGAACCACGGCGTTGCCCGCAACGAAGGGTCTGCGCACCGCCATATGCAGGTGGTCTTTCTGGTCCTCCGGCAGCTCGGGACACAGATACGGGATTACCGCGTTGTTGCACGCCATCACGCAGGTGCCGCCGCGCACGCGATGCGCCTGGCCGTCGCGTACGTACGTGAGGTCCACCGCGTTCGCTTTAGCCCGATCGCCCACGTGGTGAGCCTTCACCACCGTGCTGTTGAGACGGATGCGCACGTCGTTGTCCGCCCGATCGAGGGTCGAGTACCGCACCCGCGTCGACACCGAATCGTTCATCGTCGTGCCCGGTAGCGAACCCGGAATCAGCCAGCGCACGAGCAGGCGGGCGATGCCGGCATTTCCGTCGGGGAAGTGCATGCCATCGAACGGATTCTCCAGCCCGGGGAACCCGTTTCTCGGAGGCCGATCCCCGAGCCCGAGGCCCTGCAATCCAGGCAAACTGCTGAACCGGAACGCAGCCCATACGCTCAACGTATCGATGCCGGCGCTGCCATTGGCATCTGGGGCGCGGCGCTTGAAGAAGGGGATCACGTCCGGGTGGACGCCGACGACGTCCAGCAGATAGTCCTGGTAGCTCATCTTGCGGAGCCGAGCGATCTTGTCCTCCACCGACAATCCGGGGAAGAAATCTTCCTGCGTCTGGTACAGCTTCGCGATGTCCTTCTGCACCCGATCCGAGAGCGGCGTCGTTCGAAGCCATTCCGTCCAGGCCTCTGGCTCGTTCGATCCGGGCACTCCTACAACCAGCCGATCCTCACCGAACGTCTCCTCGTCGAACAACACCGCGCTTCCCAAGCCCGGCTCGCGCGCCCGTAAGCTTCGTCCCCTGTTCTCACGCCTGTACGCCTCCGCATCCAGACCGATGTCGTGCATCAACTCCAGGCCTTCGTAGGTATAGGCTCCGGTGATGTACGTCGTGCCTCCCCAGCCGATAACCTGGCGCCCGTCGACGATGGCCTCGTTCCGCTTCGCGTGCCCTCCGAAGTCGTCGTGGTTCTCCAAGATGAGGACCCGAGCCTCGGGCAGCGCCTTACGGAAGTAGTAGGCCGCTCCGAGACCGCTCAATCCACCACCCACCACGATCAGGTCGTACTCTTCCCCTGTTTCTTGCGGGTCGTCCCAGGTCTCGCCGAACCGCATCTCATGAGCCACCTCGAACGACCCCGGATGGCTGCCCCGCATCCCCGTGCGTGTCGGCGGATAGTAGGTCTCCTGGCTCGCAGACTGATCGACTATCGGAGATGCGGCCGGAGCGGGCCGGGCATCGCGCCCCTGCGCCTCCACATCCCCCGACACAAGGACCGCTCCCGTGATCGCGATGCTCGTTCCGCTCACGAAGTCGCGACGGTTGATTTCCCGGTCCATGCCCAGCTCACGATCGCTCCTCTTCATTTCATGTCTCCTCGAGAATCAAGGTGCGGGTCGTGAGACAGGCTGAGCCGGTGGTATAGCCACGCGGCGTGGCTGATGATCTCTGGCAAAAGGCGCTGTCGATGGTAGCGTTCCCGGTCGTTGCTCATCGCCGGACTGTGCCAGGCTGGCGGCCAACTTGACAGTACCCTCAACGCTTTTGGTAACTCTCTACCTGGATAATCGAGTGCGAAAAAGGACTGTCCTCGTCAGCGGTGGATACCGACTTCACCGGCGAGCGCCCCGGCCATCACACGCACATGGCACCGGCGCGCGACAGCGTCTATCACGATCGGATGAGCCCTTCGACGCTTCAGCTGTCCATCCTGCCCGAGCCGTAACATTTCCTTTGACATTTCGGGCTCAAACAGCGACAAACAGACGCAACCGGAGTCATTCTGTTTCGAAAGACCTTGAGCGAGAAACCGCGCAGCTGATCAACGGGTGCCCGAGATGAGACGACGAGACTTCTTGAAGGCTGCAGCTGCGGCGTTCGTTATTCCCGGGCAGGCGCTGGCTCAAAGCGGGCACGACCTGGCCCTCGTCAATGGTCGAATCATGACGATGGATGCTGCCCATCCGGGCGCCGAAGCCGCGCTCGTCAGGAACGGCAGAATCGTTATGGTGGGGTCGAACGCCGAGATTGATCGAGAGGCAGGTGGAGTTGCCCGGTTCGATGCGGAAGGGCGCGTTGTGGTGCCTGGCTTTGTCGACACCCACGTGCATTTCGAGCTGACGTGTCTTGCTCGTGAGTACCAGGTCGCATGCCACACGCCCCCGCATCGCGCCCTCCGGGAGATTTTCGAGACCTTGAGATCCAGCGTGGCCGGTACGCCGAAGGATCGGTGGATTGTTGGGCGAAGTTCTTTCAGCCTGCGCGGCAAAGTCGAAGAGGGGAGGCTCGCCACCCGGCATGAACTGGACGCGATAACGACGGATCACCCCCTGGCGCTCTTCTCCGGGCTCCACGTGGCGATGCTGAATACGCGAGCGCTACACGAACTCGGCTTGTGGGATCGAGCGGAGAACCCACCGCGGGGCGTCTATATCGATGTGGAACCGTCGGGTACACCGAGCGGTCTTGCTACCGAGGTATGGGACCTGCTGCCGACATACTCGGTCGATGAGGTGATCCTGGCGTTACGCAATCACGCAGAGGACGTCTTCGTGTCGAAGGGCACGACAACGATCGGCAACATTCCGTATTCCGCCAACGATCTTCGTGCCGATCAGGCGCTCCAGGCACGAGGTGAGTTACCGGTACGTCTTCGTGCCTATCACCACGTTCCGCGTACCGTGTCACTGACGTCCCTGCTCGACGCCGGGCTCGTATCTGGCATGGGAGATTCCATGTTCAGGTTCGGCGGGATCAAGATCTTCATCGACGGAATCGGGTATGACGCGCTGGGCAACGTTCTTGATGATTCGAAGAGGACGCAGAGTGAGCTCAATGAGTTCGTATCAGGTGCCCATGCTGCCGGTATCCAGCTCATCATGCATGCGCTCACCACCAAGGGAATGCTGATGGCAGCGGATGCGGTGGAGGAGGCCATGCGTCGCGATGGCCGGCCGCACCGCCATCGCATCGAACACGCCGGCGGTCTGCTGGAGCGCCCGGAGGAGTTTCAGCGGCTCGCATCACTCGGCATTCTGCCCGTCGTGACACCGCACTTCTGGCAGCGCGAGGGTAATGCGGTGCCGAGATTCAAGACGATGATAGAGCGTGGCTTGATGCCAGTGATGGTAACTGACACCACCGGCACGGTGCCGGGCTCATCCGCGCCACTTCGAAACATGGCCGCGTCGATGGTGGAAGCAAGGCATGGCGGTGCGGCGCCAAATGCTGCCGAAAAGCTGACGTTCGAGCAAGCATTGCGTATGAACACGGAATGGGCCGCTTACAGCATCTTTGAAGACCACGAAAAGGGCACGATCACGCCAGGCAAGCTGGCTGACTTCGCCATACTCTCAGAGGATCCGGAGACCCTGAGCGACCCCGATCTATTCGACATGGGTGTCGATGCGACAATCCTGGGCGGCCAGGTTGTGTATCAGTCCTGAGGCATTCCGAATCGCACGCGGCAAAGACCAACGCCAGCGGAGATCGGCATTCCGAGGTGGTGGACAGCGCCACTCTCTCTGGCGCGCAGTTGATCGAGCCGGGGCCACGCCGCGAGCCGAGAGGGGAGCAGCCTGATTGAGTATTCCAAGACGTCGGTTTCTGGGCAGTTTCCTGGCTCCCGCGTTTCTGCGCGGAATGCCGCTCTCCACGCTTGTCGCCCGGTCGCCCTCGCCACCCGTGGCCGCCAATGCAAACGCTGCCTTGATCGACAACGCACAAGCTTGGGGCGTCTCGGAACGTGCGGCGGCTCTGCACGCTTCAGCCCTGGTGTGGGACGATCACGCTGGCTGGGGCTTCAACACGGCAGAAGATCTCCAGTGGCTGGCGCTGTGGAGTGCCGCCGGCGCCGACTTCCTCTCGGTGAACGTCGGCTATGACGCCACCCCGTGGACACTCGCCATCGAGGCAGTTTCGCAATACCGCCACTGGCTTCGCGAGCACAGCGACCGTTTTATTCAGGTCGAGACCTTTCAGGATGTGCAGAGGGCAAGGCGCGAAAACAAACTGGCGGTCAGCTTCGATCTGGAAGGTATGGACGCCCTGAACGGCGATGTCGGCATGGTCGACTTCTATTACCGGCTGGGAGTTCGACAAATGCTCGTCGCCTACAATCTCAACAACCTGGCAGGTGGCGGTTGCCACGACAACGACGCCGGCCTGACGCGGTTCGGCCGCTCGGTCATCAGTGAGATGAATCGGGTCGGAATGCTGGTCGACTGTTCACACACTGGCTACCGAACAGCCCTCGAGGCGATGGATGCCTCCGATGCGCCGGTCATCTTTTCCCATTCGAATGCCCGCAACCTGCAGGATCACGAGCGCAACATCACCGACGACCTCATCGTGGCATGCGCTGCGACGGGCGGCGTAGTCGCAGTAAATGGTGTGAGTCTGTATCTCGGGCCGCAGGACGGTACCGTCAATCGCCTGGTTGACCATATCGACTACATGGTCCAACTGGTTGGCCCCGAGCATGTGGGCATCGGCCTCGACAGCGTGCCGACTCAGATGACTGACGATACCCCGGCAACTGACGATACCCCGGCGGACCCCAAGTACTGGCCCGCCAGCCAGTATCCTGCTTCCGCGGGCCCAGATCCGTTCGCCCAGGTCATTCAGCCCGATGCCATCCCCCAGATCACCGAACGCCTGCTGGGTATCGGTTATGACGCCAGCGCAATACTGGCGATCATGGGAGGCAACTTCGCCCGCGTCGCGAAGCAGGTCTGGAAGCCCGTGCATGCCGCCTGAAGTTCACCGAAACCGCGGCTCAAGGAGAGCACTATGAGGTTGATGCGAGCGTCCGCCCCGCCAGTTGCCGTCGCTGTGACGGCCCTGCTCCTGGCAGCTCCGAGCATTGGACAAGTCGTATCTGAGGAGTTCGCACCGCGAGCGGCGGATGCCTACGTAGCGAGCCCGGCGTCAGAGAATTCGGCGCCGCCAGCGCACATCAACTCGGCACAGGTCGGCTGGGAGAACGTCTGGTTCTCAGGGCAGGGGGCGGCAAGAGCTGGTGGGCCGTCACTGGGCAGCACGACGCGCTGGAATGTGGTCATTGGCGGCGTCTCGATTCCCGACGATGACCTGCAGGTAGGCCTCTGGGAACTCGCGCCACGGGCGATCTACGCCGGTCACCTGCACCCGGTACCGGAGTTCTATGTCGTCATCGACGGACAGGCCGAGTGGACTCTCGGCGATGAGACCTTCCTCGCCGTGCCCGGCGAGGTCGTCTACATCGCTCCGAATACGCTGCACCGGATGGTGAACCTGACAGACGATCCGGTACGGGCGGTCTGGGGTCGCTGGGCTCCAAACGGCGACCGGAGCGTGTTCGAGGGCGAGTTTCGGTTCATGGAGCCGCTTCCGGAGCAACCACCCGGGGCGGGGTTCCGGGAGTCAGGGCGGTAAGCCTGCGCCTGTGGCCCTCTAATCCTGCGACGGCAGTCTTCTGACCACCCAATCCGAAGCCCAGTAGACCAGGACGCACAACACCAGAAGAACCACCGGGAAGCCGGGTGACAGCACTTCCGTGTCCGTGCCTCCCGAGGCGAGATTGCGGCCGATCTCGTAGAGCCACAGGCCGACGCCGACGGCCAGGGTGAGCGTGCCGGGGAGCTTGCGCGCGTCCTTGTGATACAGCGCTGCCCACAACACCACGAAGGACGGCAGCGTAATGGCGTAGCTGCCCTGGATGAGATCGAAGGCGCGCGTGCCCGACAGCGCCATCCAGGTGCTCGTCACGGCGATGACCACCACGGAGATCCGGGTCAGGGCGACGAGGCTGATCCGGTCCTTGAGAAACGGGCCGACGACGTTCCGCGCGATGACGCTGGCCGGTGCGAGAAGCCCGCTGTCGACACTGGACGTGACCGCCGCAGTGAGTGTCAACGCGAAGACTACCGACAGGGTCGGCGAGAACAGCTGCTCCGCCAGCGCCGGGATGACGCCCTGAACAACGGCCTCATCGAGAAGCAGGTCAGCGGCTAGTCCGAGAAGAACCGGGAAGGCGCCGAAGAAGATGTACAGGCCGCCCGCCGCGAGGGTAGCGCGAGCGGCGATCTTCGACGACCGCGCAGCGAACATTCGTTGGGCGAGATCCTGTGTCGCGGCGTTGGCAAACACGCCGATGACGATCAGCCCGACCCACGTTTGCATCTCCTCGAACGAACCGGTTGGCACCCAGACGAGCAACTCGGCGTCCAGCTGGTCGAACAGTGCGGCCGCACCGGAGAGCGGTCCGCCCCCGAGCTCCGCCAGGACACGGAACGTGAGGAGGACGATCCCGATCAACAACAAGCCCAACTGGACGATGTCGGTCATCGCCACCGACCACATGCCGCCGACCAGGGTGTACAAGGTCAGCACCGTCGCGATCAGGATGACGCCCGTGGAGATCGGCAGGTCGAAGTACACGTTGAAGACGCCAGCGAGCCCCAGCAGCTGGACCGCGACCCAACCGATGTAGCTGATGCAGACGAACGCCTGCAGCTTTTCCGCTGTCGTACCGAACCGCGACCCGATGACGTCGGCGAGCGTCAGCAGCTTTGTTTCCCAAAGGGGCGCAGCAAAGAGCCAGCCGGCCAGGATCAGGCACAATCCGATGCCGATCGGCTCGAGCACCGTGACCTGGATTCCATCGGTCCGCACCGTGTCTGCGGTAACGAGAATCGTCTCCGCGGCGTACCAGGTGGCCATGATCGTAGCCGTCGACATGATGCCCGATAGGCTGCGGCCGGCAACGATGTAGTCTTCGCCGGTGTGGATTCTCCTACTCGCCCACAGCGAGATCCCCACCATCAGCGTGAAGAAAACGACGAGACCAATCCCCAATGCCAGTTGCATCGCGACTCCGGTTCTCTGTTCTTCTCAGACGGCAGCCCAGCGTTCGGATCGCTGGTATCGGAGCCGGTGACGAGCGCTAGTGATCGTCTAGCGCGACCACCTCTTCCCAGACCGGCGACAGCAACTTACCCGGATCGAATCCGCGTACCGCGGAGTGGCGGCGACAGGGAAGACCGAACAGCCGGGTCGGGGGAGTATGAGCCTCGTAACCCAGGTTTCCAATCCCGGCACGCCCACTCCTCACTTTTGCCTTAAACTGTAGGTGGATATGCGCCGAGCATTCGCGGGATGCGGCGGCGCTCATGCTATGGAAGGTACTGCGCCGCGACGAGCGGTCTCTGATCGGCGCTCCCGGCCCCGACCGTGGATCTTCGCGTGCCTCAGAGATAGGCTTCAGGCGCTCCCGAAAAGGGGGCGCCGTGGAACCCGGCACTCGACTGGCCCGCTACGAGATCCTGCCCCGCCATGATTCTTCCCGAGATACATTTCACTGCCGTTCTGTTGGAGATCAACAATGTCAGAGCAAGCTACCTCGACCTATCGCGTCGACGATGACAGCCTCACATCACCGTCAGAACAACCCAAACGACTACCGTACTGCGTGAATGGTGAGTGGCTGGAATCCAGCACCGAGACGTATATGGACTGCTACAACCCGTCCACGGGCGCGATCATTGCTCAGGCTCCACAATGCACAGCCGAAGAGGTGAACTCAGCAGTCGCCGCAGCCAAGGCAGCTTATCCGGGTTGGTCGAATACTCCCGTGGTGAGACGCGTCCAGGTCTTGTTCAAGCTCAAGACCCTGCTTGAAGAGCATCTGGACGAATTGACTGAGATCCTGGCCAGAGAGATGGGAAAGGCTTGGGAGGAAGCAAAGGGCGACGTCTTGAAGGTAATCGAGGTCGTCGACTTTGCCTGTGGCATGCCTCATCTCATGAAAGGCGAATCCCTGATGGACTGCAGCACTGGCTACGATACGACTATGTATCATCATCCAGTCGGTGTCTTCGCTGGAATCGCCCCGTGGAATTTCCCCGCAATGATCCCCCAGGGTTGGATGGCTCCGATCTGTATCGCCACGGGAAATTGTTTCGTACTGAAGGCCGCTAGTTTCGTTCCTCAAACATCAATGCGAATCACGGAACTATGGTACGAGGCGGGACTCCCTAAGGGCGTTCTGAACATGGTCACCACCAGCCGAAATGAAGCGGAACTGTTGCTGTCGCATCCTGATATCGCTGGCGTTACTTTTGTCGGCTCAACCAGAGTTGGCCAGCATATCTACTCGACAGCCGCCGCCAACGGCAAGCGCGTTCAAGCTCTGACTGAAGCCAAGAACCACGCCCTTGTATTGGACGACTGCGTGCTGGAGCGGACGGCCAGAGGAATCGTCAACGCGTTCTGTGGTTGCGCCGGGCAACGGTGCATGGCGCTTCCGGTGGTTTGTGTTGAAGAGAGCATTGCCGACAGGCTGGTTGAACATCTGGTGCAGATCTCCTCGGAACTGCAATTGGGACCGGCCTATGACCAGAGCACTGGCCTCGGACCTCTAGTGAACGAGGGCCATCTGCAGTACGTCACCGACTGGATCCAAACGGGTGTTGACGAAGGGGCTACACTCGTTCTTGATGGTCGGAACCCGGACGTGCCGGGATATGACGGTGGCTTCTATCTAGGACCAACTATTTTCGATCACGTGACGGAAGACATGGCGGTTGGCCGGGATGAAATCTTCGGGCCTGTTGTCAGCATAAAGCGCGTCCAGAACTTTGAAGAAGGGCTGGACGTTATGAACAACAGTGAATTCGCCAATGGCTCAGCGATCTACACTCAAAGCGGCTACTACGCCCGTGAGTTTGCCAAGCGAACCCATGGTGGCATGGTTGGTGTGAACGTTGGCATTCCAGTACCGCTGGGAATCTTTGGCTTCACCGGGCAGAAGAAATCATTCTTTGGTGATTTGCATACCATGGGTAAAGACGGCGTCAGGTTCTTTACCGAACTGAAGTGTGTCACCACCACCTGGTTCACGGAACAGATGGGATCCGACAAGGTGGATACCTGGGACGGGACCATTGACGCTGGATCAAACGACTGAGCTCCTGGTTGCGCTCGTGGTACTACGGGTCGTTTGACGGTATGTGCATAGATCGCCGCGCGGCGCCGATCACTGTGCGCAGGTAGCTACGAGTCGCACCATCATGGGCGGCTGTGGCCTTGTTGCCGGTACTGATCCAGCAGGGCTGCCAGGCGCGCCACCACGTCCGGGTGTTGCCGATAGAGGTTGTTCGTCTCGCCGAGATCTTCCGCCAGGTTATACAGTTGCCCGGCGGGCTCACCCGGCCCCGGCTCGATGCGGGCCGGCTCGGTAAAGCCGCCGGAGCCGCGCCCCTCGATCAGCTTCCAGGGTCCCTGGCGGATGGCGAACATGCCGTTCCCTGAATGATGGATAGCGGCGTTGCGCAGGGGCGTCGCCAGATTCTCACCCAGCAGAACGGGCAGCAGGCTGTAGCTGTCCTCCCCGGCGTCACGAGGTAGCTCAGCTCCGGCAACGGCGGCAAAGGTAGCCAACATATCCGTCAGCGAAACCAGGGCGTCGCTCTGCGAAGCCGGTGCGATACGGCCGCGCCAACGGATGATAAACGGAACCCGGTTGCCCCCTTCCCAGATATCGGCCTTCTGCCCGCGCAGGTTCAGGTTGGCGCGGTGACCGAACTCGTCGATCTTGCTCTGCGGCCAGATGGCGCCGTTGTCGCTGGTGAAGACAATCAGCGTGTCGTCGGCAATCGCCAGCCGGTCCACCGCGTCGAGGATCTGGCCGACGACGCCGTCGACCTGCGCGGTAAAGTCGCCATACTCACCGACATCGGTAGTCCCCACGTACGGCGACAGCGGCAACCATGGTGTATGGGGCGCGGACAGGGGAACGTACAAGAAAAAAGGCTGCTCCGTCGCAGCACGGCCCTCGATGAACGCGACGGACTTCTCGGCAGTGGTCGGCAACACCTGGTTGTGCTCGAAGCTCGGCGAGATCGCCCCCTCCCGCCAGAATGCCCCGAAACAACATTCGAGGTTGCCTTCGGTGCGGGCCGTAGGCGCCTCGACGACACGGTCGTTCTCGAAGTAGAGATACGGCTCGAAGTCCAACGATGCGGGGATCCCGTAGTAGTAGTCAAACCCCAGCGACGCGGGGCCTGGACGCAGCGGCTTGCTGTAGTCGGTCCTGTCTTCATCGCCGAGGCCCAGGTGCCATTTCCCTACGCCGCCAGTGGCATAGCCTTGCTGTTTCAGCAACGACGCCACCGTCGTCCGGCTCGTGTCGATCAAGCTGGGCGAATAGCCTCGGAGCACGCCTCTCTTCAGATGAGTCCGCCAGGAATACTGCCCGGTCAGGAGCCCGTAACGTGTCGGCGTGCAGACGCCGGATGGTGAATGGGCATCGGTAAACCGCATCCCCTCGGCAGCCAGGCGATCGATGTGCGGCGTCGGAATCTTGGAATCAGGGTTGTAGCTACCAGGATCCCCGTAGCCCATGTCGTCGGCCAGGATGAGGATGATGTTGGGCGACTGCAGAGACGCCGCTGTGGACGGCCCCTCCGCGGATGTCTCCGGCCCGCACGATGCGAGCAGGAAGATCATCGACAGGCCTGCACAGGCGCCGAACAGGCGGCGGTTCGGACCGATTCGGATGGTCATGGGAGCCTTCCAGGTGGTCAGCAGCTCAACTGGCCCTGACGAGCCACCCCGGACGCTCCACCCTCATCAGAATTCCTCCATCGCCGGCGGAACGAACTCGCCTGATGAGGACAGCGCAATCTGCTGATATCCGCCCTTCCTCCGGAAATAGCCGATCAAGAACAGGAACCCGAGAGCCATGAAGACGGGCACGATGGAGGTCACCTTGAGCGCCATCTGACCGCCGTAGACGGACGAATCCCGCACCCTTCGCTCGTCTTCGGTCAGCGTCTCGCCAGGGGTCCTCGCCTTCGCCAACACGGGGCCCGTCTCGGAGCCGTCGAGGCCTCGCACGGGTGGAAAGAAGAGAAAGCGATTCATGCCTTGCGCCGAGTACTGCTCGTAGAGCGCCGCCGAGGTCTGCTCGAGCCTCTCGGAGGCGTAGCGATCTTGTAGATAGCCGATGCCGGGACCGCCTAGAAGACCCGCCGATAGCATCCCCACTCCACCGATAGCACCCAGAGTGAGTGCCCCTCCGCGCGGGAAGCGCTCAGAGACAACGCCCAGCATCGTGGGCCAGAAGAACGTCTTTCCCGCACCATAGACGGTCGCGGCTACCATGATTGCGATGCCGGTCGAGAACGACCCCAGAGAGTAGAGACCGATGGCGGCAAGGACGGCGCTCACGAAAAGCAGGCCCAGGGGATTGATGCGGTGGACGATGGGGCCGGCGAAGAAGCGCAAGACGAACATCAACACCGCCGTGTACAGAAGGATGAAGAGGCCTCTTCCTCCAAGCGCGATGTCCATGATGTTGACGATCCAGCTGTCCGTGCCGAGCTCGACAAAACCGATGCAGACGTGAAGAACGAGAAGAAACAACAACATCGGTGCCGCGAATTCCTTGAGCATGTCGCCGAACGAGATCCCGGCTGCTGTGGCCTCGGATTCGGGGAACTCCTCCTTCACGATCATCAACAGATAAACGAGTGTCGGGACGAGGTACAGCGCCAGCACGATCTCCCAGCGCACCCTGCCTATGAATGCGACCCCAAGGAGAGCTCCGACGATCATTCCGCCCGGCCACCCGGCGTGCAGGATGTTCAGGTAGTGGGTCTTCTCCTTTGAATACAGCGTTGCGACGAGCGGATTGACCACGGCCTCACAGATCCCGTTGGCCACAGCGAAGATGAAGATCCCCCAGAACAAACAGAAGTAGGCGCCGGATCGGGCCGCCTCGGGATTCGCATCTACCGTGCCGTTGTAGACCAGGGTCGCCGCGACCGTCACGACGACCGAGACCACGTGCAACGCACCGGCAAGCACAAGGAAAGGCTTGTACCCGAACCGATCCAAGAAGAGGCTGGCGATGAGGATGACGATGCCAAAGCCGACAAAGCCGCCTCCGGTGATCTGCCCGAGCTCAGTCTGGGTGAATCCGAAAGCACTACCCCACTCGACCAGCAATCCTCCGCGCACGGCAAATCCGAGCCCCGCCACCAAGATGGTCAAGAAGCTCGCTACCAACAGCTTCGTATCGTTCATAAGCCTCGAGTCCCGGTTGCCATGTTCGTCATAGCGCGCCCCTCATCTGGCGCGCGCCTGCTCGGCCGTCATCAGGTACGCCACCAGGTCGCTCACCTGGCGATCCGTGAAGGGATCGAGGAGGCCCTCCGGCATCATGGATTGAGGGAACACGTCACGTGACTGGATATCCGATTGGCTGATGACGACGGCACTTTGGCCGACCAAGCGCAGGGTGAGAGATCGCTCGCTCTCGGCGGCCACAGTACCGGAGTAGGTGCGACCGTCCCGTGTCGTCACCATGACGGTCTTGTAGTCGTCCTGTATGTCCCCGCTGGGGTCGATGATGTTGGTAAGCAGATAATCGAGCTCCGTGCGGTTCGAACCGGTGAGCTCCGGGCCGATGAGACCTCCGTCACCGTACATCTGGTGGCAGACCCCGCACAGACGATCGAACGTCGCCCTTCCCCGGCCCACGTCGGCGGCAGCGATGGTCTCGTTGTCGAGAAGCGTTGCGTACTTGGCCATGGACGCGGTCTTCTCGGCGGAGGCCCTGGTGATCGGCCCCCAGACCTCGAGAAAGCCACTGCCGACCACGCGATGAAGCTGCCGAGCCGAATACGCCGGGACATCGCGTTTGGGAATGGTTTCGTTCTCGAGGGCATCCATGAGCCGCCGACCGTAGCTGCTGCGCGATGACAGCGTCTGCACGACAGCGAGTTTCTCGGCAGCGTCGAAGGTCTCGTAGCGCTGCAAGAGCAGGCTGCCGAGATCCCGATCGTCGAAAGCTGCAACTGCCCTGATCGCGGCGATGCGCAGCTCCGGCTCGTCCAGGAGGCCGGGAATCTCGGCTCGAAGCTCTTGTCGCTGCTGTCCGGCGAGGCCGTTGAGCGCGGCGCGGCGCGTATCGGCCCCGGCATTGTTGTCTGTCAGCGTCGCCATGAACCGCTGAGCCGCTTCGATACCTCCGAACTGCTGCGACACGTCGAGGGCGAGGTCGGCTGCCTCCGGGTCGTTCCGCAGTGCCGCGTAGACCGGTTCCCAGCTCGCCGGCGCTGCGACGTCGAACTGACCTTCAAGGCCGGCTCGCATCCCCTTCAGCAGGCCCTGCCGCGCATCCGATCGGCTCTCCAGAGACGTAACGAGCGTCTCCAGCTCACCGGCATCTACGGCTCGGCGGGCGATATTCTCGACGAGCATCGGAATCTCGCTTCGCTTCGCGAGCTCGAGCGCTCGAGCGGGGTCCTCGGCAACCAGCGGCTCGATGGCAAACCAGATCATCTTCGGGATGTTGTGATCGTCCGCATCCTCGCCGTGCGCCATCAGCGGCGCGGCGATCTGCCAACGTTCATCCTGCTCGAGTCGTTGCAGAGCTGCAGCCAGATACAGCCGCACGACCGCCGAGTCATCACGCTCCGCCATCCGGGCAAATGTTGCAACGGCAGCGGCCGGCGGAGAATAGTCCTCGCTGAGCATCTGGATCGCCCAGGCGCGAACGTGGGGATCCTCGTCTCCGAGGGCGTTGGTCAGCTCTGAAGCCGTAAAGCCGCCGGTGATGTGGAGCGCCCACATCGCCCGCAGCCGCAGATCCGCGTCCGGATTCGACTCGAAGATCGCCTCCAGGCGATCGTGCACCGACGGGTCCAGCTCACCCTTGGCGGCACGGCCCTGCAGGATGACGCGCGCCCGGCGCGCATGCCAGGCGCTCTTCGAGAGCTGAAGCTCGACCAGCTCGGCGCTGGTCTTGGTCTTGAGATCGCTGTAGCGACCCGGCCAGTCTTGGGCGAGCGATTGCTTCGGCGCGATCCGGAAGATCCGCCCAGTGTCCTTTTGGAGCACGGCGTTGCCACAGATATCACCGTCGTGCCAGTCCAGTACGTACACGTCGCCGCCCGGCCCGATCTCCATGCTGAAGCCGATCCACTGGGCGTTGTTGGCAAGTAGAAACTCGTCGCCGTGATGGGCCACGAAGCTCGAGCCTTTGGGTTCGAGTAAGTCGGTGAGGACCGCATGCTCATGGATGTTCGCCATGAAGAGGCGGCCGTGGTGTTCCTCCGGGAAGGCATCCGACAGATAGACCCGTGCTCCCCCATGCGCCGACCGGTGTCGATGGTCGACGATGGTGCGGATGTCACCGTAGACGTAAGGGTTGAAGTGCTGGCCACCCTGGCGGTGATAGATGCCGCCGGGAACGACATGGAAAGCGTGGGGGATCACACAGGCACTGATGAAGAGCTGGCCCTTGGCGTCGTAGTCGATGCCCCAGGGATTGCTGAACCCGTGCCCCACCACTTCGAACCGCTTCTTGGTCGGGTGATACCGCCACACGCCGCCGTTGATGTCGACGCCCTCGGCCTCCAGAAGGTCCTCGGGAAACGGCTCTTTGTGACCGTACAGACGCCCGTCCCCACTCGGCTTCCTGATCTTCGAGGGAGTCGCGAAGCCCTCGAGGCCGTAGAGCCAGCCATCCGGCCCCCAATGAAAGCTGTTGACCGTCTCGTGGCGATCGCGAATGCCCCAACCCGTGAGAAGGACCTCCAGGTCCTCCATCTCCGCCCGATCGTCGCCGTCCCGGTCCGGCAGGAAGAGCAGGTTCGGGGGAGCACCGACGAACACCCCGTCGAAGCCAACGGCCAGAGCCGACGGGAAGGCGATGCCTTCCGCGAAGACCTTCCTGCGGTCGGCCGTACCGTCGCGGTCGGTGTCCTCCAGAATCAGGATGCGGCTGTCGCCCGAATTCGAAAAGCCGGTCGCACGGGTCTCGTAGTCGCGGTTCTCGGCGATCCACATGCGGCCGCGATCGTCCCAGGCGAAAGCCATTGGCTGGGTGATCATGGGCTCCGAAGCCCATGCATTGACCTGGAATCCGTCCAGCAACGTCATGCTCTGCGCGGCTTCGGTGGCGGTCAGGAACTTCTCCTTCCGCCCTTCCTCCTGAGCCAGGTCCCACAACGCCGCCGTGTAGTAGGAGCCGGAGTACTCCTGCCACTCTTCGGTGAGCTCGAGATCGTTTAGATCACCGGTGTAGACGATCAGTCGATGACGGATCGACTCGCTCGAGCCCTCGGCGACGTGCCAGTCGCCGAGGCGGGCACGAGCCGGGCCGACACCGAGCTGGCCATCGACTCGAAAGGCCTGCGGAAAACCCGCGTTGGTCGGGTGGTCGAAGATCGCGACGTGCGCCAGGTCGTCGCGCCCGTCGATCTGCATCCCGACATCCACCCACATCGCTCGCTGACCCTCGGCCTGCGAGTTGCGCTGGCGCGCTGCGTTGACGGCGTCGCCGCGAATGCCCTCGTGCCACGGCATGCGCAAGAACATGCCGCCATAGTCGAACTCGTTGATCGTGATGTCGGTGAGCGCCTCGCCCACCCAATCGAGGTCGAGAACGTAGCGGTCTCCCGAGAGACTCATCGTCCAGTTCTGGGTTTCGGTCATGATGGCGGCGCCGGCTGCGTCCAGCATGTCGTAGACCGTTTGCCATTTGACCTCCGCTCCCGAAGCTACGACGACCGACGCCGACCTCCGCCGCCAGTAGTCGGCTCCCGGATTGTGGAAGAAGTCACGGCCGATGGCCTCTGCGATGTCGTCCGGCTTGTCGGGTTCATAGAACCATCGCGTCAGCGTCTCCTCGGGAACAGACTGACCGTTGACTCTCGTGAACCCCCAGTACAGACCCGTTTGATGGGGGTGATGCCCGGGGCTGTACTCGGTGACGTTGCCGTTCCCGTCCGGGGCGACGATCGGATGTAGAAACGGTCGATGAGCCGGCCCAGCGTTCTGCGTGAGAATCGGGTCCTCACCGTCGCCACGAAAGACGGCGATGATTCCGGCCTCTTGGTCATGGACGGCTCGGAGGAGCGTGGCGCCGGTCGATCCGCCTCCAGGCGAGGCGGATTCGTCGGAATCTCCAGCGGTACAGCCAAGCCCAACCCCGAGGAAGATCGATAGCGTTACCGCAGTCGGAACTCTCATGATTCGACTTTCCTCTCGATCCCGGAAGCCCCTATTGGGACGCAAACGCTCAGCGTTTTGGGCTGCGCACCGTGCCTGAGAGGGCAACGGCTCGCTCGGTCTTCTGTAGTAGGGACCGTACATCCTATCGCTACCGTGCGAGGGACAGAGTGGCGGGCCATCGGCGCAACCTGCCAGACACTCGCCAACTTGGCGTACCCGGCAACAAGATCAGGGTGTGTTGTATGTTCTCCAAGAACGCGGGCTTCCAGAAGCAGTGATGCCAATATCCGCTCTGTGCCGTGCCACGGGGTGTACCCAGGGCGTAGAACCAACGGAGGCGACCGATGCGCACGAGCCCGGCTGCGGCTGTCATATTGGCGATGATCGCTGCCGCCTGCCAGCCAGACGCCGACAGTGCGGATCTCGTCCTACGAAACGCTGCGATCTATACAGTGAACACTGAACAACCCTGGGCCGACGCCGTCGCCGTCCGTGCCGGCATGATCACCTACGTCGGCGACGATGCCGGTGTGCAGGAATACGTCGGTGCGAGGACGAAGATCGTCGACCTCGACGGTGCCATGCTGCTGCCTGGTTTCATCGACGCCCACTCCCATCCGCTCGAAGGTGCCACCTCGTCCGTCTTCTTCTCCTGCGGCCTGGAGCCGGGCCGCGACCCCGAGTCCTGGATCGATCACGTCCGGCAGTGCGCCGTGGACCAGACAGAGCTCGACTGGGTGTTGGGCGGCGGCCACTCGATTCGTGACCTGATCGATATCGGTCGCATGCCGAAGGAGATCCTCGACGAGGCGGTGCCTGATCGCCCCGTGGCGCTGATGGAGGGCTCGTCCCATTCGTACTGGGTAAACAGCGTGGCGCTTGCCGAGGTCGGAATCACGGCCGAGACGCCTGATCCGCCCGGCGGCGTGATCGTCAAGCACCCGCGAACCGGGGAGCCTACCGGTCTGCTACTCGACAGCGCCGGCGACAACACCGTCCACGCCGCATTGCCCAAGACGCCGCAGATCCAGGCCCTTCGGGCTCAGTCACTCGATCTGGCGCAGCAGATGCTTGCCGAGAACGGCATCACATCGGTGACCGTGGCACGCGTCTACTGGCAGCGCGGCAACCTCGACTCCTGGCTCGACGGCGAACGTGAGGACCGCCTCACGTCACGAACCGTCCTGGCGCTATGGACGTACCCGGATCTCGACGACGCGACACAGCTTGCGGCGCTGAAAGACCGATACAGCAACGATCCCGAATCGCTGCTGCGAGTATCACAGATCAAGTTCTACTCCGACGGGCTGACATCGAACAACACGGCCGCCGTGCTCAAGCCGTATACCCGGCTGATTCACGAGCACGCCGACCCGCTGGGGCTGAACTACTTCGACGAGGAGCGCCTTACCCGCTACATCACTGAGCTCGAACGTGTGGGTTTCGACATACATATCCATGCCATCGGCGATCGGGGAGTGCGCGAATCGCTCAACGCGATACAAGCCGCGCAGGCGGCCAACCCCGAGCTCGCCGGCCAGCGACGCCACCAGATCACCCACGCCTCGATGATCCATCCAGACGACCTGCCGCGGTTTGCCGAGCTCGGCGTGGTCCCGAACATTCAGAGCAACTTCCGGCAGCGAGCAGCGGGCAGGAACACGGGACGTCGCCGTTCCGTGGTCGAGGACTCCGATTCCCTACGCAGGCCGCTGGGCTACGTATACGACTCCGGCGCCAGGCTCGTGTTGAGCAGCGATTGGGACGTCGCCACCATGTCGCCTTTCCGTACCATCCATAATCTGGCCAACGGCCGTGAGACCTACGGCGGCTTCGAGAGCGTCACCGAGGACACGGGCGCCATGATCGCCTTGGCGATTCGCGCGTACACGCTCGGCGCCGCCTGGGTCATGCAACAAGACGACCGCACTGGCTCGATCGAGGTCGACAAGTACGCCGACCTCGTGGTGACCGACCGAAACCTGTTCGAGACGCCCGCGTCGGAGATCGACGGCACCCAAGTACTGTGGACGTTGCTCGGAGGCGAGGAGGTCTATCGCGCTGACGGATTCGAGCCTACAGAGGCAACGCCCTCCGCGGCGAAAGGAGATCAACCATGAGAGACGCGAATCTGTTCAAGCACAGCAATCACGCCGTCGTCGGAGGTGCCCGCGTGCTGTTGCTGCTCGTGGGAGTGGCGGCAACGATGATCGCCTGTAGCCCGGAAACCCCACCGATAGCCTCGGACGAGCCTGCCTCGACCGCGCCACAAGATTCGGGCGTGACGCTGCTGGATCGCTCGGTCCTCGATGACCCCACACGTCCCGAGTCCGAGCGCACCGAGGATGCTGGCCGCAAGGCGATCGATGTCTACGAATGGCTGGGCATGCAGCCCGGCATGACGGTTGCGGATCTGTGGGCGGCCGAGGGGTACAACACGCACTTGATGTCACGCTTGATGGGCGCCGATGGGCACGTGCTGAGTGTCCTGGGCTTCTTTAGCCTGGACACCGACTACTCCACCAAGGAAGGCGTGCAGCAGCGTATCCAGGACCATGGTCTGAGCAACGTCGAGCTAGTCGACAAGCTTGCGGACATGAGATCGGGGAGCGTCGACGTGATGGTCGCGGTGCGCAGCTATCATGACCTCGGAACCGTCCCCGGCCCCTCGCGAACCGAGGCGGTGGCCGAGATGTACCGAGCCCTGAAGGCGGGAGGGGTCGTCGGCATCGTCGAGGCGGCCAGCGACAAGCCAGGATGGGACCCGGAGACGCATCGGCTCAACGAGCAGACTGTTATCGACGAGTTCACCGCCGCGGGATTCGAGCTCTCGGCAAGCTCCGACATGCTAGCGAACCCGGCCGATGACCGTAGCATCTCCGGCTTCGACGAGGGCACCTATGAAGGCCGCCACGACACCGATCGCTACCTGCTGAAGTTCACCAAGCCGATGAGCTGAAGCACCTCGATATCAACTCCCCTCCTCCTCGAAGGCGGAGATCTCGATCTCCTTGGCGGTGATGAACTCCAACAGGGCCGGGGTGCCGTTCTGGGTCTCCTGGATGCCTCGGCGGATTGCGGCACCGATTTGCCCGGGATCGGTAACACGCTCACCGTAGGCTCCCAACGCCCGCGCCAGATCGGCATAGTTGCCCGAGATATCGGTGCTGCGGTACTTCTCCGTGGCAACCTGCATGACCGGAATCTCGATTGCCATCGAGGAATTGTTGAGCAGAATCGACAGGATCGGAATGCGCTCGCGCACCGCGGTCTCGATGTCCATACCGGTGAAGCCGATCGCGGCGTCGCCCCAGACGTTGACGCAGAGCTTGTCGGGCTCGGCGAGCTTGGCCCCCATTGCCAGACCGAGTCCGTATCCGAGTTGGGTGGTCTTTCCCCAGCCGATATAGGTAAGCGGCGCCACGCACTCCCAGAACGGCGATAGCTGGTCACGCGGGCTGCCGGCGTCGTGAGTGATGATGGTCTGCTCGCGGTCGACTGCGTGTAAGAGCTCCCAGATGACACGGTAGGGCGAAAGCGGCACCTCGTCGGAGGTGAGCTTGGGCTTCCATGCCTCGAGCCAGGCCTGTTTCATGCAGGCGATCTCGCCGTGCACGGACTCGGCACGCTCTTGGGCCTGAGGATGGGTGCCGGTCCCCAGCTCGGCGAGCAAGGCACGTAGCGTGAGCTGGGCGTCGCCGACCAGCGCGTGCTGCACGGGTACGTCTTTGTTCAGATCGGCCGGGTCGAGCGTCGCATGGACGATTACGGCGTCGGTGGGAATGGTGACGCCGTACGAGGTGCGCGTGAAGCTGCACCCGATGCCGAAGATCACGTCGGCGTCGTGCAGGAATCGATGTACCGGCCGCGGCATGGCGCGGCCGCCGGACCCGAGCGACAGCGGGTGGTTCTCTGGAAAAGCGCTCTTCCCCTGTAGGCTGGTGGCGACCGGGATGCTCAGCAGCTCGGCCAGCTCGCGCAGCTCGTTCCAGGCACGTGCGTAGTGGACGCCTTGTCCGGCGTACAGAACGGGACGCCTCGCCTCGCGAAGCACCCGCGCGACCTCCGCGACAGCGTCGGGGTCGGGACCGCCGCGCGTCGTCACGACGGCCCCGTAATCGAGTGGATCCGGTACTTCTTCGTCAAATACGTCGTAGGGGATCTCGATCAGCACCGGTCCCGGGCGACCGTTGCGCAGCTGCGAGAACGCGCGGCGCATGGTCTCGGGCAGCAAGGACGCATCGGGAAGCTGCTCACACAGCTTGGTGAGGCCGCGGAAGTTGAGGTGGGCGCTGAAGTTGGGGGCCACGTTCGCGAGGTGGCGTGGATACCCGCCCGGCAGCACGAGAATCGGCACTGACTCGCCGAAGGCCTGTGCCACGCCGCCGAAGGCGTTCTCCGTCCCGGGCCCGAACTGCATGACGAAGACGCCGATGCGGTCGCCGCAATTGAGTCGGCTGAAGGCGTCGGCCATGTGCAGCCCGGTGCGCTCCTGGCGCACGATAATCGGCCGTATCCCTGCCTCGGCCGCCGCCTCGAGGATCGGGTTGACGGGATAGCCGACGATGAACTCCACGCCCTCGCGCCTGAGGATCTCGACCACCGCGCGGGCTACGTTCATTCCCTTCTCCGACCCGGGAAACCGCCAATCAGGCGACTCGGCCGCCAAGAGCTACGGCGGCCAGGGCCTCGCTGAAAGTAGCCAGCCCGGTGGCGAGTTGCTCTTCGCTGACGATGAGCGGCGGAATCCACCGAACTACGTTCTTGTAGCTCCCGCAGTTGAGCAAGAGCAATCGGCGTTGCAGGCATTCTGCCAGCACGGCGTCAGCCGTAGCCGCGTCGGGCTCGCCCTCGGAATCAGTGAACTCGACCCCCACCATCAGGCCTCGACCGCGCACGTCGCCGATAACGGAGTGTTCGGCCATGAGGTTGCGCAGCCCGTCGATCAGGAATGCGCCGGCGGTGGCGGCGTTCTCGACCAGCTTCTCCTCGCGAATGACGTCGATTGTCGCGATGGCGGCAGCGGCGGCCACAGCGTTGCCGCCGCCGTAGGTGCCACCATGGGTGCCGGCGGGCCACTTGTCCATCAACTCCGCCCGCGAAGCGATGGCCGAGATCGGCATGCCGCTGCCCAGGCCTTTGGCCATGACGATGATGTCGGGCTCGATACCTGCCTGTTCGAAAGCGAAGAACGTCCCGGTGCGGCCAAAGCCCGTCTGCACCTCGTCGACTACAAGCAGAATCCCTTCCCCGTCGCACAGAGCTCGAAGCTCCCGTAGGAACTCCGCCGGCGCGGGCACATAGCCACCTTCTCCGAGAACGGGCTCGATGACCAGCGCGGCTGTCTCGTCCGGCGCCGTCTGGCTGTGTAGTAAGAGATCGAGTTGCTTCATACAGAACTCGGTCGCCTTCGACTCATCCCAGCCATAGCCATAGCTGAACGGAAAGGGGGCAACGAAGACTCCACTCGGCAATGGCTGGTAGTTGTGTCGGTAGACGGTCTTCGAGGTCGTCATCGCCATGGCCTGGTGGGTGCGACCGTGGAAGCTGCCCTGGAACACGACGATATTGCGGCGTCCCGTCGCCGACCTGGCCAGCTTGACCGCCGCCTCCACCGCCTCCGCTCCACTGTTGGAGAAGAAGAAACGGTCGAATGAGGGTGGTGTCACCTCGTTCAGCTTGCCCGCCAGCTCAACGGCGGTGGGCGGGATGACGATGTTCATCTGGCCGAAGATAAGGTTGGCGGCCTGTTCCTGGATCGCCCCGACCACTGCCGGATGGCAGTGACCCGTGTTGATGACGCCGATCCCGGAAGTGAAGTCCGTGTAGCGACTACCGTCGCTAGCGTAGAGGTAGATCCCTTCGGCGCGCTCCGGCTGTAGCGCCGTCATATGTGTCCACACCGGCGAAAGCAATTCTGTCGTCGCTGCCATTCTCTGCTGCCTCCCGCGCAACCTGATCCCGCGCGCCTTCGGAGTGTAACGGACAAGTCCGAGAGTTCCCGGGGTACCTCACTCCTCGCTGATCGCGTAGAGATATCGGGCGCCGCGCAGGTACATGTCGTTGTCCACCAGGGCCGGCGAAGCGTCGAAGCCGTCATCTAGGGTGTTGGTGGCCAACACCTCGAAGTCCGCCCCGGAGCGGACCACCACCGTGGTCCCGTCGCGCCCGGTAAAGTACACGCGCCCCTCCGCCGCGACGGGTGAGGAAAAGACGTTCTCGAGACCGGCCAGCCGCTGGTTTTGGTAGTGCGGCACGCCGGTCGCGGCGTCGAGAGCCGACAAGACCCCGGAGTTGGATTTCAGGAAATACAGGATGCCGTCGGCGAGCACCGGCGAGGGCACGTACGGCGTGTCACGGTCCAGCGTCCAGACGATGGCCTCCGTCCCGTCGATGTCGCCGCGCGCGCCGGCCACGCGGATGGCCTTGAGGTCGTTTCCCCTGAAGCCGCTCATCAGGAACACCAGACCGTTCTCGTACACGGGAGAGGGGATGGCGTTCATCGTCAAGCCGTCGCTCTCCCAGACGACGCTCCCGTCCTCGAGGTCGTAGCTCCGAACGCGCTCCATGGCAGGCACGATTGCCTGCGGGCGCCCATTGACATCGAGAATGAACGGGGTCGCCCAGGTGTCGATTTCATCTCGCGGCACGCGCCACAGCTCCTCGCCAGTGCGAGCGTCCACGGCAATGACAGAAGAGTCGCCGTGCAGGTGGTCCCAGACGATGACGAGCGTGTTGCCGAACAGCGCCGGCGTTGATCCCTCGCCAAACTCGTTCCGCATCCCCTTGTCGCCGAAGTCCTGCTCCCAAATCAGTGTGCCGTCCATGTCGTAGGCGTAAAGACCGAACGACTCGAAGTAGGCGAAGATGCTGGTCCCATCCGTCACCGGTGAGCTCGACGCCCAGGTGCTATTGGCGGGATGTCCTGCCTCGTGGGGTTCCTGCTCGTGGGCGATCCGTTCCCAGATCGTTCGCCCGGTCGATCGGTCGATCGCCATGACGACGAATCGATGCACGCCGCGTGAGGCCTCGCCGCCGCGCGGATCATGTTGGGCGTCTCCCGCAATGTCCACCGGGACCGCCGTAGTCAAGAAGATGCGATCCTCCCACACAACCGGCGAGGCGACGCCGCGGCCGGGGATCTCTACTTTCCAGCGGATGTTCTCGGATTCGCTCCAGGCGAGCGGCGGGTTGGCGGTCGAGGACACGCCGTTGTTGAGGGGACCGCGCCAACGCGCCCAGAAACGGCCGTCCGAGCTCTCTTGAGCCTGGGGAGTAGCTGCCACGAGCAGGAGAACACCGACGAAAGCTGTCCGCAGCTTGATCATGCCGCTCTCCTAGCGCTTCTCCTCGCCGCCGCGGGATGCGGATGCGGGCCGCATTCTAGCAACCAGCGCTCATATCGGACACCGGAACGTCGGTGAGAGACGTGTACTCGGTTTCTCCCTTGGAGCCCCGCCCCTCTGGCGATAGGCTTCAGGCGCCCACCCACCCGGCTCTGGTAGCAAAACGGACCCCGGCACTCGAGTAGGACTACGAGATCCTTGCGCCGCTAGGAGCTGGCGGCATGGGCGAGGCATCCGTCGACCGACCCGACGCGAGAGGAAATCCGTCGTGTGTGCTCCACGCCAACGCGCAGAACGACCACGATACTCAGGACCGGCGAGGCATTCCACAAGTGAGCGCTTGCTATCGGCGCACACACGTCCCGCCTGTCTGGGAAGCTCGATGCAACCGAACGTGTCTATCGGAAAATGGCGGCTGCTGCTTCGCAGCCCCGACGGATGCTAGCGAAAGATATCGATCAGACTGCGCACCGGACGAGCATACCGCGCGTTGGCACACGCATCGTCGTTGCGCTTGACCTTCAGCAGACCGACGCGAATCTCGCCGGTGTCCTGTGGGTGGGTGGCGTTGTTGACGAAGCCAACCATGATCTGTCCCTTCTTGCGCTTGAAATGGGCCGTCAGGAAGTCTCCGCCGACCGGGTCGACTCGCCGGGCTTGGTCCAGGTGACTGAGAAGCCTTCTTGCAGATTCTGCGCTTCGGCCGCGGCAGCGGCCAGAAGGACGGAAGCCAACGCCAGGATTGAAATGCTACCCCGCATGTTCGTGCTCCTTGACCAGTAGAGCCGTGTACTGGCCCATTGAGGGGTCGACACGATGTAGCTGACCATGAGTGGAGACTCTTGGCAATGGGTGGAGGGTATCGAGTAGTCTCTCGCCAACATTGACGACTGAACGAGGAGGGCATGCTGTGACACGTATCGGGGGCATCTTCACTGTTGGCCTCCTGGTGAGCCTTGTCGCCGGGGCACCGCCGGCAGCCACAACGCTGCCGCAACGATCCCCCCAAGAAGCATGGCGTTACTTCGGTGGCGACAAGAGCTTCACTCGCTACTCCGCCCTCGATCAGATCAACCGCGACAACGTCAGCGATTTGCGGATCGTTTGGCGCCGGTCCGCCGTGCGGGACGAGCTTACGGAGGCGTTTCCCGATCTGTACCCCGACGCCTACCTGAGGGCGACGCCGATCATGATCGACGACGTGCTCTACACGCAGGATGCCCACGGTCTGGTAATCGCCCTCGACGGCAAAACCGGCGAGACACTTTGGGAGCAGCAGCTCGTTGAACCGACCCTGGAGGAGGCAGACGCATCGAGCACTCGGGGGGTTGACTACTGGAACAGCGGCACGGGAGATGAGCGAATCATCGCCGTCCGCGGCGAGTATCTCTACGCACTAAATACTAGAACCGGCGAGCCTTACGGCGGCTTCGGCGACGACGGCAGGGTCAGCCTACGGTTCCACGATCGCCAACCGTTGGCCCGAGCATTCAGCGACAGCACGGGCCCCCTCGTCATGGGCAACGTGGTCGTGGTCTCTGGGATCACCGCCGGAGCCGGCGATGGTGGCAACAAGAAGGAGGCCGTTCCCGAGGAGGTACGTGGCTTCGACGTCCACACGGGCCGGTTGCTGTGGACCTTCCATCCAGTGCCCCAGGCAGGCGAATTCGGCAACCACACCTGGGGCGACGATTCCTGGAGGGTGGCAGGCGATATGGGCGCTTGGTCCCTGATGACCGCGGACGAAGAGCTCGGCTACGTGTATGTCGCAATGACGGCGCCGACATCTGCCTGGTATGGCGGCTGGAGACCCGGCGACAATCTGTTCTCCAACACCTTGGTTGCTCTGAACGCGAAGACCGGCGAGCGCGTCTGGCACTTCCAGATGATCCACCACGATCTGTGGGAGTACGACAACATCGGCCCCGCCACACTCGGCGAGATCACGGTCGGCGGCAGGCGCATCAAGGCGGTGATGCAGCCCAACAAGAACGCGTTCCTGTACGTCCTCGACCGAACCAACGGCGAGCCCGTATGGCCAATCGAGGAGCGGCCGGTACCCCCGTCCACCGTGCCGGGCGAGGTGTCCTCGCCAACCCAACCCTTCCCTACCAAGCCACCGCCTTTCGATCAGCAGGGCATGACCGACGAGGACTTGATCGACTACACACCGGAGCTCAAGCGCCGGGCACGAGAGCTGGTCAAGGATTACCGCCTCGGCCCGCTCTACACGCCACCGTCGGTGCCGAGCGATGAGCCGGGCGGGAAGAAGGGAACGATCGTGTATCCGGGAGCCTGGGGGAATGGGAACTGGAACACCGGAGCCTTTGATCCGGAAACAGGGATCTACTACGCAGTCTCCAATACCTCTTATGGTCCGACCAACCGGGCCGTGGTCAAACAAACCGACCCCAACGCGACGATGGAGTACGCCTACGCCCCCAGTGCCCGACTCGAGATCGAGGGGCTCTTCTTCAACAGGGGGCCGTACGGCCGGATCACAGCCCTCGATCTCAACCGTGGCGAGCAGCTATGGATGACCGCCAACGGCGATGGGCCGCGCAGCCATCCACTGCTCAAGAACCTGAACCTGCCACCGTTGGGCAGTCCCAACCGTCCGGCTCCACTGGTTACCAAGACCTTGTTGTTCCTCGGCGAAGGCAGCAACGCGGTCAGCGGAACGCTGAACGAGGATTGGGCATGGGGCAAGGTATTCCGTGCCTACGACAAAGCGACCGGTGAAGTGATCTGGGCCATGGAGTTGCCATCCGGAACCACGGCCGGCCCGATGACCTACATGCTCGACGGCAAGCAATACATCGTCGTCTCGGTCGGGGCGCAGGACGACCCACCGGAGTACGTGGCGCTGGCGCTTCCGTAGAGCAATCGCTACACGTGTGGGAAGGTGTGCCTATACACGAATGGAGCGCGGGCGCCGGCGGCGTGTGAAGAAATGGCCCTGAGAGGCGGGCAGCCGGCGGAGGCAGAACTAGATGGACAAGCAGCAATCCCTACCGACAGACCAGGTGGACAACAAGCCAGCGCCGGGGTGGGTGTGGCTGGTCATCGCTGCGCTGGGCATTCTCTTCCGCCTGCTCCTGCAGTGGCTGGGGATATGACATCGGCCCTCACCTGGCCGCACGTCGAGATCGGAGGGGCGGAATCGGTTTCGGAGCGCGGAGCGCGTCGGGCCAGTTTCTGGGCTGGCTAGCCTAGCTCTGGCTGAGGTCTGTCGGCGGCATCACGTGCTGCGCGGCTGAAGCCACCCGCGCCTTCCGGGATTTCCCGCGCGACGTCATCTTGTACCAGTCACGGAACGGGCCGGTGGTGTTCTGCCAGAAACCGCGGTACTGGTCCTGAGTCGCCGGGCCAATGCCCCAGGGCGTGAATTCGTCCTGCTCGGGTATATACAGCGTACCGAACATACGGTCATAGATACTGGTGACCGCCGCCATGTTGGTGTTCCAGTGCTGCTTCAGGTAGCTGTGGTGCGTGTGGTGCATGGCCGGGCTTTGTATCCATCGCTCGAGCCAGCGCGGATAGTGAAGCCCCACATGGTAGTGGCGGAACATCCCATTGAAGCCGAACAGCAGCGAGAAGATCCCGACGTTCATCACGGTTGCCTGCGTGATGCCCCCGTTGAACAGATAGGCGAAGATCCCTCCGGCAAACGCATAGCCGAACGCCGACCCGGCCGCCCAGATGGGGCCAGCAAGCACATGCTCCCGAGATCGCGTCAGCGGCGTCAGCACTTCCGCCGTGTGATGCACCTTGTGGATCGCCCACAGCGCCGGGTACTTATGCATGCTCCAGTGGATGGCGTAGAACATGAAGTCGTAGCACAGCAGAGCGACCGCGGCATACAGCACCATCCAGGCGAAATTGGACTGCAGCTCCGGAGAGGGACCGAAGACGAACTTTAGCGACCCGATCACCGACTGTTCGGTGAACGGCGCTACCGTGGCGAACACCGATACCGCCCAGAACGGACGCAACGCCCGCTCGAACACCCAAAGCGAGACATCGACGCGGGCCGACTTGTGAGTGTAAATATCCTTGGGCACAAGGAAGTTCAAAAGACCGGTCTTTCTCTCTCGACCATCCGCACCTTTCGAGCCGTGACCACGGCGGACCAGAAAGATCAGGATCCCGATGAATGCAGTGATCAAGATCGTGCGCGGCCGCATGACGCCCGGCACGTTGCCGGCAACGGTTTCCAGCACGACGGTCCCGACACGCTGCACGATGTCGGTGAACGGGCCGAGGATGGCTCCGGTTGCTTCTTCTTGTACGGTCATTCGAATTGCTCCCACCGCCTACTGGCTTGCAATCACGGAGCGTTCAACGAACCTTTTACGGCCTCGCGCCTCGCCACAGCCAGCAACCGGCGTTCGCCGCGCCGTCTTGGTTATAGCATGCAGCGGTGCCTTCCAGCGATGGACTCGCGTAGCAGAATCTATCGGCGCGCTAGTCGCCATTCGACGATGCTTCCTTGACCACTACCCCGCCTTTCATAACAAAGCGAACATCGCGTAGAACACCGATATCCTCGAGCGGATTCGCCTCGACAGCGATGATGTCGGCGTACTTCCCGGGCGACAACGTCCCGACATCGGCCTCCATTCCCATCAGTTCCGCGGCCACTGTGGTGGCCGAGCGAATGGCTCGTAGCGGGCTCATCCCGTACGACACCATGATTTCGAGCTCTCGGGCGTTGGTGCCGTGCTCTTTCGTATCGGTTCCGTAGGCAATCCTTACCCCCATCGGAAGCGCTCGCTTGAAGGCATCGCGATGCAGATCGACGATCTTCGCGGTCAGCTCACTCCACTGTGCACGCGGCGTCTCAGGGACATAGACGCTGAGTGTCGGCACCCAGAACGTGCCGTGCTCGACCATGAGGTCGAGCGTGTCGTCATCGAGCATCATCCCGTGTTCGATGGAGCGCACCCCAGCACGGATGGCGTCGGCCGCAGCGCGACCGCCATAGGCGTGCGCGACGACCGGCCGGCGGAACCGTGCCGCTTCGTCGACCGTACGCTTGAGGTCGTCGTAGTCAAACTGGGCGAGCGGCTCCATGGTCGCCGGATCGAGGTGCCGCAGCGTCCCGGTGGCGTAGATCTTGACCCAGTCGGCCCCGTACTTGATCTGACGCCGGATCTCGTGGACGAGTCCGTCGGAAGAGTCGACCAGCAGACCGAACGGCGGGATATCGATCTGGTGCGCGAACCCGACGTGATCCAGCAAGCCACCGGTGATGCTGAGGCCCATGTTGGAGACCTGCATCCGTGGGCCCTGAATGAGACCGCGCTCGATGCCGTCGCGGATCGCCACGTCGGCACCCTCGGCACCGTCGGAGTCGCAGTCGCGAATCGTCGTGAATCCTGCGAGCAGGGTCGATCGCGCCGCATCCACCGCGGCGACGGTTCGAAGTGGTACCGACTCGTTGAGCACCGGGTTGTCGAGCGTCACCAGACCGTCACGGTCGACGGTCGGCGCCTCCCCGTCGGCGTACACGCGAATCAGCAAGTGAGTGTGGGTATCAATGAGCCCCGGCAGCAGGACGGAGTCGCCGAGGTCGATCGTCCGGACGGCGGCCGGAATCGCCAAGTCCGAACCGATCGCCTCGATGCGCTCGCCGTGTATCAGAACGACGGCATCGGGCGTCAGCGCGCCGGTCGTCACGTCAAGAGCGTGGCCGGCGCGCAGTGCGATCAGCTCGTTCGCCCCTCCCTGTGCCCTGGCGTTCCCGCCGAGAGGCGCGAGGAGCAACATCGACGCGGCCGCGACGGCAGCGCGCCAGCACTCTTTCTGTCCGATCATGAGTACCCTCCCTTGAGCATGTGTCCAGCCAGCCGGGCAGCTCGATCTAACACGGTGAGCCTCGCGACCGCCAGGCTGGAGATGGACCGCAACCCGGGAGCTATCGAATGACGAGCCACTCGGTCTCGCGACCACCCGGGAACACCATGCCATCGGGCGTGAAGGTCATGCCCGTCTCCGAGAAGACCACGATGCGCTGCCCATCCCACTCGGGTAGCTCGTATTGGATATCCAGCTCCAGGGCGAACAGCGTGTTGTGGCGCAGCGGGCGGCCGCCATCGCCTCTGCCGCGCCCCGAGCTCAGGCCAGACCCCCCGGAGTGCACCTCGTCGGAAAAGAAGCGGCCGAGAATTCCATAGCGCATGAAGTAGTAGGCGAGAGAGTGAGCGTAGAGGTTCCCCTGGATGCCCTCCTCGCGGGCTCTCTCGACCGCCGCGATACCGATCTCATTGCCGCCACGCCCCAGGCGCATCTCTTCGCCGATCAAGTCCTGGAAGCGAAGGACGTGCCGCATGGCCTCCTGGATTCCCTCGGGAGGCTCGTCTTCACCGTCTCTCAAGACGTAGCCAGATTGCTGAGTGTCGGTGTACAGACCCAGGTACATGATGCCCGTATCACAGAAGATGAGATCGCCCCGCCGGATAACGACATTGAGCCCGACCCGCGGAGACGGATCGTCGACGAAGCGTTCGTCGAAGACCCTGAAGTACTCGTCGTCGTCGGCATACTTGGCGCGCTCTGCCTTGCTCCTCTGAACCGTGATCGTCGGATGGTCGACCGTTCCCAGCCCCAGATCCGCGTAGCGCTGCCGGATCCACCAGTTCACATCGTCGGTGGTCGTCACGTCGGGGATGATCACCCGGTTGGAAAACGCCTCGGCGATGATCTCGTGGGCCAGCCGGAGAACATGCCTGAAGACACTCTGTTCCCTGGAGGTACGCGTTCCCAACCAGTGATTGGCGAGCGTCGCCGCGGGGACGACGCGGGAAGCAAGATCATCGCCGAGCCGCTGTGCTACCTCCGCGCGCTCCGATTCTGCGACGGCTCGGCGACTCCGCCGGCTACGACCGCCGCCGATGGCGATCCGATCCGGGCTTCTGGTCCTGACGATTTCGGCGAGGTCGTCGCTTTCCGCCATCAAGCGCTCAATGTCCGCGCCTTCCCCTCTGTCGAAGAACACCAGGTGAGGCGGGGTCTCCAGCACGGCGCCGTCGGCCTCCGACTCCAGCAGCGACACGTAGAGCGGCCCATCGCCCTCGCTGACGATCCACATGTCGATGGAGTTCTCCCGCATGACCTGAGGGAGAATCGTTCTCTGCTTCTCCTCCAGCAGGGCGTTCATGAGAATCGCCTGCTGCCGACGCGGCAAGATACTCTCGGCGTCATCGACCAGTGCGATCCCGGCTTCCTGGGCAAGCACTGGACCACTTGCCGCCATTGCGAGCACTGCTGCGGTAAGTCGGAGCTGCATGGTCGTTTCTCCCAGAGAGAACCTAGTCGGAAGTTCGTTAGTCACTATGACGGGGCGATGCCAGAGAGCGATTCGGCTCCTGGAACGAGCTCATCGAGAGAAGCTACGATACTCGCAGGCGCGAGCGGTGGAGCCCGGCGGTAACGCAAGGTCGAGGAGTCCCGCCGACCGCGTAGCGACTGCGCTTGGCGGAGACAGTCAGGGGGCACGCCCCGAACGGAAATCAACCAGAGAATACCGAGGCACTCGATGCGCAGACTCAGAAGGCTATCGCCGATCGTCGTTCTCGCCGCAACGCTGCTGACAACCCAGGCGTCCGGGCAAGCAGGGCAGCGTCGCGAATCGACGAATCGTGACCGATCCGACTTCACCATGCTCCGCGACGAGGGGTTCCCGATGAACCTCGACCCCGAGATCATCTCCGCATCCGCGGCCGATATCGACGACGACGACATCGTCATGGGGGTGGTGATCAACGGCGAGGCACGCGCCTACCCGGTAGGCTACATGAACGGCCCGGACAACGAGATCGTCAACGACGAGCTCGGCGGAGAGCTCATCGCGCCGAGCTGGTGACCAATCGACCACAGCGGCGTCGTGTACGCCCGCGAGTTCGATGGCACGGAGCTGCAGTTCGGCGTGGTCGGCGTCGATCAGGGAACGTTGATCATGTACGACGCCCAGACGCGCTCGCGCTGGAGCCAGCTCTTCGGCGAAGCAATCGGCGGCGAGATGGAGGGGACGGCGCTCGAGAAGATTGGCTCGACGATGACGACTTGGCGTCAGTGGCGTGAGCTGCACCCCGAGACAACGGTCTACGTGAAACCCTCGATTCCCTACCGGGCTCGGTTCACTCGTGAGACCTTCGACGAGATCGCCAACCAGCCGCCCGGTGCCATCCGATCAGAGGACCTGATCATCGGCCTCGAGGGCCACATCGAGGCCCGCGCCTACCTGGTGCGAAGGATGGCGCGCGAGCGCTTGTTCGAGGACGTCCTCGAGAACGCGCCTATCGTCGTCTACCTGGCACCGGATCTGGCGACGGCTCGTATCTTCCTGCGGACGGTCAACGGTCAGGAGCTCAGCTTCGCGCTCGACGCTGCCGATCACCTTCAAGACTCGGAAACTGGATCGCTCTGGGACCCGATCACCGGCGAGGCAGTTTCCGGCCCTCTACTGGGCATGCACCTGCAGCCGGTCGTGTCGACCTACTCCCTCTGGTTCGCCTGGGCAAAGTACCGGCCTGACACGGCCGTGTACCCGAAGGAGTAGGCTCCAAGTTCAGCCTCGCCGGAAGCTCGGCGGCAAGCGTATGGCCAGGCCCCGGGCTGAGGGCTACGAGCCAGCTTCCGGCGGCACCTCGACCCCCAACGTCAACAACGGGTGGGTCTGCGGCGCGGTGATCGCGTTCAAAACCTCGAACTGCAGCTCGAAGCTCGACCGATCTTCACCGGGCACAGCCAATACGACCTCGCCGTGCGGCGGCACGCGGAAGAACGACGGGTGGTCGAAGAACCGGCGCCCGTCGACGCTACGGAGCTCGAAGGCGGCGTCGGAGGTATTCGACAGCGTGACGTCGACAAGCTTGGGGTCGGTGCGATGCCCGACGTGCGACACGGTGAGCGATGCCTGGATCAAGGGCATCAGCACGTCTTCGCGCCCGATGAGCGAGTTGTCCATCCAGGCGACGGTGCGGTTGGCGCGCAGCGCGCTGTGCACCGACTCGGCGCTACGCTGCTCGGCGAATACCAGCGTTACGGTGCGATGGGCGCCATCGTGAATCGCATAGTCCCAGTCGATCAAGCCGTGGATGTCCGATACGCCGAGAATCGCCAGGTCGTGCTCGAGTGCGATCTCGAGCGACTCTGTCGAGTAGATGTACTCGTTGGCGACCTCGATTCCCTGCATCTGTCCGTCGGCGATGAGCTGTTGATGCATCGCGGTGAGCCGCGCCACACCGTCGAGTGACGACCAGCTCGGATGGTTCCAGAACACGAACGCGCCCTGTCGGTTGGCCTCGCGGAACGAATCCATCGGATCGTCGGCGAGCAGCGCGTTGGCGTCGGTCACGAAGACGGCATTCACGTGGCCGGGTGGCATCCTGCGGGTCACCTCGGCGCCGTTGACGACGATTAGATCGGATCCAGAAGCCTCGGCGTACTCGCTGGCCACGATGAACGAGCGATTCCTGTCGGGGTGTGGGATGTCCTCGGAGCGCGGCTGATACTCCAGATGCTCCGTAACGGCCAGGAGGTCAAGGCCGTCGCGATCGGATTCGTCCACTCGGATGAAGGGCCACACCATTCCGTCGGAGAACACCGAGTGGGTGTGTAGATCGACGACCACGGTCTGATAGCCAGGCACGTCCGGGAACTCGATCGCCCGCTCCTGCGCTTGCGCCGCCAAGCTGGTCAGTGCGACCGCCATCGTGAGAATGGCGAGTGGTTTACTCATCGGGTCCTCCCCATTGCTCTTCCGGAAATCGAATCCGAGTCGGTTGTCGGGTCCACGCCTCGGTGGCGACTCGAGGGGACATGCTGAACCTCCGCGGTAGATGCAGCGCCGCCAGACGATACTCTCTCGCCGCCACCCAGTTCCAATGCGAACACCATGGTGCTGATGTTCGAGCAGATCGCACTGATCACCGATGCGCTCCGCACCGACCAGGCCTGAGCTCTGCCGGCGACCGGCCAGGACGCACGATCGTAGGCGGCAACCACCGCATTCAACGCCGCGTCAACGTTGACTCGAGTAGCCGCAACAACCGGTCGGCATCGACGGTGAGAGCCACGGCAACCGCCGGTGCGTCGCGCCAGGCAACCCCTCGGGCCTCATTGCCGCGCGTACTCGATCTTGCCGTCGATAAAGGTCATGTCGACGGTAATGTCCTTGATGGTTTCAGGAGGCACGCTCGTTGGGTCCGCGGAGAGAACGACGAAATCAGCCAGTTTTCCAGGCTCGATGGATCCCTTGATCCCTTCGTCGAAGGTCGAATAGGCCCCCCCGAGGGTCCAAACGCGAATGGCGTCCTGGACGCTGATCTTCTGCTCCCCGCCATAGACCTTTCCCTGCGCGCTGGCGCGCGTGACCATGCTCTGGATTCTGAGCATCGGATCCGCGGCGCTCACGCCATAGTCCGAGTTCCCAGCCACGGGAATTCCGAGCGCCAAGGCCGATCGATTGGCATGCATCATCTTCCACCGTGCGGCGCCGTAGGCCTCCATCTTGTCGCCGTGCTCGTAAACGTACGAGTGCAAAGCCAGTACGATGCCGAGATCCTTGACCCGCGCGAGAATGGTCGGGTTGACAATGCTGGCGTGCTCGATGCGATGTCGATGATTCCTGCGGGGTTGATCATCCAGGGCGCGCTCGAACGCGTCGAGGACCATGTCGATCTCGCGGTCGCCGTTCGAATGCACCGCAACCTGAAACCCGGCCTCGTGAATCTCGAGAATCATGGCGTCAAGCTCTTCTTGCGATCTACCCGGGGGAATGCCGTAGTAGTCGCGCTCGCCGGTTGCCGGATTGGTCATCTCGTAGGGCTCGTACAACCAACAGGTCCGCCCCGAGAGCGAGTTGCCATGGAAGCTCTTGATCGCACCGATTCGCAGGTGGTCGTCACCGAACCCGGTGCGCAAACCGAGGCCTCGCAGTGCCGTCAGGTGGCGAAACCCGAACATAATGCTCACCCTGACCGGCTGGCCTTGCGAGACTGCGTCCTGGTAGACGCTGAAGGCCTCTGGATCGGTTCCTGCGTCGACGACGCTGGTAATACCCTTGCTCAAGAAAGCCTGAAAGGTCCGGCGAAGCCCCTGTATTCGCTCGTCGCGAGTGGCCTCGGGGAACGGCGGGCCGGCTTCCAGGATGGGGTTGATGGCGTTTTCCCAGACGACGCCTGTGGGCTCTCCCTGGCTGTCGCGCTCATACCCCCCGCCAGGCGGGTCGGCGGTGGCGCTGTCAATCGAGGCCATCTCGAGGGCCAGAGAATTGACCGCCGATACGTGGCCGCTGGAATGCGTGATGTAGATTGGATGAGCTGTCGAGGCCTGGTCCAGATCCCGGCGACTCGGGTGCCCGCCGAGCTTGGTGTCCTGGTATCGAGTGCCGATCACCCACTGGCCCTCCGGGGTGATGGCGGCCTTGTCGCTCAATGCCGCGACAACGTCCTGCATCGTTTGCACGTTGCCCGGACCCAAATCGACCCTGCCCAAGCGCGACGTCACCGGGTAGGTCGGCGCCGGGTGCATGTGTGCGTCGACGAAGCCGGGAACAACGGTCTTGCCCCTAGCGTCGATGATCTGCGTGTTCGGGCCGATGAGCGAGCGTACCTCCGCGTCGCTCCCCACCGCCACGAACCTACCGTCTCGTACGGCCAGCGCCGATGCGCTCGGATTCCCGTCATCGACGGTAATGACGTTCGCCGAGGTCACCACCAAGTCGGCCGTCAACCGTTCTTGCAACACGGCGGGCGCCGCTGCGGACAGGATCCAGATACCGACTGCCAGGCCTACGGCGCCGCCGCGGTAGTGGCGAACCCTTGCCTGGACCGGCATCGAGTGCCTCATGGCTTCCCCGCGCCAAGGTCGATCCCCATCTCTTGCAGGGTCTCCTCGATTGCTGCCAGCAGGCCGGTCACGTCGCTGGGAAAAATGTGGCCGATGGTGCCGATCCTGAAGCAATCATCGTCGCTCAACTTACCCGGATAGATCACGAAGCCCTTGTCGGCTAGGCGGCAGTAAAACGAATCGAACTCGAATCGGGCATCGGACGGATAGCGAAAGGAGGTGATGATGTAGCTCTGTAGATCCGGGGGCAGATACTCCTTGAAACCCATCTCCCGCATGCCTCTCAGGAGCGTCTCGTGGTTGAGGCGGTAGCGCGCCGCGCGGCCCTCTACGCCACCCTCCGCCGCGAGCTCGACCAACGCTTGATCGAAGGCGAGCAACGCATGGGTTGGCGGAGTGAATCGGAATTGTCCGTTCGCTTCCAACCCTTCCCACTGCGCCAGCAGATCCAGACTGACGCTGCGTGCGTACCCCGCGGTCGAAGCAAGCTCGCTCGTACGAGCGAGCACGAACGCGAATCCAGGGACCCCTTCAAGGCACTTGTTCGCCGACGAGATCAGGTAGTCGATCGGACACCCCGCCATCTCCAACGGCAGGCCGCCGAAGGTGGTCATCGCGTCGACGCAGTAGACACGGCCTGACTGATGCACGAGATCACCGATCTCCCGGATCGGGTTGACGATGCCGGTCGAGGTCTCGCAGTGGACCACGGCGACGTGAGTAATGGCCTCGTCGCCGTCCAGGCGAGCGCTGATCTCCCCGAGCACGGGCAGGCGGTTCTCCGGGAAGCAGAGCGTATCCGTGGCGATGCCCTGGACCCGCGAGATCTCGGCGATGCGCCGGCCGTAGGCACCGTTGGAGACAACGAGCATCTTGCCGCTCGGAGGGACCGCCGATGCCACGACGGACTCGATCGCGAAGGTTCCGCTCCCCTGCATCAGGATGGCTTCATACTGGCCTGCCGCTACGCCGCCAATAGCCAGCAGCCGACTACGGATGCGGGCGACAAGCTCGAGGAACTCGGCGTCACGCGACCCGAGATCGCGTAGCTGCGCCTCCTTCGTGGTCTGGCTCGTGGTCAACGGCCCCGGCGTGAACAGCGTCTTGTCGTTGCCGCCGACACGCCCCGCTCCCCCGGTCATGGGCACTCACCCAGCATCGTTTGAGGACTCCCGGCTGGCGCGTAGTTCCAGCGTGCGGTGAGGAGAGCCGCGCCGATCCAGGCGAGGATCACGAACAAGTAGAAGAGCTGATCCCAACCGTACGCTTCGGTCACATACGCGACGATGAACGGAGAGCATAGTTGGCCAAACGAGCCGACGCCGTTGATCACACCCGCCGCCTTGCCGGCATGAGCCGCAGAACCGACATCCTGAGCCGCAGCGCCCGACATCAGAGTGTCGGGACCATAGGTAAAGATGCCCACCGCGGCAATCCATACGGCTACAGACAAGCGTCCGCCAGTCGCTGCCAAGGGCTGCAAGAGACATACGAGACCCAGCGCCCACAACATCACTGCGCCGACCGGATATCGTCGAGCGTTGAGCAGGCGATCGGACACGTATCCAGCGCCAATCGCGCCGACAAAGCCCACCAGCTCGTAGAGTGCCGCGGTGTAACCGGCTTCGCCGGCCTCGTATCCGATGTGCTCGGTCATGTAGAGCGGTAGCCAGAAGAGAAACGAGTACCGCGTCATCTTCAGGAAGAAGTACATCGCCGCGATTGGCCAGATACCCGGATCCAAGAGCATGCCGGCAAGCGTCCCGACCGGTCCCGCTCCGGCCGCAGAGCTATCGGTCAGGTCGTCGTTGCTCGAGCTCGGAGTGCCGGCATCGGTAGCCCGACTCGTCGTGAGCTCCGGTACGCCGGCATCACTCGGGCTGTTGCGGCTGCCAAGCATGTAGATGATCGCGATCAACATCAGCAACAATGCCGGGGCCCAGAAGGCACGGCGCCATTGCCACTGCTGCAGAACCGTGGCATCAACTGCCCAGAAGGTCGCGAACACGACTGCGAACGAGGCGCCGAGCACATAGCTGGTTCCCCACCAGGCCATTACCACGCCGCGCTCACGCTGACGAAACCAGGGGGTCATGTTCTTGACCAAGCCGGGCCAACCGGTCGATTGACCGATGCCGTTGAGCCCCCCCAGAACCGCGAACGCCAGCAGCGACGCGGAGATTCCCATCAGCAAGTTGCTGAAGACCGCTATGCAGAGCCCGATACTGACGACCAACCGCGGGCCGTACCGATCTACCCAGGCGCCGCTAACGAACTGGCCGAGCGCGTAGAGCAAGCTGTACAGCGAGATGACCGTGGCGAAGTTGAGCTTCGTATAGCCCAAGTCCTCGACCATCAACGGCATGGCGACGCTGAAATTCAACCTACACAGGTAGAAGCCCGCGTACGCAAGCCATGCGGTCGCGAAGACCCGATAGCGCCAGGTCTTCTGTTGACGGGTCAGAACGGTGGCCATCCGTAGGATTCCGGTCGATTCGCACCTGTTGACGGCGCTAGCTACTGAGCGTGTCTAGAGCTCTCCCGGTGAAGTCGGGCCGTGGATCAGGGCCTGTCGCCACCAGCGAGACGCGCCTCGATCTTGTCCAAGACGGGAGCCACATCAGCGATTCCGTCCACTACGTAATGGGCGCCCACCTGGCTCATTCGACGATACGCGTCAGCCAAGCGCCGCTCACGGTCGGCAGGCTCGAGGGATTCGATCTCCGCTTCGGTCAGCCCGATCTCATTACCGGTCTTGGCCAACCCGATCGTCCACATCCCGGCATTGAGGCCTTCCGAGATGTCCGGCAGCGTGTCGCCGATCTTCACGACCGCCTCCATCGGGTAGACCTGCAGATCGAGCGCGTTCTTGAGACACATCCAGGGGTGTGGCCGAGCAGCGGGAACATCCGTCGCGCATACCGTGGCATCTGGCTCATACCCGCGTTTCTTGGCTTCCAGCAAGAGCACGTCCATCATCTCTCGCGTGTACCCGGTCGTTGACCCGATCTTCAGCCCGCGATCGCGAAAGGCCGCCACCGCATCGAGCGTGCCGGGTATCAGATCGGCATAGTCGGCCAAGCAGTCCAGCTGCAGCGGGATGAACTGCTGGAACATGGCCTCGACGTCGTCGTCGGTTGGGGCGCGCCCGTGGACTTCGCGCCACATCGAGTCGACTTCCTCCATTCGCGAGATCGCCTGGATGTGGACCTTCTTGTGAGCGCCCATCGGAATCCGCGCTTGGCGGATCGTGATGGGCACGCTCATACGCTTGAAGACCTCGACGAAGACAACTGCCGGGGCATAGCACCCGTAGTCCAGGGTTGTGCCAGCCCAATCGAGGATCACGGCTTTCAAGCCACCTCGGTAGGATCGTTTGAAGTAGAACTCCATGAAGGCTCCCCTTGACGGTCGTGTCTCGAGCTCACTGCAACCGGGAATCGAAGGTCGCCGGCTTTCCCGGACGCTGTGCCTAGCTCTTCAAGCCGAAGGTAAAGATCACGTTCCCCGCCGCGATCGAGATGTATTGTTCACCGTTCACCGCGTAGGTCATCGGCGAGGAGTGCACGCGGGAGCCGACGTTCATGTGCCACAGCTCCTGGCCGCTGGCAGCGTCGAGTGCGAAGAAGTAGCCGCCAATCGTGCCGCCAAAAACGAGATCTCCAGCAGTTGAAAGCAACCCCGACGAAGACCTGGGCGCGATCGGGAACTCCCAACGGATGTCGCCGGTCGCGGGATCGATGGCGCGAATAGCACTGTGGTACACGTCCGCCGGCGCCACCCGGCGCCCGGCGCCGCCCGAGTAGTACTCGCCCTCCACATACTCCTGATCACGCTTGAAGTACTCCTGCTCGCCGTCGAATGCGTTGACGTAGAAAAGGCCGGTACGGGGACTGTACGCCGGTGACCACCAGTTGGTGGCACCGACGATCGTCGGCGAGACGATGACACCCTCGAGCGACGGCTCCATGTTCGGGAAGCGGATCGGACGACCGTTCTCGTCGAGACCTTCCGCCCAGGTTTGCTTGGCGAACGGCTCGCCGACCAGGAACTCCCCAGTCTGGCGATCGAGCGTGTAGTAGAAACCGTTGCGATTGGCCCACATCATTACCTTGCGCGTCTCGCCTTCGTACGCGATATCGCCCAGAACCGGGATCTGAATGGCGTCCCAGTCGTGCACATCATGCGGTGTGAATTGGAAGTACCACTCCAGATTGCCGGTGTCGGCGTCCAGAGCCAGGGCGGAGTCCGAATACAAGTTGTCGCCCATCCGCACGTCACCGTTCCAATCCGGCCCCGGATTCCCGGTACCCCAGTAAACGAGGTCGAGATCCGCATCGTACGAGCCCGTAATCCAGGTGGGAGATCCGCCGGTACGCCAGGAGTCATCGGCCCAGGTTTGGTTGTCCGGATGCTCCGGCCCCGGGATGGTCCAGGCTCGCCATTCCTGCTCGCCGGTCTCGGCGTTGTAGGAATCGAGGAAGCCGCGGATGCCGTACTCACCCCCGGCGATGCCGGTAACGACATGGTCCTTGACGATGAGCGGCGCCGCGGTCTTGCTGTAGCCTGAGCTATAGTTCGCAACCTCTCGATCCCACACCAGGTTGCCGCTGCGAGCGTCGATGGCCACGAGATGGGCGTCAAGAGTGCTCATGTAGAGGGTCTCACCGAGGATCGCGACGCCCCGATTGTTGCGGCCGCAGCACAACCGCAGGTCGTCGGGCAGCTCGTGGTCATAGCGCCAGTACGGCCGTCCGGTCGCGGCGTGCAGGGCGACCACGTTGCTTGGTGATTCGGTGACGAACATCACGCCGTCGACGACCAGGGGCGTGGTCTCGGCGCGATCGATTGCGGGAATCTGATAGGCCCACTTCAGCTCGAGGTCCGACACGTTGCCGGCGTGCACTCGATCGAGCCGGCTATGGCGTTGGCTATCGAGGGTCCCTGAGTACATCAACCAGTTCTCGGGCTCTTCGGCGGCGTTCAGCAGCCGTTCCCAGGTAACCGGAGAAAGCGCTGGCGTCGGCGCGTTGCTCGTGCTGGTCGATTCCTGAGCCGACACGAGCGGCACGAACGTGACGACAGCAACCACAAGCAGGAACCGTTTCATTGCCGGCGCTCCTTGCGCAAGGAGAACAGGTAAGCGACCAGGTCGTCCACCTCGCCGGCACTCAGCGTCTCTTCGTAGCTCGGCATGCTCGACGTCGTGATCCGATCGCTCGACCGAATGTCGCTCTTGGCAAGGTGCCAGAGGTTCTCGTCTTCGTCCATCATGCTGAGCGTGAACGTATCCTCGTTCATTCGCAGGCCCTCGATAACGGAACCGTCCGGCAGCGTGACTCGCAGCGTCCACCAGCGCGGCGCGACTTCGCCGTTCGGATCGAGCAGGTCACTCTTGAGCTCGTCCGGATCTCGCCGGTTCGCAACCACCGACAGGTCGGGTCCGAGCCGGCGGCCTTTGCCAGCAACCATGTGGCAGCTAGCGCAGTCTCCCTTGCCGCTGAAGACCCGCTGCCCGGCGCTGACATTGCCCGGCAGGTCGTAGTCACCAGGGTCGAGGTTCAGCGAGCGGATGTACGTGATGATCTGCCAGACGGAATGATCGGGGGTCGTAGGGCTGATCCCCATCATGGCGGTACCGTCGATGCCTTCTCGAATGACGTTGAAGAGCCCGGCGTCGGTGCTGGCCGTGGCGAAGGCACCGTTCGTCAGGTCGGGCGCCCCGGTCTCGCCGCCGCCGGTGCCGTCGAGGCCATGGCAGCGCCCACATTGAGCGAGGAACACACGCCGCCCCATCCAGACGTCGGCCGAGGTCGTCAACGGGTTTTCCTGAGCTGCTGCGGGTGTAGCTGTTCCGGCGCCGAGCAGCAGACCGCCGACGAGCGCAATCCGGACGACACCGACCCGCAGGGCTGTCCCCATGGTGCAATCCCTCTCGAAGTCGGCTGCCAGACGAGTTGGTGGCATTGGCCCCTCGCGACCTGAGCGCGGATCGTCACCCGAAGCGGGGTGCCATTCTGCCAACGGGACGTTCGGACAACAACTGTCGAACCCGTGATCCCCCACAGCCAACCCGGGCCGCGATGCCCTGCGATCGAAGCACTATCAAGACCCCGCGCGTTGAGGCTACGCGTCGGACGCTCCGACGACCCCTCGCGCGTGCTCGATCTCTGTGCCGCGTCCGGACGGATTCGGACAGATCTCCAGGAGCTTCTCGAAGAAGGTCCTGGCTGTCGTCGTATCACCGGACAGCTCTGCCGCTCGGCCGGCCCCGTAGAGGCTATTGAATCGGTTGGGCGAACGAACAAGGGCGGCCCCGTACTGTTTCAAAGCTTCAACGTGATGGCCGCCAACTAGCAGCATGTCTCCATACAGTTCGGCGGCAGGTAGTACCTTGACCTGACCCCCAAAAACGGATCCAGATGTAATCTCACGATCTGGGTCGAAGAAGGGAGGTCAGAATGCCGAGTAAGAGGCACAGCGCCGAGCAGATCGCACGCAAGCTCCGGGAGGCCGAAGTGGAGCAGGCGCG
>PVBE010997134.1_pt1 | contig 60192 bp, 54 predicted proteins | sample 1631181 | NCBI WGS metagenome assembly PVBE01 (sample SAMN08397723, study PRJNA350692) | Marine metagenome, whole genome shotgun sequencing project. | isolation source: water | place: Pacific Ocean | collected 2012-04
AGCCGCCGTTCCCGCCGAGATAGAGATTCCAGCCAGTCTGCGTCGCGATGATCCCGAAGTCCTTGTTCTGCGCTTCGGCACACTCTCGGATGCAGCCCGATACCGCCGACTTCAGCTTGTGGGGCGCGCGCAGGCCGCGGTAGCGCTCTTCGATGCGGATGGCGAAGGCGGTCGAGTCCTGCACACCGAAGCGGCACCAGCTCGAGCCGACGCAGCTCTTGACCGTTCGCATGGCCTTGCCGTAGGCGTGGCCGCTCTCGAAGCCCGCGGCGACCAGCTCCTCCCAGATCTCGGGCAGCTGATCCACCCGCGCGCCGAGCAGGTCGATGCGTTGGCCGCCCGTGATCTTGCAGTAGAGGTCGTACTTCTGGGCGACTCGACCGAGCACGATCAGCTTCGCGGGGGTGATCTCGCCGCCCGGCACGCGGGGCACCACCGAGTAGCTCCCGCCGCGCTGGATGTTGGCCAGGTAGCGATCGTTGGTGTCCTGGATCGCCGCATGGTTCAGGATCAGGTCGTTCCAGGTGGCGGCCAGAATCGATGCCACGGCCGGTCGACAGACCTCACATCCGCTACCCGAGCCGTGGCTCTCGAGCAGGGCGTCGAAGCTCTCGATGCGGCCGAGCTTGACGATCTTGAACAATTCTTCGCGGGTGTAGGCGAAGTGGTCGCAGAGGTCGAGGTCGAGATCACGACCCAGCCGGACCTGCACCGCGTCGAAGAGCTTCGAAACCAGGGGCAGGCAGCCGCCACAACCGGTTCCCGCGCGGGTGCAGGTCTTGAGTTCGGGCAGGCTGCTGGCTCGCTCGCTCTCGAGGGCGGTCACGATGTCGCCCTTGCTCACGTTGTTGCAGGAGCAGATCAGGACTGCGTCGTCGATTTCGGTGGGGTCGGTGGTCGCGCCCGCGCCCCCCGGTCCCGTCAGGAGCTCGATCGGACGCGGCGGCAACGCAGTGCCCTGCTTGACCGCGCTCAGCAAGGTCGGGTAGGGATCGGTGTCGCCAACCAGGATTCCGCCGAGTAGCCGCTGTCCGTCCGCGGTCACCAGCAGCTTCTGGTAGACACCGGCGACCCCGTCCTCGAGCGTCACGCTGCGAACACCGATGCCCTCTTCGTCGGCAAAGGCGTCGCCGAAGTTGGCGACGTCGACACCCAGCAGCTTGAGCTTGCTGGAGAGATCGGTGCCCTCGAAAAGGCTGTCTTCGCCGTGCATCCGCCGGGCCAGGGCCTCGGCCATCTCGTAGCCGGGCGCCACCAGGCCGTAGATGGTTCCGGCGTGGATCGCGCACTCACCGATCGCGAAGATGCTGGAATCACTCGTCGCGAGCGTGTCATCGATCGCGATGCCGCCGCGCTCGCCGATCGCCAGACCGGCCCCCCGCGCCAGCTCGTCCCGGGCTCGGATCCCGGCGGAAAGCAGCACCATGTCGACGGCCAGAGCGGGCGCGTCCGCAAAGCGGAGACCGCGCACCCGATCGCTCCCGAGAATTTCTTCGGTTCGCGCGCTGGTATGAACGTCCACACCCAGCGACTCGATGGCCCGACGCAGCAGTGCGCCGCCGGCGGCGTCGACCTGACGGGACATCAGGCGCTCGCCGAACTCGATCACATGGGTCTCGAGATTCATGTCGACGGTGGCCTTGGCGGCCTCGAGCCCCAGCAATCCACCCCCGATGACGGCCACCGACTGCGTTTCCTTTTGCGCGGCCCAGGCCTGGATGGCTTCCAGGTCTTCGATCGTGCGGTACACGAAGACGCCCTGCTTATCGGTTCCGGGAAAGGGCGGAACGAACGGGGAAGAACCGGTGGCCAGCACCAGGCTGTCGTATTCGATGCGCTCACCCTGGCTCGAAACGACCGAACGCGTCTCCCTGTCGATAGCTGTGACGCGGTCCGAGAGCCGCAGGTCGATGCCGCGTTCCGCGTACCAGTCCCTGTCGGCCAGCGCGAGGGCCTCGGCGCCACGCCCGCTGAAGAAGCTGCTGAGCTGAACCCGGTCGTACGCGGGCCGCGGCTCTTCACCGAAGACCACGATTCGCATCCGACCGGAGCTGTCGAGCTCATGCAGCCGATCACAGAAACGGTGCCCCACCATTCCGTTCCCGACCACCACGATGTTCTTGCGGATCACTTTCTCTCCCTGGTATCCGCTCACTCTCGAGTCGGATCCGGCTCCTTCGCGCGAAACGAAGAGCTTTTTTCGCAGAGCCTTATCAAGAAGCGTGCCAGCGCTTCGATCAGGAGTCGGGCTGCCTGCTGGGCCCTGGCATCGATTTGACACCGATTGGTGTCTATTGTGCACGCTGCTTGGTCAGTGCCTGCACAAGGTCGCCGCAGCGGTCCACATTCGTGCCAACTGCGGCAGATGCGCCGAGTTCGACACCTCCCGGTCGGAGAGTCGACGTCGCAGCCGAGGCCCGGTAGGTTGGTACCCATGACTGCGAAGGATTCGACGACGCCCTTCGGGCCTGCTTTCGAGCGGGCCATCGCGGCGATCGACGCCGCCAATGCGCAAGACCCCAATCGACTCTCCCAAGCCGGCGAGTCGCGACCCAAGGAGCTGGTGCACTCGGAGTTGGCGACGCACTGGGTGCGTCAGCTCGAGTCCGATCCGAGCGAAGCGCTGCTGCTCGCAGCCCGGGGCCACCACCTGCGTCGCTGGCAGAGTCCCCGTTCGGAGTATCCAGAGGGCCTCGCCGGATACCATCGCTGGCGCAAGCAGCTCCAACAGCGCCACGCCCGGGAGACGGGAGAGATCCTGCGCGAGGCCGGCTACGACGACGAGATGGTGGAGCGGGTCGGAGACCTGATTCGAAAACGCGGTCTCGGCCACGACCCCACCGTGCAAACCCTCGAAGACGCCCTGTGTCTGGTGTTCGTGGAGACCCAGCTCGGAGACTTTGCCGCCCGCTACCCCGACGAGAAGGTGGTCGATGTCCTCGCGAAGAGCTTGAAGAGGATGAGCGAAGCCGGCCGTGCGGCGGCGGGCCGCATCGAATTGCCCGCTGCCCAACGCGAGCTTCTGGCTCGCGCGGTCACCGCACTCTTGGCGGACTAGAGGCCGGGCCTCTAGATCTCGTTCGGCACGCCGAAATATTCCTGATAGGCAGCAAAGCGCGCCCGCTCCGCCGTCACCTGCTCGGACTGGGCAGAGGCGTATTTGAACTTGCCGTGCTTGCCCTGAGGCTTGTTCGCCAGATAGGCCCGCATGCGCTCTGCCGCGGCATCACCCGAGGCGATGCGAAGATCGGCGCACAGCCGAGCGACCGTATCGATCGGATCGTCCATGAACTCCTGGTATCGAACGTTGGCTACAAAGCCCGGGCGCAACGTCCCATCCTCCATCCACTGCATCAGGTTGCGATGGGTCGTAGCCCGCCCATCGGCCATCACCAGATCATCGAGCATCCCGCCACCCCAGGGATCGTCGGTCCGCCACCAGAAGATCGTCCCCATCACGTTCACGAAGGAGTCGCCAACGACGATCGGATCGCGATGGGTGAGCACGATCTTCGCGTCGGGATAGAACTCGAGGACCTGAGGAATGTGATCGATCCAGAGCGGGTTCTTGAGCAGCCAATGCGCCTTCTTGTACTTCCACTGCAAGAGCTTCAGAAATCGCTTGTGCCACGCAATCGTGAAGGCGGAGTCCTGCTTCGAGAGGTACTCGGCGTAGCTCGGAATCTGGAAGGAGAAGACGAAGACGTTCGACAGGAAGCAGGCGTAGAGATACTCCGCGCATTCGACCGGCAGGTCGCCGCCGAATTTGTGCATGGTCTTCCACTCGGGCGTGATGCGGTCGAAGATCGTGATCAGACGATCGGCACGCTCGATCCGCTCGTCGATCGTATACGTCTCGGCAGTGGGCAACGGACAGGGGAACATCGCCTCCCAGCGCTTGACGATCCGGAACTGCGGGTCGCACGAGAGCACCTCGTGAAGAATCGTGGTCCCCGTGCGGCCATGACCGAGGATCATCACGGGCTCGAAGATCACCTCTTCATCGATCTCGGGAAATCGCGTGTAGTAGTCCTGGATTCGCAGCCGGGTCTCGAGGTATTGGACAAAATCGGATCGGGTCAGGATCCGGCCCATGAAGTTGAGCTGCGCCTCCTCCTCGATGGCTCGGATCAGCACGCGAAAATGATCGATCCAGCCGTCGTCGCCGAAGTCGCGAAGACCCGTATTCGACCGGGCTTCGGCCAGCAGCGAGTTCTCGTCGAGCGGGACGATGCTCGAGATATCGAGGATCTCACCCTCCTGGTTGAGCCGAGAGACCCACTCGGGACGGGGCTTTGGCTGCCAGGACGAACGGCGATCGTAGGCAGCGTCTGAGTCACTCATCCCTAGACTCCCGGGGCACGTGGAGTGCCCGTCCGGCTCATGATTCGCCAGCGGTCGACGGCGATGGGGTAGCCAAGACATCGTATCGCTGGGCGTGATCCCGCTCGCGCGCATCCTGGATCGTCCTGCGCCTGGCCGAATCGACCCAGACGGTTTCCGGTGGCAGAGCCCGGCGCAGCTCTTCGGTCGCGACGACGCGCGTCTGCAGGCCCGGCGCGTGCAGGGGCGGCCCCTCCGAAGGCAGCCCGGCCCAGCGAAGAAACAGGAAGCCCCGCTCGAGGCCTTCCGGATCGAGCCAGTTGTGGACGCCTGGGTCCTCGAGACAGACGACGCATGTGAAGCTGCCGTCTCGATTGAGTGCCGCCTGACTCGAGTTCCAGCTCGCACCCCGCGCAAAGCCATCCCCCGTGGTGCCCCAGAGATTCGTGATCGGCGCCACCACGTAGGTCGCGGAGCCCGGGTGCAGGGTCACGACCAGCGCCTGGCCGGGCGGAAGCTGAAAATGACCGACCGAGTACGCCATCGTCACCAGCATGCCGTGCTCGTTGCGAATCACGGGCTCGGAAAAGTGATTGGCCGGCTGCTCGAGGGGCGCCAGCGTGAGACGCGCCGACTCGTAAAACCACTTCTCGACGCGCTGAGCTGCCGCCTCGACGAAGGCCGAATCGTCCTTCTCCCGAGGGCCACCGCGCGAGACCCGGTTCTCGATCCGGAGCTGACAGGGCGTCTCCCGCGACCAGTCCGCCAGGGTTTCGCGCACCATGAGCATCTCTGCGTCCGCTGCAGAGCGCAGGAAGTGATCGACGGCGGGGCCGGACTCGGGTCCGACGTGGATCCGGAAACGCTTCCCCGAGCCGAGCCCGAGCTGCTGCTTCGACAGATGGCCGATCGTCTCCCAGCTCGAAGTGAGAAGCGAGAGCTCGAAGATCGTCGCCGGAGTCGCGTCGACCTCGCCTTCGAGAATGAAGTCCGAGACCCCATCCATCGGAATCAGCCGATAGAAGGTGTCGGGATTGTCGTGGAGTCCGCGATTGCCAGGCACCCGTTCGCCATGGACCTCATGGGGCGGGCGCTGGATCAAGCGCGGCAGGTCCTCGCCGCTGCGCCCGTCGACCAGGCCGATCAGCGCGTTGAGCGTGATCTCGGTCGAGACCTCGGCAAAGCGCGCCTGGGTTTCGGGATCGGGGTCGGCAATCGCGGCCAGCAGCGCCTGCTCGCCCTCGCGCTTGGCCAGCTCGATGCGCGGCTCTCGCAGCAGCTCGAGGGTATGCTTCTCGATGCGATCCTGATCGGAGTCGCGACGGACGGAGTCGGTGGTGCTCATTCCAGAGAATGTAGTACGGCTGGGGTGGCTGCCGCGAGCGGGCCGTCCCAGGGCAGAACTGGCCGCCGGGAAAGCTGCGTCGCACGGACCGGGCGCGTCTGTGATCGAGGGCTACGAGTGTCGTCGACGGGGACAGCCTACTCTCGGACGCTCTCACGCTGAGACGATCTGTGAGGAAGCGGATTTCGCAATCGAGTGCTCCACGAGAGGAATGACGACCGTGACACATTCGACGCTGATGGAGTATCTGGATCAGTGGGCCGCGGAGACCCCGGACAAGGTCTGGCTGCGCGATCGCAGCGGTGAGGCGTTTCTCGAGTGGACCTGGCAACAGGCGCGGGACGAAACCTACGCGGCCGCCGCCTGGCTGGAAGAGAACTACCCGAAGGGCACGCGGATGGCGATCCTGTCGCGCAACCGCGCCCATTGGGTGATGGCCGATTACGCAATCATCGCCGGGGGCCATGTCACGATTCCCATCTTTACGACCCTGCCGCGCGACACCGCTCGCTATGTCCTCGACTTCAGTGAAACCAAGCTGCTGTTCCTGGGAGAGAGCGAGAACTGGGAAGAGCTGCGCGAGGTGCTGCCAGCGGATGTCCAGCTGATCAGCCTTCCAGGTGTGGGTGTGCAGAGTCGAGGCGCAAAGACCTGGGACGAGATCGTCGCGGCGGGTCGCGGCCGGTCACCGAGCCATGAGTGCCGCGGCGACGACCTGATCTCCCTCGTCTTCACCTCCGGCACCACGGGTGTACCCAAGGGCGTGATGCAGACCCACGACTCTTTCGTGATTCCGATCGCCCGCTTCCAGGTTGGTTTTCAGGTGCGGGACAAACCCCGCTTCTTGTCGTACCTGCCGCTGTCGCATATTGCGGAGCGACAGCTGGTACAGGGCAACTCGCTGCTACACAACGGCGTGGTCACCTTCAACGAAGGCCTGCCCCAGCTGTTTCGCGACCTGCAGGCCACTCGGCCCAACTTCTTCTTCGGCCCACCCCGGGTGTGGGAACAGCTGCAACAGTTCGTGACCGCACAGTTCGGATCCCAGGCTGCGATCGACGAGGCCCTGGCCGAAGACGCCCAGGGCGTCGGCAACAGAGTCGTCGATATGCTGGGACTGACCGAGGTGGACTACTGCCTCACCGCTGCTGCGCCGACTCCACCGGCACTGATCGAGTGGTTCGACGCCTTCGGCCTGGCCCTGATGGAGGGCTTTGGCCAGACCGAAGCCATGGGCCTCACCGCCAACTCGCCTCAGGCACGCCGGATCGGCTCGATCGGAAAAGCCGTGGGCGAAGTGGAGTGTCGTGTGTCGGAGGAGGACGAGCTCCTCGTCAGGGCCAGCGGTTTGTCGCCGGGCTATTACAAGATGCCCGAGAAGACCGCCGAGACTTTCGTCGACGGCTGGATTCACACCGGTGACAAGGCGCGAGTAGACAACGACGGCTTCATCTTCCTGACCGGTCGGGTAAAGGACTACTTCAAGACCATACAGGGCAAGTTCGTGGCGCCGACGCCCATCGAAAACCTATTCTCCAAGAACGTCCACACCGAGCAGCAATGCCTGCTGGGTCGCGGCTACTCCAAGACCGTGATGACCTGCGTCTTGTCGGCCCTGGCACGAGACGGAGATCGCGCATCGATCGAGGAAGATCTGCTCGGCTACGTCGAAGCCATCAACCGCGAGGTCGAACATCACGCGCGGATCGGCGCGCTGATCATCTCCAGTGACCCGTGGAGTATCGGCAACGAAATCCTCACCCCCACCATGAAGATCCGGCGGGAGCAGGTGGAGGCGCGCTTTGGCGAGCTCGCCCAGGAGCTGGCCCACTCGGCCGCGATCGGGGGAACGATCCGCGTCCACTGGTCGGACTAACCCCAGCCCCTCTGCTGGTAATGAAGGATATCATCCGGGCGAGCAGTGAAGCGCGATCGAGGCTCCGCTGGCTCGGCGCACCAACAGCGAGTACCAGGACGATGGGTGGTGGGTGATGGGCGATTCCGGACCCGGCTTGCCGCTCTGGCAGCGTTGTCATAGGCTCGACTGCGACGACACGGGTTGAGACCGTGAAGCGCAGCGGAGAGGGCGGATCGAGATGTTCCTCGGCATCGACCTCGGGACCTCTGCGGTCAAGGTGCTGCTGCTCGGAGCGGACGACCGGGTCCTCGCCCAGAAGACGCTCCCGATCGACGTGTCGCGCCCCCGGCCGCTCTGGTCGGAGCAGGACCCCGAAGCCTGGTGGACTGCGACGGATGGCGCCGTTCGCGCACTCGCGCAGAGCTTGCCCGGAGGACTCGCCGGCGTCGAAGGGATCGGGCTCTCCGGTCAGATGCACGGAGCGACGCTGCTCGGCGTCTCGGATGAGGTGCTGCGCCCGGCGATTCTCTGGAACGACGGCCGCAGCGAAGCCGAATGTCGCGAACTCGAATCCCGGGAGCCCAGCTCGCGCGACATCACCGGCAACCTGGCGATGCCCGGATTCACAGCGCCAAAGCTGCTGTGGACCGAACGCCATGAGCCCGACGTGTTCGAACGCGTCGAGAAGGTGCTGACCCCGAAGGACTACCTGCGCCTGCGGATCACCGGCGACCATGCCACCGATCTATCCGATGCGTCCGGCACGCTCTGGGTCGACGTCCGCGCGAGGCAGTGGTCGGACGCGATGCTGGATGCGACACATCTCGAACGCCACCACATGCCCAGCCTCTTCGAGGGACCCGAAGCCACCGGAACCGTGCGAGCCGAGCTCGCGCGTGCCTGGGGCATCGCGCGCGTTCCGGTGGCGGCGGGCGGCGGCGACCAGGCAGCGGGCGCCGCCGGAGCCGGCGTCGTGCGACCGGGGGAGGCCTCCCTGTCGCTCGGGACCTCGGGCGTCTACTTCATCGCCGGCCGCGAGGTCGCTGCCAATCCCGAGCGCGCGGTCCACGCATTCTGTCACTGCCTGCCGAATACCTGGCACCAGATGTCTGTCATCCTGTCGGCAGCGAGCTGCCTCGAATGGGTCGCGAGGCTCACCGGCGCTCGCGACGTGGCAACTCTGCTCGCCGACATCGAGAAGCTCGACCGGCCGTGCGAGCGACTGCTATTCCTTCCCTACCTCTCGGGCGAACGCACACCCCACAACGACCCGAACGCGCTCGGCGTGTTCTTCGGCCTGGACCACGACTGCGACGCCGCCAGCCTGGGCCGGGCTGTGCTCGAAGGCGTCGCCTTCGCCTTCGCAGACGGACAGGCGGCGCTGCGGGAAGCAGGGGGACACGCCGGAGAGGTCTCGGTGATCGGAGGCGGGGCGCGGAGCTTCTACTGGGGTCGCATCCTCGCGAGCGCCCTCGCCGAGCCGCTTCTGTATCGCAGCGGCGCCGAGGTCGGCCCGGCGCTTGGCGCCGCGCGGCTGGCCCGCGCGGCCGCGCGCGGAGAATCCGCGGTAGCGATCTGCACCGCGCCGCCCGTCGAGCGCATCATTGCCCCGGATCCCGGACTCCAGGAGCGATACGCTGCCGGGCTCGAGCGATATCGCGATCTCTACCGGACGCTGCGGCCGGCCTTCGCGACCCACGCCGAATCCGGCGAAGCCCAAAGCCCAGCGCGCGTCCCAAAGGAGACCCCATGACGAAGCCCTTCTTTCCCGACACGCCGCCGATCCGCTACGCCGGCCCGGACAGCTCTCGGGAGCTCGTCTACCGCCACTACGAGGCCGAGCGTCTCGTCGCGGGCAAGTCGATGCGCGACCATCTGCGAATCGCAGTCTGTTACTGGCATTCCTTCGCTGCGCCCGGCAGCGACGTCTTCGGCGCCGGCAGCTTCGATCGACCGTGGCTCGCGCCGGGCGGGGACCCGATGGCTCAGGCGGATGCGAAGCTGGCCTGCGCATTCGAGTTTTTCGAGAAGCTCGGCACACCCTTCTTCTGTTTTCACGATCGCGACCTCGCGCCCGAGGGCGCCACCCTGGCCGAGAGCAACGCGAATCTCGATCGACTCGTGGATCGCGCGCTGGCCGAAATGGAGCGAACCCGGGTCCAGCTGCTGTGGGGAACCGCGAATCTCTTCTCGCATCCGCGTTACGCGGCCGGAGCCGCAACGAATCCCGATCCCGAGGTTTTCGCCTACGCGGCAGCCCAGGTCGCCCAGATGCTGGAAGTCACCCAGCGCATGAAGGGCGCCAACTACGTGCTCTGGGGCGGACGCGAAGGCTACGAGACGCTGCTGAATACGGATCTCGCTCGCGAGGCAGACCAGCTCGGCCGATTCATGAATCTCGTCGTCGAGCACAAGCACCGCATCGGCTTCGAAGGCACGATCCTGATCGAGCCGAAGCCCCACGAGCCAACCAAGCATCAGTACGACCACGATGCATCCGCGGTCCATGCATTCCTGCAGAAATATGGACTGCAATCCGAGATCAAGCTGAACATCGAGGTGAACCACGCGACGCTCGCCGGACACAGCTTCCAACACGAGCTGGCCTACGCCGCCACCAACGAGCTGCTCGGGAGTGTCGACATGAATCGCGGCGATCCGCAGAACGGCTGGGACACGGATCAGTTCCCGAACAGCACCGAGGAGTTATGCCTCGCGGTCTACGAGATTCTGCGCGCCGGAGGCATCGGCCGCGGCGGCTTCAACTTCGACGCACGCCTGCGCAGGCAGAGCATCGATCGCGCCGACCTCTTCCACGCCCACGTCGGCGGCATCGACGTCCTCGCCCGCGCCCTCGTCGTGGCATCGAAGCTTCTCGAAGGGGGCGAGCTGCGCGACGCGGTCGAGCGGCGCTACCGGGATTGGGACGGCGGTCTCGGCCGTGGGATCGAGGGCGGCGAATTCTCGCTGGCCGACCTCGCAGACGAGGTGCTCGGCAAGGGACTCGATCCAAAGCCTCGATCGGGACGCCAGGAGAGGATCGAGAACCTCGTGAATCGCTACCTCTGAGGGGCGCTGCTCCCAGCGCACGCTGGTCACAGCCACGCCCTCGCTGCGACGACGGACTTTCCGGCCGGGCCTCTGGCGTCAGTTCGCGCTGAAGCGCTCGCGCAGCCGCTGTTTCACGACCTTGCCGCTGGGATTGCGAGGCAGCTCGGCCACGAGTTCGAGCTGCTCCGGGATCTTCTGCAGCATCAGCTGCTGTTCGCGCAGGAACGCGACCATCGCGTCGAAGGCCAGCGGCGCGGACGCGTCGCGCGGCACCACCACGGCGCAGCAGCGCTCGCCGCGCTCCTCGTCGGGCAGCCCGATGACGGCGACGTCCGCGACCTCGCTGTGGAGCGCGAGCAGGTTCTCGATCTCGATCGCGGATATGTTCTCCCCCTTGCGGATGATGACGTCCTTCAGCCGGCCGGTGATCGACACGGAGCCGTCGGCATCGACACGCCCGATGTCGCCGGTTCGGAAGAATCCATCCTCGTCGAAGGCGGCCGCATCCAGACGACCGTCGACGTAGCCTCGGCACAGCTGGGGCGCCCGAACCAGGATCTCGCCCGCCTCGCCGAGCCCGGCCGCCGAGCCGTCGGGTCGCAGTACGCGCAGCTCGGTGCCGGGCAGCGTCGCGCGTCCCTCCGTGTGGGCCAGCATCTCGTCCGGGTCGTCCACGCGCCCGCACGAGATGATCGCGCACTCGGTCATGCCGTAGACGCTGAGAATCCCCCGACCTCCGATCTCGCGCTGAAGATCGAAGTGGAGCTGCGGGTTCTTCTGCGCGCCCCCGCCCTGGAAGAGGCGGATGCGGGGAAAGATCGACTCGCTGCCGGCAGCGCGCTGTGCCTCCAGATAGGCCTTGTGGAAGACCGGACCCGCCCCGGCGTGGGTCACACCGTTGCTGCCGAGGAAGGGAATCGTCGTGGGCGGATCGAACTGCTCCACGATCAAATGCCCGCAGCCGCTCGCGAGCGACGCGATGAGAGAGTTCGCGCCCCCGAGATGCGTCACGGGAAACACCATCGCGATCCGGTCTTCCGGCCGAAGGTCCATCGCCTCGGCAAGCCCGAAGGAAGGCTGCAGGATCGTCGCATCGGTGTGGCGCGCACCCTTTGGCTCCGCGGTCGTACCCGAGGTGTAGAAGATCCAGCGCAGCGTCTGCGCTGGGTCCACCGCAACCACCGGCGGCAGGATGTCCGGATCAGCGACGGGCAGCTCGGGGTCGGCGACCAATGCGGACAGCCCGTCGATCTCGCCGGCGAGCGTGTGCGCAAGCGACGCGTAGTCGAAGCCGCGGTGCTGCTTGGGAACGATCAGCAGCGCAGCCCCCGTCTGCCGCAGGCAGAACTCCACCTCGCGCCGGCGATAGATCGGGAGAATGGGGTTCTGCACCGCACCCAGTCGGCACAGCGCCCCGATCAGATCGAGAGCGAGCATTCCCGTGGGCAGGATCCACGATACCGGCGTGCCCGCGCGCACACCGTGCGCGAAAAGGCCCGCCGCGAGCCGCAGAGAGTCGTCGCGATACTCGCGAAATGTGCGCTCGCACCCGCCCTCGTCGAGCCCGAAGAAAGCGTCCGGGGTCTCGGCCGTGCGCCGCTCCACGAGCTCCCAGAAGCTGTCGGCACGAATCATTTCACCCCTTCGAGGTACTCGATCAGCTGGGCCCTCTCGGATGAGGCGAAAACGGGATCGAATCGCCGCCCGATCGACCAGGAATCCAAGACCTGCAACCCAGAGCTACGACCTACAAACGTTGCAGAACCGTCGCCGTTGCCAGCGAACCGCCGCAGCACATGGTAATGAAGGCCAGCTCGCCGTCGCTGCGCTCCAGCTCGTGCAGGGCCGTAACGATCAGCCGGCTGCCCGTCGCGCCAACTGGATGGCCCAGGGCGATCGCGCCGCCATTCACGTTCACCTTGTCCATGTCCGGCTTGTGGACGCTGGCCCAGGACAGCAGCACCGATGCAAAGGCTTCGTTGCATTCGAAGAGGTCGAAATCGCTCATCTGCATGCCCGAGCGCGCCAGTAGCTTCTGCGTTGCATCAACCGGACCGTCCAGCAGGTAGTAGGGGTCGGAGCCGACCAGCGTGTGATGCAGGATCCGGGCACGCGGGCGCAGACCCAGCTGCTTGGCCTTTTCCTCGCTGGCCCAGAGCACCGCGGCAGAGCCGTCCGAAATCTGCGAGGACGTACCCGCCGTGTGGATGCCGTCGGGCATGATCGGACGCAGCGCCGCGAGACCCGCCATGCTGGTTTCGCGCAGGCCCTGGTCGCGACTGATCTTTTCGGTGGCGTCCGTCGGCTCAGCGTCCTTCATCACCGGCGCTTCGACGGTGATGACCTCGCGGTCAAAGCGCCCTTCCGCCCAGGCCACCGCCGCCTTGTGTTGCGAAGCGCAGCCCAACTCCTCGATGTCGGTCCGCGAGATCCCGCGTTTTTTAGCGATCCGCTCCGCCGCATCGAATTGCCCTTGCGGATCGTCCCACGGATAGTCATCCGCCTTGGCACGTCCGGGCCCGTTGATCACGTTCGCTCCGAGCCCCACACGACTCATCGCTTCCACGCCACAGGCGATGGTGAGATCCGCCGCGCCCGTCGCGATCAGACCGGCTGCAAAATTGTTGGCTTGCTGACCGGACCCGCATTGGCAGTCGATCGTCGTCGCTGCGGGGGTGTAGGGAAGACCCGTGCTGAGCCAGGCGTTGCGGGTGACGTTCGAAGCCTGCTCACCGGCTTGTGTCACGCAGCCACCGACGATCTGGTCCAGCTCCGTCGGGTCGACCCCGACGCGCTTCAGCACCTCGACCTGCGAGGCCGCGAGCAGCTTGGGGGCGATCAAGCCGGAGAGCCAGCCGTTGCGCCTCCCGATCGGGGTGCGAACGGCTTCGACGATGACGGGATCAATCATGGATGGGGGTCTCCTGGAGGTATTTCAGGGATGGGATCCGGCGGCCCGGAATGATACCAGAATAGACCAGACGAAAGCAGGTTCCAGCCGGCTGCCGGTTAGAGATGCTTCCCGAAGAACTCGAGCATCCGGCGCCACGAATCCTCAGCGGCCTGCGCGTCGTAGCCGGCATGCATGGGAGTCCGGCGCATGATCGCCGCCATCGCGCCGTCGCCGAAGTCGTTCATGTAGGAGTGACCCACCTCGGGATAGATCTTGACGTCGTGCGGCACTCCGAGCTCTGTGAGATGGCGCTCGAGACGCTCGCCCTGGGTCGCGAACTGCTCATCGAGGGCCCCGAAGCCAGCCACCACGGGACACACATCGCGCAGCTCGTCCGCACTGCTGGGGGTGTCTCCGTAGTACGGGGCGCATACCTTGAAGCCACCGCGCGCGGCGAAAAATATTGCAAAGCCGCCCCCCATGCAGAATCCGGTGATGCCCAACCGGTCGCCGTCGATCTCGGGCAACGCGGCCGCGTGCGCACGCGCCGCCTCGATGCGATCGAAAGCCGGACCCTTTCGCGCCTGCAAATCCCGGAAGGTGCGCACGACACACAACACCGGCGCCCCCGCCCCATCGTAGAGGGCCGGTGCCAGCGCCGCGTAGCCGCACTCCGCAAAGCGTCGCGCGATGCGCCCGATGTCGTCCGAGAAGCCAAAGGCGTCGTGAATCGAGAGGATCAGCGGCCAGCCTGCCGCGGGTCGCTCTGCGTCCGGCAGGGTCAGCAACGCCCGCATCGAAGCGCCACCCTGCAGGGCGATGGTCTCGTTTCGCTCGCTGCTCATAAAAAAAGTGTACCGCACTGAGCGCGACCCGCGCGAACGCTCTCGTTTCACCTCGGCTGAGCTTTCGCTCAATACGAGATCGCGAGAGGGTTCGCGACGCAATTAAGCGTCCCAGCTAGCCACATCGCAAGTTGCCTATCCGAGACGCATAATTGCGTCGCGATGCCGGCGGCTTGCGTACCAGGGCAGCCTGGAGATCATATCTCTAAAGCTTGGGAATCCGCCCGACCGATCAACCTCGAACGGATAAATGTCCCCAATGCGGATTCGAGCGGATCGAGGCATCGCCCGACGAGTGTGCGAAGTGCGGCATCCTGTTCGAGAAGTGGCACGACAGGGCGGAGCAGCTGGAAAGGCAGATGGGGGCAGACGAGCCTGCATCCCAACCGGCGGAGCCAGCGCAGGAGCAGCTCGATCATTCCTATCAGGTCTCGACCGATTCGGGCTTCTTTGGGACCGTCGGCAGCATCTTCTGTCAGATCGGTCTGCTGATGGTTACGCTCTCCGTCCTGTCCTTCGTCATCAACCTGGTCGGGTTCGAGTTCATACTCCTGATGCCGCTCGAAGCATTCGACAATCCCACGCGCGCCAAGCTCTGGACGATCGGAATCGGCATTGCCCTCGCCATCGTCGGGGCCGCGATGGGCGGAGAGATGCCCGAAGGCGACTGAGTCGGGTTCTACGTTGCTTCGAGATCTGGATCACACGTCGACTTCGGACGACTCGTGTAGCATGTGTCTCCCACGTGCAACGAGGTCTGGGACGATCCCGTCGTCCTGGTCTGGACCCAGGAGAAGCATCCGATGAGCACCCCGACGACCCGATACGCCTTCACGAAGCTGATCGTCAACGACCTCGAAAAGATGTCGTCGTTCTACGCAGAAGTATTCGACCTCGAAGAGGTCGAGCGGATCCAGTCCGCGATCGGCTCCGATCCGATCGATGAGATCATGCTCGGCGTCGACGGCGAGTTCGACAACGGACTGGTTCTGCTCAAGTTCGTCGACAAGCCGGCACCCGAGACCGGCGAGTTGATCCTCGGCTTCACCACCGACGACGTCGCGGCGGTGTACGAACGGGTCCGGGCCGCTGGAGGGGGCATCCACGCGGCGATCAAGCACGACGCCGGCTCGCCCTACAAGGTGGGCTTCGTCCGCGATCCGGAAGGACATCTGGCCGAAGTCGTCGAGACCGTAGACCAGGACCTTTGAGAGACACCCCGCTGCAGGTCCGTCCGAGAGGCTGCGACTAACGCAGCGGCCGGAACAGCTCTCGCAGATCCTCGATGATCGCGGAGGGATTCTCGGCAGGTCCAAAGTGGCCACCGTCGTCGCGAATCCTGCGCAGCCGCTGATCGTAATAGGTAGCGGTCCAGTCGATGGATCCGGGCATCAAGTCGTGCTCGAACAGCGATAGACCCGTGGGCACCGGCACCTGTGGCATCCCGTCTCGGACGGGCGACCACTTCGCCTTGGCCGCCTCGGCGTAGAAGCGCGCCGAAGTGACAAAGGTGTCGGTGAACCAGTAGAGGCTCATCGTCGTCAGCAGGAAGTCTCGGCTGAAACGCGATTCCACATCACCGCGACAATCGCCCCAGATCCGACGCTTCTCGAGCATCCAGGCGAGCAGCCCGACGGGGGAGTCGTGAAGCGCGTAGGCCAGCGTCTGCGGATGCAGTACGTGTGTCGCGATATGGGAGGCAAACTTCCTCTGCTGACGGATCAGTTCGGGCTGGTCGGCCGGGTCGAGATCAGCACCGGCCGTCCCCTCCTCGATCGACCAGGGCCGGTCCCCAGCGAATGCGGGTACAGCAAACGCGTTCGTCAGATGGATGCCGATAAGCCGATCGCTGTATCGATGTCCCAATTGTGTCGTCACCATCGCACCCCAGTCGCCGCCCTGTGCAGCGAAGTGCTCATAGCCAAGCACATCTCCCATCAATGTCGCCCAGAGATCGGCCGTCGTGGCCCAGTTGACACCGGATCGCGTCAGCGGACTCGAGAAGATGAAGCCCGGCAGCGAGGGGACCACGATGTCGAAGGAGTCGGCCGCGTCACCACCGTACGCGACGGGATCGGTCAGCGGGCCGATCACGTCCTTGAGGTCCCAGAACGTCCACGGCCAGCCGTGGCTCATGATCAGCGGGATCGGATTCGGTCCGCATCCGCGTTCGTGGATGAAGTGGATCGGCAGCTCGTCGATCTCGGTCCTGAAGTGGGCGTAGGCGTTGATCGAATCTTCCTGACTCCGCCAGTCGAATCCGTCGCGCCAATAGTCGACGAGTTCGCGCAGATAGGAGGCCTCGACGCCGTATTCCCACTCGTCGTTTTCGAAGTCATGCGGCCAGTTGATATGGCCGAGTCGGCGCTGGAGATCGTCGAGCTTCGCCTGCGGAATCTCGACTCGAAAGGATTCGGCGGTCATGACTTTTCTCCTCGGAGCGGGTTGTGTCGTCCACCCACGACCTACCAGCCGTAGATCCGACTAGCATTTCCGTTCAGCATCTTGCCTCGATCCGAATCGGGAATCGCACCGTGGACGCCCGTGGTATCCATGTCCCGGAGCCGCTCCTGCGGATCCCAGCCGCCCTGGCGCGCGCGGTCGAAGCGCGCCTCGAGCTCGACCTCCGCCAGCGTCTTGCCGGCGCCGCCCATCAGCTCGACGCTCGGAAAGCCCAGGCCCTCGACCTCCCAGATCGTGCCGAATTCGGGATCTTCGATCAGCTTCGGCGCGCGATCACGGAGCTTCGGGTCGATGGTTTCGACAAAGAGATCGGCCGGCTCGACGATATGCGAGTCGGCCGAGAGGATCTTCGGGTGGGCCTCGAGTTGGCTCATGACGTTCTCCCTCGTACCGGATCGAGTCGCGATGCACAGTGCCGGTGCGCCACTGCGGTCAGGAATCGCTTCGTCCTCGCTAGCTCGGCGCTGGAGTCGGCGGCGTGTGCTCGAGAGGCGACTTGTAATAGCGCGCTATGTGGGGCTCCACGACGTAGACGACCCGGCTCGACCATTTTCTGCGTGGAAATGGCTTGCCCAGATACTGCCTCGAGAGGGCGTCGAGAACCTCGAGGTCATTGTCATCGCGGGTCTCCACGACTCGTCCACGAATCAACACCTGCTCATAGGGGTTTTCGTAATCTGTGACGCAGAGCGCGACGCGCGCGTCCCTGGCAATGTTCTGGCCCTTGATGCCGCGGCTGTCGGTGGCGATGAGAACCCGATCCCCCTCGCGACCGACCCAGATGCATTCGACCTTCGGAGAGCCGTCCTGCATCAGGGTGGCGAGATGGGCGAAGTTCGGGGCATCCAGCAGGCGCTTTACGTCGTCGTCCAGCGTCTTCGTCAACTCGTCCCTTTTCGCATCCTCTGCGCTTGCTCGTCGCATTTTTCTCCCGCTCATGCTGACTCAGGCCCGCTCGAACCGCGCAGCTAGCCTCGACGGCAGCTCACGGAGAGGGCTTCGCCGGTCATATAGCTCGCGTAGTCCGATGCCAGGAAGACGACTGCATTGCCTATCTCCCAGGGCTCGGCCGCACGCCCGAAGGCCTCGTTCTCTTCGATCATCCGCTGCAAGAACCCTGGGCTCGAGACCCTCTCGAGATGGGGATGCAGAGCGAGGCTCGGAACGACCGCGTTGATGCGGACTCCAAACGAGGCCGACTCCATGGCAGCACATCGCGTCAGCGCCAGAACACCGGCCTTGGAGGCGGCGTAGGCACTCTGTCCCGCCTCTGCGCGCCACGCACAAATGCTCGACAGATTGACGATGCTGCCGTGACCGCGCGCATGCATGGCGGGCAGTGCAGCGCGCAGGGTCCGGAGGGTACCCGTCAGGTTGATGTCCATGAGCCGTAGCCATTGCTCGGTCGTGGTCTCGAGAAGCGGCTTCGTCATGCCCCGGCCCGCGTTGTTCACGAGGATGTCGATGCCATCGAGCTCCGCTTCGGCCCGCTCGATCAGTCGATCGACCTCCTGGCTTGAAGTGACGTCGCACAGCGCCCACTGCACCTCGCGTCCAATCTCGTCGGCCAGCTGGCCTGCGAAGCGCTCGAGTCGGCCCTCGTGGATGTCGGACAGCATGACGCGAGCGCCCTCCTCCGCGCAGCGTTTCGCGGTCGCGAAGCCAATCCCGGTCCCAGCCGCCGCCGTGACGAGCACGGACTTTCCCTCGAGCAGATTCCGGGCGCTCGGGTACATGGGTGCCGGACTCGGCTGGAAGTCGGCGCTCATGGTGCTCTGCCCTTCAGCAAGCGAGCAATCCTCCGTCCACGATCATCGTCTGCCCCGTCATGAAGGAGGCCGCGGGGCTCGCGAGGAAGCGAATGGCCCGGGCGATCTCGCGGGGCTCCGCCAGACGTTTCATCAGGTTGTTCTCCGCCATCTCCTTTTCGAACTCGGCGCGCTTCTTCTCGTCCCTGGGAAGGATCATGTCCGTCGCCACCGAGCCGGGTGTCAGCGCATTCACGCGAATCCCATAGCGGGCCCATTCCTGAGCCAGAGTCGAGGTAAAGCTGATCATCGCCGCCTTGGATGCACAGTAGGCGCCGATGCCGGCCATCGGGCGATGTGCACAGGCGGCGGTGAGGTTGACGACGGCCGGCTCGGTTCCTTCCCGCAGCAGCGGGAGCGCGCGCTTGCAGAGAAAGACAGCGGCCTTGGTGTTGACGCCGAAAATCACATCGAACTCTTCTTCGCTGAGCTTCTCGACCACGTGAGGTTTCAGGATCGCCGCGTTATTCACCAGCACATCGAGTCGGCCCGACTCGGCGCTGACGCGCTCGATGAGAGCTGCGGCGGATCCCGGCACGGCGGCGTCGTAGGCGATGCCCCGGGCTCGACCGCCAGATTCGGTGATGCGCGCGGCCGCCGCGTTTGCGTCGTCCTGGCTACGTCCGGTCACCAGGACCTCGGCCCCGGCTTCGGCAAACTCCACTGCGATCGCCGCGCCGATGCCACGGGTGCTACCCGTGACCAGGGCCAGCTTGTTCGAGAGATTGAAGGGCTCGTTGACCTGCATCGCTGACTCGCTCCTAAATCCCTTGCCAAGACCCGAAGCGATTCGACTTCGGAGATTCTGCACGAGGCGCCGGCTGCGAGGTGCGTTAGCCACTCGCCGCGCGCGGTTTCCCGACCGTAATCCCGCCGTCCACCACAAAATCCCCACCCGTGCAAAAGGAGGACTCGTCGCTTGCGAGAAAGATGACGACTTCGGCAATCTCGCATGCATCGGCCATGCGGCCCAAAGGATAGTTGCCATAGGCCGCGTTGTAGTCTTCCTCGCTAAAGCCCGGACGCTCCGTCATCTTGGTCCGGGTGGGTCCGGGAATCACGACGTTCACTCGAATGCCCTTGGGTCCGAGCTCGATTGCAGCAGTCTTCGTCAGGCCTCGGATCGCGAACTTCGAGGCCGTATAGGCGGACATCCCCTCACGGCCCTCGAGACCCTGTACCGACGAGAAGTTGACGATCGAGCCCCCACCGGCTTTGGCCATCATCTCCAGGACGGACTTGATGCCGAGAAAGGTACCCATCAGGTTGGTGTTGATCACCTTCTGGAAGAGCGCGAGGTCGGTCTTCTCGAGGGGAACGACGCGGATCACGCCCGCATTGTTTACGAGGATGTCGACATTGCCGAAGACCTGTCGGGTCGATTCGACGGCGCGCTCCCACGCGTCTTCATCCGTGACATCGAGCTCGACGAAGAGGGCCCTGTGCCCGGACGCGCCTGATTCGGCGTTCAGGGCTTCCGCCAGCTGCCTGCCCTCGTCCACGCGCCGGTCCGCAATCGCCACGCAGGCGCCTTCGGCTACGAATCGACGCGCCGTCGCTGCCCCGATTCCGCGCGCCCCACCGGTAATGAGGGCGACCTTGTTCTCCAGCCTCATCGTGTAATTGCCCGTTCGCCCCGTACGAAAGCGTCGCGTGCGCTGTCACCGTCGCCCATGATATTCAGCTGGTAGGTGTAGCCCTGCTCCATGCGGTAGTTCGCATGCATCTCGAAAACGTCGAGATGGTTGAGGGCGGCCTTCGCAAACTCGAGGGCAGCCTTCGGCTTCCGCTTGAGGCCAGCTGCAATCTCCCGGGCCTTGGGCATCAGCTCATCGGGCTCCACCAGGTAGGCAACCGTGCCCCATGCGTGGAGCTCGGCGGCGGTGGCCGGCTTGCAGGTAAGCGACATCTCCCGGAGCTTCATCGGAGCGACCAGCTTGGCGAGATGTGAAGCGCATCCGAGCGCCCCATTATCGACCTCGGGCAGCCCGAAGCGCGCCTTCGTCGAGGCGATGATGATGTCACAGCTCGCGACCAGACCGATTCCAAGACCCATGCAGAAGTCGTTGACCGCGGCGATGACCGGAACTCTCGATGTGTAGATTTCGTGAAAGGTTGCATAACACGCTTCTCCGGAACCGAGCAGATGGTCCCAGCCTTCGACGCTCTGCATCTCCTTGATATCGATGCCGGCGTTGAATCCCTTGCCTTCCGCCGTGAGGATGATCGCGCGAAGATCGGGATTCTCGTTCAGCTCCTTGAAGGTGTCGCGAATCGCCCAGGTGTCGCCAACGGTAATCGAATTGACGGGAGGGTGATGCATTACGACCTCCGCGATATCGCCCTCGATCTGGCTGCGGATGCTCATGGCGAATTCCTCCTCGGCCCGCGTTGGGCCACGTTGGGACGTTGGGCCGCTTTGAGTCGCATTGAGTCGCATTGGAGAGTGCATCGAGAGTACGGCGGGAATATCGCGAGCCGAGCGTGCCTCGAGCCTCGGAGTCGACTCACTCGCGCTGAATTCAGGCCGGTAGCTCGATCTTGTAGAGCGCAGCCGCGTTGTCCTGAAGAATCTTGCGTCGCGTCGTCTCGCTCCAGCCGGCGGTGATCTCCGCAAGGTATTCCTGCACGTCCGGATACAGACAGGTCGGATGAGGATAGTCGGTCTCGAAGAGCAGGTTATCCTCGCCGATTGCCTCGATCAGGGTCTTGGGTGCGTTCTTCTCGAACCAGAAGCAGCCGTAGACCTGGCGTCTGAAGTACTCCGAGGGCGGCATCGGCAGATCCATCTCGGCCTGCGAACCCGTCTCCTGCCATTCGTAGTCGAGAGCCTCCAACATGAAGGGGATCCATCCGATCCCACTCTCGACGGACACGACCTTGATCTTCGGGAAGCGCTCCAGCACACCGCTGAAAAGAAGATTGCCGATCACTCGGGAGTTCTCCATGAACAGACTCGCCGACCCGAGGGCCAGGCTTCTGCGCATCCCCATCGAATCCCAGGAGGCGCGGCCGAACATATTGAAGGCCGTTTCGCTGGCACCGATGTGAAAATTCACCGGCAGCTCCGTGTCATTGCAGACTTCCCAGAAAGGGGTCCATGCATCGTCAGCCAGATCCGGAAGTCCCACCGAATCGGGATCGCTGCACATCACGATTCCACGCAACCCCATCTGCACCGCCCGCTCGACCTCGGCCACGCTCTGCTTGATATTCCACCAGGGCATCAGCATCATCGGCAGAAGTCGACCGCCCGAGTCCGCCTGGACCTCCGCCATCGCATCGTTGTAGACCTGGGCGCACGCAAGACGCAGTCCGTCGTCCTCGATTTTCATGAAGTTCTGACTTCCGAAGCCGGCCACGTTCGGATACAGGATCTGGGCGTAGAGCCCGAAACGGTCGAGGAGCTTCAACCGCTCCCGCATGTCGTAGCAGGCGGCGTGGGCGTCCTCGATCCCCCAGTTGAAGAACTCGACGCCTCGAGACTTCGTTCCATCCAGGCGAATCACGCTGGACGGCGTCCCCATCGAAAACTGGACGTCCCCATCGACGAACCAGGCACGCTTGCCGTCGACCTCGGCGACCTTCGGCATGCGCCCGCGATAGGCGGCGGGCGCCCGCGAGGTCCAGAGATCGTGGGATTCCGTAATATGGGCGTCGACGTCGATGATGGCGAGATCTGAAGTCGTGGTTTCGAGCGGGGTCGCAGCGGTCATGTCTTTTCCTCCCGGCCTGGAATCAGGGGCCTTGGCAGCTCGATACTACTTCGCAGGCAGCGGCCGCAGCAAGCGGCCTGCCCAGATCTCGAGCCTGATCGGCCGCTAGCCAGTTGCTACGCTTCCCCGAGTCCCGATTTCGCTCCGCTCACGATGCCCGGTCGATTCGCGCCCGGCCCCTGTGGTCCACCCGAGGATGAATTCAGCCATGAAGATCGCGATCTTTGGTGCCACCGGAGCCGTCGGCCGCGAATGCCTCGTCCAGGCCCTGGAGGCCGGCCACGAGGTGAGCGTGCTCGTGCGAACCCCCTCGAAGCTGCCGGCGGCGCTGCGCGAGCGGGTCAGGGTCGTCGAGGGGGACGGCCTCAACGCCGATGACGTGGTCCGGACTCTCACAACCGGAGTCACAACCGGAGTCGCAGACGGCGTCGAGGGCGGAGTCGAAGCCGTGCTCTTCGCGATCGGAGTCGACAAGAATTCACCCGAGGATCTGTGCACCGACGTGACGCGACACATTTTGGACGCCATGCCACCCCTGGGTGTGCGACGTCTCGTCTGGTGCGGCGGCGGCAGCACACCCGTAGCAGAGGATCAGATCGGCTTCGGAGCGCGCTTTGTGGAGTTCGCGGCCAGCACCTTCATGGGGCTGCGGCATCGCGACAAGCAGCACCAACTCGAGCTCCTCGCCGAGCGCCAGGACGTCGTGTGGCTCGGCGTCCGGCCGCTGCAGATTCGCAATGCACCCCGCCGCGAGACGTATCGCCTTGGATTCGACCCCTATAACGGCCTGTCCAAGATCAGCTTCGCCGATTGCGCGCACGCGATGATTGGCATGCTGACCGACGATCGCTGGATGCACAAAGCACCGATTCTGCAGTACTGATCGAAGGCGACCTGCCTTCTGGCGCGACCTTCGAGCATGGGCGATACATCAAACCCGACGGGGACCCACGGCGGGGACACGCCTCGCCACGCGGAGCTCCCCGGCGTGGCGCGGAACGATCGAGAAAAAGCGCGACCGGCGCTCGTGGGAGGGGATGATTGAAGCGGCGACGCGCGCGCGGCAGCTGGCTCGGCATCTTTCTCGGGCTCTTGGCTCAGAGTGCGGCATCGACCGCTGAGCCCGTGCGCAACGGGTTTGTGCTCGATCCGGCATCGATCCCCACCTCGGAGATTCTTGCCGGAGGACCTGCCCGGGATGGGATCCCGGCCCTCGACCACCCGACGACGCTTCCAGCCGAGCGGGCGGATTGGAGCAGCGACGAGCGGATCCTCGGCGTCGTGCTCGCAGGCTAGGCCCGTGCCTACCCCGTCGCCGTCCTCAACTGGCACGAGCTGGTTAACGACACCCTCGGCGGCGAGCCGATCCTCATCTCGTTCTGCCCCCTCTGCGGTACCGGCATGGTCTTCGAGCGTCGCGTTGGCGGGGCCGTTCGGCGCTTCGGCGTCTCGGGGCTGCTCTACCGCTCGGATCTTCTCATGTACGACCGCAGAAGCGAGAGCCTGTGGTCCCAGATCTCGGCCGAAGCGGTGGTCGGCCCGCTGCTCGGACAGCGGCTGCGTCTGCTTCGCTCACGGATCGACGAGTGGGGGAATTGGCGGTGCGACCATCCCGACACCACGATCCTCTCGCGGGAGACCGGACACCGGAGAGATTACAACCGCTCTCCTTATGGCGGCTACTCCTCGTCCAAGAAGCTGATCTTCCCCGCACCCGTAGACCCTCGTTACCACCCGAAGATGCCGACGCTCGGGCTTCGGATCCCCGGAGAAGGATCCCGCGCCTACCCCGCCTCGGAGCTCGCCGAGAGCGGCGGCCCGGTCGCGGAGCGCTTCCTCGGGCGGAGCGTGCGGGTCTCCTACGACTCCGATCGACAGTTGTTCAGCGTCGACGCAGCTTCCGAGGTGGAGGTCGTCGAAGGCTTCTGGTTCGCCTGGGCAGCATTCCACCCGAAGACCAGCGTCTACACCGCCGCCGAAGTCTCGGCTCCTCGCGGCCATCAGCCGTTGGATCAGGGGCCGACACAAGCAAAGGCGCGATGATCGCTTCTTGCGCATCGACTTCCCCTGCTCAGCAGCGATGCGCTCCCGGAACATCTCGCAGAGTTCGTTCTTCCTCGGAGCCCGTGCTTCTTCCGCCGGCTGCCAGCTGCCGGCCTTGATGGTTCGGAGATGCGATCAGGCACCGCGCCCCGCATAGTAGAAGAGGGCGTCGCCCTTCACGGCGCGCACCCTGCGACCAAATTCGCGGATCACTTCTTCCATCCCGCGCTGGTCGAGTTTCTCACCGTGCACGACATCGAAGTTCAAACTCCGCAGCTTCGCCGCGATATCCCGCGCGTCATTGACGGGGTTGACGAGCGCCGGGATCTCGCTGTAGGCGGCGTTGCCGATCACGAGCGCACTTCTCGGCACGCCCGCAGCCGCCTCGCCGGCGAAGGGTGCGAAGACGAGGGCAGAGACGAGAGCGGCCATCACAATGCGGCACATCATGGTCTCACCATACATCGACCGATGGCTTCGTAACCTTTAAGAGGCGTCGAGAAGAGCAAGCGAGGCGGGCGATGGGCGGCGAAGCCACGATTTCCGCCATCCAGAGCCCCATGCAGCCGCCCCTGGAGCGTTTGCCCCGAGCTCCCCAGAACGAGACTGCCGCGGCGTGATTCGAATCGGGCTAGACTGCGCAGAATCGCGAGGCGCAGCGAAACGCGTCTCGCAGATCGGCGAGCCGGGATCAGCCCGGCTTCGAGCGGAGGATTCAACCGATGGCGGCCACCACGCGCGAAGCCCTGCTCGAATGGGCGAAGGGGTATGTCGAACACTGGAATTCGGGCGACAAAGAGGCCTGGGTAGCGAACTGGAAGAGGGTCGCGCCGGGTGACTTCGCGATGCTCGACCCGGTCGGCACGCCGCCCAAGAGCGGCTTCGATCGCTGCGCCGCGGGGCCCTACGATCTCTTTCAACCCTCGACACGATTTCGGGTCGATCCAGCCACTCGGTTCGTGTGCGGCAACGAGGTCGCGTGGGTCATGGAGAACACATTCACCAAGGACGGCCAATCGACTGTCATGCTGAGCATCGAGGTCTACCGCTTCGGGGACGATGGCTCGGTCGAGATGCGAACCCACTACGACGTACCGGAGCCCACAGACCCGGTCGCCGGAGAGCTCTTCTCGCAGTACCTGCCGGGCCACGATTGATTGGCCTCCATCCCTAGCCCGCATTATTCATGAAGGTCCTACTGCGGCGGCTCGGACCGCAAATCGGAGCAGCAGCGAAGCGACGCCCCAGGCCACTAGCCCGATCCCGAGCTGCCCGAACAAGAGCCAGCCCGTTCCTGCGATGGCCGCGTAGATCCCCAGGGTTGCCGCCGCCACGTCCAGCCAGGGGCGCCAGCCGAGAGGGCGCGGGGCGATGCCCAGAGCCCGGGTGACGGGACCCCAGGCACCGGCCGGGCGAACCCGCTCATAGAAGGCGCGCAATACCGCCGGATCCTCGGGGGGGGTCAGGAAGGTGACCGCAAAAGCAATCGGGAGCGACACCGCGACCAGCGCGACCAGCGAGAAGGGAAACGCGATGTCAGACACGACCTCGATCAGGTTGGCGCCGACCAGTGACGCGAGCATGACCGAAATCTCGCTCCACGCGTTGATCCGCCACCAGAGCCAGCGCAGAAGCAGAATCAAGCCGGTTCCGGCGCCGATCGACGCGAGTAGCTTCCAGGCATCGGCAATCGAATCCATCCCGAGCGTCGCCGCCGCGCCGAGAAACGCGAGCAACACGACGCAAAGCCGGGCGACGCGCACGCGTGTGAGCTCCGAAGCCTCCGGGTTCACGAAGCGGGCGTAGAGGTCATGGGTCAGGTAGGAGGCGCCCCAGTTCAGCTGGGTGTCGATGGTCGACATGAAGGCGGCGAGCATCGCAGCGAGCAGCAGACCCCGCAGCCCATTGGGGAGCACATCGAGCATCACCAGCACATAACCCGACTCCGGATCTTCGAGGCCGGGAAATCGCACCAGCGCCACCACCCCCACCACGATCCAGGGCCAGGGGCGCAGCGCAAAATGCGCGATCGCATACCACAGTGATGCGAGGCGAGCGTGCCGTTCGTCGCGCGTCGCAAGCACCCGCTGCGCGATGTAGCCGTTGCCCTCCGTGTTGCCGCTCGACCAGCTCTTGACCCCGACATAGGCCAGGAAGGCCCAGAAGGCCTCGCGATTTTCGGGGTCGGGGATCAGCGCGAGCAGCTGGCGCCGATCTCCCATGCCTTCGACGAGCGCCGACAACCCACCCACCTCGCCGACCGCCAGACTCGCCAGCAGGATCGAGCCCAGCAGGGCCAGACCGAACTGAAGAAAGTCCGTCAAGACAACGCCGATCAAGCCGGCCAGCAGGGTGTAGGCCACGGTCAGAAGGAACAGGCCCGCCAATACCCAGCCGCTCTGGCTTTCATCCAGCCCCAGCGCCAGGGACAGGATCTTGACCATCGCGAGGTTGACCCAGCCCATCACGATGGCGTTGCGCAGCACCCCAAAGTAGAGGGCCCGAAACACACGCAGGCCGATGGCCGCACGACCGCCATAGCGCAGCTCGGTGATCTCGTTGTCGGTCAACACACCGCTGCGCCGCCAGAGATGACTGACGATGAAGGTTCCGATTACGACCGGGAGCACGTCGGCCCACCAGAACCAGTTGCCTGCGATGCCCTCAGTGGCCACCAGTCCGGCGATTGCCAGCGGGGTGTCCGCCGCGAATGTGGTGGCCACGATCGAGGTCCCCGCCAGCCACCAGGGCAAGGTGCGACCCGCAGCGAAGAAGGCCTCCGTGCTCTGTGAAGCACGCCGCGCATGCCAGGCCCCCCAGCCCAGCACCAGGACCAGATAGGCGACGACGATGACGGCATCGAGCTTCGTCAGGACCGACTCCTGAAAGCGCTTGTCAGCGGCGCGGGAGCTGTCATTCTAGGGGATGGAGTGAGGCCAACGATGCACCTGCTGAAGAATACCGAGGCGAGCTCTGGCGCGGCGCGATTCGCACGCACTCTGGATCGCTGCGGGGTCGCCCGCCGCGGTTCGGTCGCCTGCCTGCTCGCCAACACGCCGGAATATCTCTTCGCCTATCGGGGCGCAACCTGGTCGGGTCGGCGCTTCACGCCGATGAGTAGTCGCTGGCAAGAAGACGAAATCGCCTACGTCGTCGACAACAGCGAGGCCGAGTGCCTCGTCGTCGATGCGCGCTACGCGGATAGAATCGGGGAGGCTGCGCGACTGGTGCCCGCTGATCGTCGCTTCGCGGTGCGGGGCGAAATCGACGGTTTTCGAAGCTGGCAGGAGGTCGAAGGCGAGGACGGCTCTCCCTACGAGTCATCGCTGGCCGGAAACACCATGCTCTACACCTCCGGTACGACGGGCCGGCCGAAGGGCGTGTTGCGACCACCAGTCGAAGACGCGCCGCCGCCGACCCGAACCGGCGCGGCGGGCCGCGCGATGATGTCGGCCTTTCTGCCCGAGGGCGCACGCGATGGGATCCACCTGGTCGCCGCGCCGCTCTACCACGCGGGCCCCAATACCTATTGCGATGGAGCGCTCTTGCTCGGCGCGGACGTGGTCCTGATGGAGCGCTTCGACGCCGAGGCCTTCCTGGCCGCGGTCGAGAGCCACCGTGCGACCTCGACCTTCCTGGTTCCGACCCATTTCGTACGTCTCCTGCGACTGCCCGAAGCGATTCGGAAGCGCTACGACCTGTCTTCGTTGCAGCTCGTCTGTCATGGCGCGGCGCCGGTCTCGGTTGCGGTCAAACGAGCGATGATCGACTGGTGGGGACCGGTGCTCTTCGAATTCTATGGCGGCACCGAGGGCGGCGGGAACATGATCAGCTCCGAGGAATGGCTGCGAAAGCCCGGCTCCGTGGGTCGTCCGCGGCCGGGCCAGAGGCTGCGAATCCTGGACGACGAGGGTGACGAGGTCCGCGTCGGCCAGGAAGGTCTGGTCTGTTTCGAGCTGGACGAGGCGCCCTTCGAGTACAAGGGCGATCCCGAGAAGACTCGCGCGAGTCGTCGCGGCGAAGATTTCTTTACGCTCGGGGACGTCGGCTACGTCGACGAGGACGGATACCTCTTTCTCTGCGATCGCAGCAGCGACGTGATCATCTCGGGCGCAGTGAACATCTACCCCTCACAAATCGAATCGATCCTGATGGAGCTCGACTACGTCGCGGATTGTTGCGTCGTCGGCATCCCCAACGAAGAATGGGGTGAAGAGGTTCGCGCGGTGGTCCAGCTCGAGACCAGCGCGAAGCCCGAGGATCCCGCTGGAGCGATCCTGCGACATTGCAGACAGCGGCTCTCGGGCTATCAGGTCCCTCGCGGCGTCGACTTCGAACCGGATCTGCCCCGAACCGAGACCGGAAAGCTCGCGCGCCAGGCGATTCGAAAGCGATACTGGGGCGCACGAGCGCGGCGGGTTTGACGAGCGAACCCGCACCGAGATGCTGCGAATGACAGTAGGAGGAGAGGGGATGGCTGCAAATTCGAAGACGAAGATCACCTTCTGCCGAATCTGTGAGGCGACCTGTGGCCTCGAAGTCGAGGTCGACGGCAACCGCGTCATCGCGATCAAACCCGATCCGAAGCACGTCGTCAGCGAGGGCTACGCCTGCGTGAAGGGAACCCGCTACCCCTCGACCCAGAACAGTCCCGATCGCATCCTGCATCCGCAGAAGCGTGTCGGCAACGAGTGGCACCAGATCAGCTGGGACCAGGCGATCTCGGAGATCGGTCACAAGATCCGCGCCCAGATCGATCGCTTTGGCCCCGATAGCGTGGGGCATTTCGTCGGCTCGGCGGGTGGCGCCAACGTGCTCTCGCCGATTTTCCGAAGCGCTCTGATGCGCGGCCTCGAGTCCCGGCGCATGTACGGGACCGGGACTTGCGACACGATGAACAAGTTCCGCGTCAACGAGGACATGTACGGCGCACCGATGCGACTCGCCTACCCGGACACGGAAAACACCGAGTTCCTGATGGTCCTCGGCGCGAACCCGGCGATCTCCGGCACCACGCTCTATCACCTGCCGCGTGCGAAGCAGTGCCTGGCCGATATAGGCAGGAACGGCGGACGCGTCGTGTATCTCAACCCGCGATCCATCGAGACTGCGCAGCCCGGCGAGCACATCTTCATTCGACCCGACACCGACGTGTACTTCCTGGCAGCCTTCGCGAACGAGCTGATCGGGAGCGGCGGGGTCGAGGCAGATCGGGTCGAGCGGACGATGAAGGGATTCGACGCACTAGCCGAGGCGGTGGCCCCCTGGACACCGGAAAGACAGGAGAAGGTCACCGGCGTTCCGGCTGCGGTGCTGCGCGAGCTCCTCCAGGCCCATGCACGCGCCGATGGCGCTGCACTCTACATGGCGACCGGCGTCAACCAGGGCCGAACCGGGACACTTTGTTTCTGGCTCCTCGAGTCGATCAACGCAATCTCCGGCAACCTCGATCGACGCGGGGGCACGTTGATGGGCGAGGGCCTCATGGACATGGCGCGGGAGATGAACAAAGACCCGCAGATGAAGGTCCACTACGCCCGCAAGGATGGGTTGCCGACCGTGAGCGGCCTGCAGCCGTCGGGCATGTTGGCCGACGACATTCTGAGTGACGCATCGGACCCTGTCACGGCCCTGATCGTCGAGGCGAGCAATCCAATCCTGGCCTGTGGAAACCCGAACGGACGGCTCTCGCGCGCGCTCGAGAAGCTCGATCTGCTGGTATCGATCGATCTGTTTCGCAACGAGGTCGGCAGCCTCGCCCATTACGTCCTGCCGGTGCCGAGCTGGCTCGAACGTCCGGAGATCCCCTACGCGCTGCAAAGCTTTGCGGGCTGTACGCCCAAGCCCTACATGATCTATGCCGACCCCGTCGTCAAGCCGCCGCCCGACGTGCGGCCGGAATGGTGGATCTTCATCCGACTGGCGGACGCGGCGGGCGTCACGCTATTCGGGAATCGTTTCTCGAGCGCAGCGGCAAAGCTCTACGCACGGCTCCTCTACTCACCCATCGGACGTTTTCTGCCCGACGTCAAGAAGATCTTCGACGGAATGTTGGGGAAGGCGGGACTGCCCGGAACGGCGGACATGTCTCGGAACCATCCCCACGGACTGCTGCTTCCGGAGAACGAGGGCGAGAACTTTCTCGGCACCGATCGCGTACTGACATCGGACGGCAAGGTCGATCTCGCACCGCCCAGCTATGTCGAGACCTTTGCCGAACGGATCGAAAATCTCTACCAGGAAGAGCTCGACACGCGGAATCGAATCAAGCTGATCGGCAAGCGCGAGATCCACCGAATGAATTCTTCCTCCTCGAACAGCGAGGCGCTGGTACACGACAAGACCAACTACGCCTACCTGAATCCGGCAGACGCCGCGCGGATCGGCGTCGGCAACGACGACGTCGTCGAGCTCGTGTCGCTCTTCGGCAAGATCGAGATTCCGGTGCGAGTTACAAAGGAGATGATGGAACGCACCGTTGCGATTCCCCAGTGCTGGGGTCATCAGGACGCCGACGGCCTGTCGCACGCCCGCCTGCATCCGGGGGTCAACTCGAATCTTCTCGCAGGCGATGGGCCCGATACGATCGAGACGCTCTCCGGCATGAGCCATCTCTCGGGAATTCTGGTCGATATTCGACGCGCTTCGTCCCCAGGGAGCTAGCGCCATCCAGCTGGCAGGGCCGGCAGGGCCGCGACCCTCGATAGCGCGACGGCTCGATGTTTGCGATGCTTGAGTCAAAGATCGCATCGCTTCGAATTGCATGGAGGGAGTCTCGGATGTCGCACTACGAAATCGTGATCCGGAATGGAATCATCGTCGACGGTGCTCGCAACCCCCGCTACCGGGGAGACCTCGGCATCAAGGACGGCGTCATCAGCCGCATCGGCCGCATTCCCAAAGGCGAGGCAGACCGCGAAATCGATGCCAGCGGGCTGATCGTGGCGCCGGGCTTCATCGATCTGCATACGCATTACGATGCACAGGTCTTCTGGGATCCCTACCTGACGACATCGGGATGGAACGGTGTGACCAGCGTCGTCATCGGGAACTGCGGCTTCGGCTTCGCGCCCACACACGAGACGATGCGCCAACGGGCCATGGAGTCCATGACCAAGGTGGAGGCCATCCCCATGGCCACCATGGAGGCCGCCATTCCCTGGGACTGGGAGAGTTATCCGGAGATGCTGGACAGCATCGATCGGGCACCGAAGGCGGTGAACCTGCTGCCCTACATGGGGGTGAACCCGGTCCTGATCTGGGTGTTGGGCCTCGAAGACGCCAAGGCAGGCCGCAAGCCCACAGACCAGGAACATGCCGAGATGAAGCGCTTGCTGCACGAGGCGATGGACGCCGGCGCCTGCGGCTGGTCTTCCCAGACGCTTGGAACACCCGGTAATCCGAAGGCGCCCACCCCCGGTGGTGCGGCCCAATCCGATTTCGACGGAACCCCGATGCCCTCGGACGTCATGTGGCCCGAGACGCAGCTGGTCCTCGCCGAGGTGCTAGGCGAACGCGGGGAGGGCATCATCGAGCTCTCGGCAGCGCCCATGAGCCATGCGCACTGGGAGAAGCTGGCCGAGACGAGCGGTGCGCCGATCATCTATCAGGCGGTACCGGCTTCGAACAAGATGATCGAGATGCACGATCAACTATTCGCCTGGTTCCAGAGCTGCCGGGAGAGAGGGCTGCAGATCTACGGCCAGGGCATCACCCAGAATCCCCCGCTGGTCTTCACCTTTGACTATTGGGACCTGTGGGGCGATGTCTGGCAGGAGTTTGCCGGACCCGAGGTCGATCGCGAGTCGATGCTCGCGAACCTGGCCGACCCGGGAGTACGCGAAAAGCTGAAGGCGGAGCCCCTCAAGGTCCCCTTCATCGGCGGCGTGGACGAGGCGCGCGTCGTCTCGGTCGAGTCGGCGGAGCTGCAGAGCTTCGTCGGGCAGACCGTAAGCGAGATTGCGCAGAATCAAGCCAAGCACGTGATCGACGCGATCTGTGATCTGGTCGTAGCGGACGGCCTGAAGACCTGCTTCTCGGTCCCGCAGTTCGACATCGGTCTCGAGGGCATCAAGCAGCTCATTGACGATCCATTCATAATCCCCGGGCTCTCCGATGGCGGCGCCCATCTCAAATATCTCGCGGCCGGGAGCTATGCGACCGAGTACATTTCGCAGTACGTACGCGAGCACCCTTTCTCGACCCTCGAGGATGCACATTGGCGCCTGAGCGCTCTACCCGCGTTCTGCGCCGGATTCCGGGATCGCGGCACTCTGCGCGAAGGGGCGGCGGCGGACATCATCGTCTACGACTACGAGAAGCTCGACTACGAGTTCCCGACCTTCCGCCACGATCTGCCGGGTGACGAGTATCGCATAACCTCGGCCGGCAGCGGCTATCGCTACGTACTGGTCAACGGCAAGGTGACGATCGAAGACGACAAGCCGACGAACGTCCACTCGGGCGTGCTGCTGCGCGGCGGCCGCACGCCGGAGCAGACCACGGCCTGAGCGGGAACTCGTCGGATTCACCGCCCGCTGCGACGAGTTCAGCTCGCAGAGTCGATGGGTTTGCCTTTGGCCCGCTCGGCGTGATTCACGGGTCGAGCCCCGCCACCGCGCCGGAGCCGACATGGGACACAGCCTTGCGCCGACCGTGCAGGCCAGAGTTCGGGTAGGCTACGAGTTCCCACCCCGAATTCGTTTCCAGGAGCCGAGCTCATGTCTTTCATCATCGCCAACACGACCACCATCCTCCGCCGCACGCTCTCGACGTCGCAAGTGGCGCTCGTGTGCCTGGGCATCGCGTGTTCGAGCACCACTGAGGCGCCTTCGAATCCGAGGGAAGCCAGCGTCCGCCCCGGCGCCAATCGGGTCTTTCTTGCGGAAGACCTCGATGTCGATCGCTTCGTAGAGATCTTCGAGGGCGAATCGCGAGAGGTATTCATTGCGCGAGAGCGGGTCGTCGAGGCGTTGGCCTTTTCCCCGGGAATGGCCGTAGCGGATATCGGCGCCGGGACGGGCCTGTTCCTTCCGGCCTTCGCAGGCGAGGTCGGAAGGCAGGGCCGAGTCTACGCGGTCGAAATCTCTCCGAAGTTCCTCGAACATTTGCGTGAGCGCGTCAACACGGAGGCTCTCGGAAATGTACAGGTGGTCAAGGCCCTCGAAGACTCGGTCGAGCTTCCCGCGGCGTCCGTCGACCTGGCCTTCGTATGCGACACCTACCACCACTTCGAGTACCCCCAATCGACCCTGGCCAGCCTCTACAGAGCGATCCGACCCGGTGGCTCGCTCGTGATCGTCGACTTCGAGCGAATTCCCGGCGTGACGCGGGAATGGATGCTCGAACACGTCCGCGCGGGCAAGCAGGTCTTCCGCCGGGAGATCGAGTCCGCGGGCTTCCGGTTCGAGGGCGAAGTGTCCGTCGAGGGCCTGAAAGAGAACTACGTACTGCGCTTCCAGCGGCCGTAATCCGCGGCAGCAGCGCAAGAGACCGGACCGGGACCTACTGCTTTGCCTCCGCATCGAGATCGATCTGGGTTGTATGCTGGGGCAGTGAATCCGTGATGCGAAACCAGGGTGCCTTGGATCCCACGAAGATGTGCGCGTCGGGGGCGTGACCGGGGTCGTCGTCGAGGCTTCCCATTGGAATGATCACCCGACCGCCTGCCGTGTTTCGGAAGGGCAGGCTGGATCCACATACCTCGCAGAAGACGTGGGTGAAGCGTTCGACTTCCGGGGGCTTGTAGCTGCGCAACCGATCTTCGCCCCGGGTGTAGGCAAAGGCATCGAGAGGGGCGAAGGCGTTCGTGGCAAAAGCAGCTCCTCGGACCTTGCGACAGCGGCTGCAATGGCAATGATGGGCCCAGCCGGGTCTCTGGGTGAGCTGGTACTGGATCGCACCGCACAGACAACTTCCTTTGATCATCGCGTCTTCCATCCAGATCGAGTCCCTTCGATTCGCCAGGGCGCAACGCGAGCGGGCCGGCCGCTCGAAGGGGTTGTGGCGACCCGTTGGCGGCCGACCGCTCAGTAGAGCCGGGTCTCGTAGGATTCGAGCAACGCTTTCTCGACTGCCTCTGCGACGTCTTCACCGGCCTTCGAGCGCGCCGCGATCTGCTTTCCGATATTGGCCTTGGCGCCCTCGGGCCAGGTCTTCGGCTTCCAGAGCTTCGAACGAATGAAGGCCTTGCCGCAGTGGAAGAAGCTCTCCTCCACCGTGACCCGGGTGGCCAGCAGCGCCGGCTTGTTTCTGGCGGATAGCCTCTCGAGGATTTCGGGATCGCGAGTCAGCTCGACGGAGCCATTCACACGCAGGGTTTCCCTCACTCCGGGGACGACGAAGATGATCCCGATCTTGGCGTTGTGAAGCATGTTGCGAAAGCCGTAGGCGAGCTTGTTTCCCGGTCGCTCGGGAATCAAGAGCGTATTCGGATCTTCGACCGACACGAAGCCGGCCTCGTCGCCCTTGGGCGAAACGTCGAGGTCGCCGTCGGGACCGACCGTCGCGACCAGGATCAGCGGTGTGAGTCGGATGAACTCCTGCGCGAAGCGATCGACGTGGTCAAAGAGCTTCTGGTGGACCAGGTCGCTCGGCTCACCGATCACTGCTCGCAGCTCTGCCTCGCTGCGAATTCGATGAGGGTCGGTCATCATGGCTCCGTTCCTGCCCTTTGCCATCAGGCGAAAGACGTCAAAGGGTCTTTGCCTCGATCAGGGCTCGTCATCCTGATTCGGGTCGGGCTTGATGGGTTCCAACCCGGTGGGGCCCCCGAGTCGGGGAAGACCGTCCTCGGCGACCACCCAGTCCGCTCGGTCGTCGAAATAGACGTGCGCCTGCGGCAGCCGGTCGAGCGGTTGCTTCATGTTCGCCAGCACGATGTCGATCTGCTCTGGATGCTGAGTCGACTCGCAAAAGAGCGAGCTGCCGCAACGTCCGCAGAAGGAACGCGTTCCGTGATCCGAAGACTCGTGCCGCAGCAGCGCTCGGCTGCCGTGATCCAGGGAGAACTGATCCGTAGGGACCGCGAACCAGGTCACGAAGCCGGCACCGTGACTTCGCTGGCACATCGTGCAGTGACAATGACCACAGAACAGACTCGGGAACGTCACGCTGAACTCGATCTCACCACATAGACAGGCGCCCTGAATCGTTTCTTCCGACATGACCCACCTCCCTGGAGACGCGCGAACCGTGACCCCACCGACGCGGTGGCGCCTCAAATCTCGTTCGCAAAATCGTCGTGTTCGCTGGGCGTGCACACCCGCTCTGCTTCGACAGCGAGAGCCGGCTTTTCACCACTCGAAACGCGGTACAGGGTATCGCGCTCGTGCCACAGCACCAAAATGCGTATCTCGAGGCGACGGGCCCGCAGCGGGTCGACGCCGCAGCGGCGGAACCCGCCGCCCGGGCTGCTACAGCGCTACCGTTTAGCGAGAACAGCTCGGAGACATCCGCATGAGCGCATACTCGATCGAACGTGAATTCATCGACGCCGGCGAGCTGCGCTTCGAGGTCCACACCTGCGGTGACCCGGAGTCGGAGCGCCTCGCGTTGTGCCTGCACGGCTTCCCCGAGCACGCGCATTCCTGGCGGCACCAATTGCCCGTCCTGGCAGAGCTCGGCTACCGCGTCTGGGTGCCAAACCAGCGCGGCTATGGCGAGACGACGCCGCGGCGGCTCGACAAGGAGTTCTACGATCTCGAGCTGCTGCTGGCCGACATCGCCGCCCTGATCGACGCGGCCGGCGCGCGTTCGGTGACGCTAGTCGGGCACGATTGGGGAGGCATCCTGGCGTGGATCTTCGCGCTGCGCGAGATTCGGCCCCTCGAGCGACTGGTCGTCATGAACCTGCCACATCCGCAGCGCTTCTACGAGAACCTGACCGGTAACTTCGAGCAGCGCCTACGCTCCTTCTACGAACCGATCTTCCGCCTGCCGCGGCTGGCCGAGTGGATCCTGACGCGTCGAGGCGGGCAGGCGTTCAGCAACATGTTCAGCCAACAAGCGGTGAACGAGCAGCGATTCCTCGAGGCCGACGTCGAGGTCTTCCGCGAGCATGCGATGCGCCCGGGGACGATGACGGCGATGCTCAACTGGTATCGCGCAAACCCGTTCCTGCGGACCCTCCGTGGCGAATGGCCGAAGCTCGACGTACCGACGTTGATGATCTGGGGACTCTCGGATCAGGCACTTCGCAAGCAGATGACCTACGACACCGATCGTCTGGTACGCGACTTCACGATCCGCTTCCTCGACGCCTGCCATTGGGTGCAGCAAGACGCACCCGAGGAGACCAACGCGGTGCTCACCGCCTGGCTGCAGGGCGAACGCGGTGAAGGCGTACCGGTCTTCATGCCGGATCCGAATGCCTAGCGATGTTCTCACCCTGCACCAGTCTGCTAGATCTCGAGCCGCCGAAGCCGAAGCGAGTTTCCAATCACCGAAACCGAACTCAGGCTCATCGCGGCGGCGGCAAGCATGGGGCTGAGCAGTAGTCCAAACACCGGGTACAGAATCCCGGCAGCGATGGGAACTCCGATTGCGTTGTAGACGAAGGCGAAGAAGAGATTCTGGCGGATATTGCGCATCGTGCCACGGCTGAGCCGCCGCGCGCGAAGGATACCGCGCAGGTCGCCCTGCACGAGGGTGACACCGGCGCTCTGCATGGCAACGTCCGTGCCGGTTCCCATGGCGACCCCGACGTCGGCCTCCGCGAGCGCCGGGGCGTCGTTGACCCAGTCGCCGGCCATCGCGACGATATGGCCCTCGGCCCGGAGCCTGCGCACGGCTTCGAGCTTCTGATCCGGCAGGACATCGGCCATCACCTCATCGAGGCCGAGCCGTCTTGCCACGACCTCGGCGGTCACCCGATTGTCGCCCGTGAGCATCACGACCCGGAGGCCCTCTGCGTGGAGTCCATCAATGGCGGCAGGCGTGGACACCTTGATCGGATCCGCCACCCCGACGAGTCCAGCGAGCTGCCCGTCGACACCGAGGAACATCACCGTCTGGGCCTCGGCCCGCATAGCGTCCGCCGTTTCGGCGAGCGAGTCGATCTGGGCGCCGAGCTCCTGCATCAGCTTTCGGTTGCCGATCCCGACCTGGCGGCCTTCGATCTGGCCCACGACCCCTCGCCCGGTCCGCGAGTCGAATTCGGCCGCCTCCACGCTCGTCAGCTTGCGGTCAGCGGCACCGCTGACGATCGCCTGGGCGAGCGGATGTTCACTCGCGCGTTCGAGCGAAGCGGCATAGCGCAGGACCTCGTCGTCCTCGAACCCTTTCGCAGCGACGATTCGCACGAGCCGCGGCTTGCCTTCCGTGAGGGTACCCGTCTTGTCGACGACAATCGTGTCGACGTCGCGGAGCAGTTCGATCGCCTCCGCGTTCCGGAACAGCACGCCCACGCTGGCTGCCTTGCCTGTCGCCACCATGATCGACATCGGCGTCGCGAGGCCCAGCGCGCAGGGGCAAGCAATGATCAGAACCGCCACGGCATTGATGAGAGCATGCGCCATCCGCGGGTCGGGCCCGTAGACCGCCCACACCACGAAGGCGAGAGCGGCAACAGCGAGCACCACCGGAACGAAGTAGCCCGCCACAACGTCCGCCAGGCGTTGGATCGGAGCGCGACTGCGCTGAGCTTCAGCCACCATCTGGACGATCTGCGCGAGAAGCGTATCGGCACCGACGCGCTCCGCGCTGATGACCAGCGAACCCGTACCGTTGAGGGTCGAGCCCGTCACCGGCTCACCCTCTTGCTTGGCGACGGGAATCGGCTCGCCCGTGATCATCGACTCATCGACGGCACTTTGGCCCTCGAGGACGGTCCCGTCGACCGGCACTTTTTCCCCTGGCCGCACGCGCAGCCGGTCACCAACGCGCACGGAGTCGAGCGGCACCTCTGCCTCCGAGCCGTCGGCGCCAATACGACGCGCCGTCTTGGGCGCGAGTCCCAGAAGCGCTCGAATCGCGGCACCGGTCTGACTTCGGGCGCGGAGTTCGAGAACCTGGCCTAGCAGTACGAGGGTGATGATTACGGCGGCCGCCTCGAAGTAGACCGCTACGGCCCCGTCATCGCCGCGAAAGGAATCCGGGAAGATGCTGGGCATCAAGGCGGCGAAGATGCTGTACCCCCACGCCGCACCGGTTCCGATCGCGACCAGCGTGAACATGTTCAGGTGGCGCGTTCGAAGTGACGCCCAGCCACGAAGCAGAAAGGGCCAGCCGCCCCAGACTACGACGGGAGTCCCCAGCACGCCCTGCAGCCAGGCCAGCGTCTTTGGCGTGAACGCCTCGGCGAGCGGATTGCCCGGCACCATTTCGGCCATCGCGATTCCGAATACGGGCAGCGTAAGCGCCAGACTGACCCAGAACCGCCGCGTCATATCGAGGAGTTCGGGATTGCTCTCCTCCCCAGACTCCATCGACTCGAGCGCCATACCACAGATCGGGCAATGACCCGGCTCGGCCTTGACGATCTCCGGATGCATCGGACAGGTGAAGTGACTCCCGGCCGCGCTCGGCGGCGGCTTTGGCTGGCCCAGGAAACCAGCCGGGTCCTCCCGGAAGCGGCTCAGGCACCGGTCGGAACAGAAGTGGAAGCTGGCTCCCTCGTATTGCTGCCATCGCGGTCCGCTCGGATCGACGAGCATTCCACAGACCGGATCGCGGATTGTCTCCTCTTGGTCGGACATATCACAGCTCCCAAGCTCGAAAATTTCGAGTTGAATTGATCGGCCACCAGCCGCTGCTGCGGCCCGCGCAACCAGCGACACCCCGCGCAAGGGTGCTCTCAGCGGCTGTGATTCAGCCGCTGATCGCGATCGGGGTGGGTCTGTAGTCGCCCGCGGTCATGCGACACTTCCGGGTTTGTGCACCGGATGCTCGTCAACTGGCGACTCGAGTCCGGTCACCTCGCTCGAAATCCAGGTCCCGGCCTTCCCCTGGAAGACCCACCTCGCTTCCTCGAGCGCGCCAATGCACGCCGGTCTCCCGGTTTTTCGCGCGAAGGCGATCGCCGCCTCGACCTTGGGTCCCATCGAACCCGGTTCGAAGTCGAGGCTCGCCAGCGCGTCGGGATGGGCCCGACGAATCGCTCGCTCACAGGGCGTCGGCCAATCGGCGTAGACCGCCCCGACATTCGTGAGCAGCAGCAGCTGATCGGCGCGGATCTTCTCCGCCAGAACCGCGGCCGTGAGGTCCTTGTCGATGACGGCCTCGACGCCGCAAACTCCGCCGTCCGACCTCACCACGACGGGAATGCCCCCGCCTCCCGCGCAAATCACCAGCACGCCTGCATCGACCAGGCGTTCGATCGTCTTTTCCTCGCGGATGCGGAGACGGAACGACCCGCCGGAAGCCCCCAGCCACGGGCGCCATCTCGAACCCGAAGCGCTTCGTGAGCACGCCGGCCTCCTCGGCGGTCACGCACGGCCCAATCGGCTTGCTAGGGCAATCGAAGGCCGGGTCGTCGGGCGCGACCTCGACCTGAGTGAGAAGCGTGGCCAGCTCGCTGCTCGGAAAGATCGAGGCGAGCTCGCTTTCGAGCCAGTAGCCGATCATGCCCTCGGTCTCCGCCCCGAGCACATCGAGCGGAAGGACGGGAAACTCGGACGAAGCGCGATTCTGCGCGGCGAGGAGTCCGATCTGGGGGCCGTTGCCGTGGGTGATCACGACTTCGTGAATGCGCGCGAGGTCGGCGATCGCCGAGGCAGCGTCCTCCGCTGGGCCACTCGACGCCAGCGCGTTGCCACCCAGGGCGATGACCAGTCGCATCAGGCCTCCGATCCAGCGGCCAGCGCTTGCCCGCTCAGAAATCCATCCAGCCACTGCCCAAGTCCGTACGCCGTTGCGCTGGAACCCCCGGACTCCTCGGGCTCCGCATACCCGTACCGCGCACGCACGATCGGCTTCTCGAGCCGAATCAGGCCCGACAGATCGAGTGGCGTTCCGGAGACGACCAGATCCGCATTCGTCGCTTCCAGGGTAGCACGCAGATCGGCGAGCTGGTGCTCGCCGTAGCCCATCGCGGGCAGCGTTCGGTCGAGATGCGGGTACCGGCGTAGAGTCTCCGCAATAGCGCCGCGCGCAAAGGGCCTGGGGTCGACGATCTCCCGGGCTCCGGCGGCGACGGCAGCGACGGCAGCGACGGCAGCGACGGCAGCGACGTAGCCTGCCCCGTAGCTCATGCCACCATGGGTGAGGGTCGGACCATCGTCCACAACGACGACGCGGCGGTCGCGAACGGCAGCGGCATCGTCGAGAAGGACCGGCGGCGCAGCGCGCAGGATCGGGACATCGGGCAGCACCGCGCGAACACCCTGGATGGCTCGCTCGACGTCGGGGGGCGCGGCGGCATCGACCTTGTTCACGACGACCACGTCGGCCATTCGCAGCACGGCCTCACCGGGGTGGTGACTCGTCAAGTCGTCGGGCCGGAGCGCATCGACGACAACCAGGTGCGCGTCCGGGGCGAGGAAGGGAAAGTCGTTGTTGCCCCCGTCCCAAACCAACACGTCCGCCTCCTGCTCCGCCGCCGCCAGGATTGCCCCGTAGTCGACTCCGGCAAAGATCACGCTTCCCATCTCGATATAGGGCTCGTACTCCTCGCGCTCTTCGGCGCTGCATTCGGCACGCGCGAGATCCGCCCGCGTCTCGAAGCGCTGAAGGCGTTGGGCTGCGAGATCGCCGTAGGGCATCGGGTGGCGCAGCGACGCCACCCGCAAGCCCCGCGCGCGCAGAGCCGACGCGAGCCAGCGCGCGATCTGCGACTTCCCGCAGCCGGTCCGCACAGCCGAAATCGCAATCACTGGAACCCCCGCTCGCAGCATCGTGCGCTCGGGGCCGAGCAGCGAGAAGTCGGCCCCACTGGCGAGCGCCCTCGACGCCAGGTGCATCACGGCCTCGTGGCGCAGGTCGCTGTAGGCGAAGACCACGCTGTCGACTCCCAGCTTCTCGCTCAAGCTCTCGAGCTCCGCCTCGTCGTGGATCGGAATTCCGTGCGGGTAGAGAGGGCCTGCCAAACCAGCCGGATAGTCGCGGTGCTCGATACCCGGGATCTGGGCGGCCGTGAATCCGACGACCTCGACGCTCGGATCGTCGCGGTACACGACGTTGAAGTTGTGAAAGTCCCGGCCGGCGGCGCCCAGGATCAGAATGCGCTCTCGGTTCTTCGTCGGGGTCTCGGCATCGCATTCAGCCATCATGGGCGCACCTCGATCAGCCGGTCGATCGCTTCGCGGTCGAGGGTCTCCTCGACCAGGAGTGCCTCGGCGACGCGCTCGAGCTCGTCGCGAAATTTCGTCAGGGTCTCATGCGCCGCGGCGTACGCGTCGTCGAGCATGCTCCTCACCTCGTCGTCGATCGCAGACGCCGTCTTCTCGCTGCATTCCCGCTGGAGCAATGCCGACGGGTCCAAATGTCGCAACACCTGCTCGCTGCGCGCGCAGTGCATCAGACCAGCCGACTCGCCCATACCGAACTGCGCAACGATCCGGCGCGCGAGCGTGGTGGCCTGCTCGAGATCGTTCTCGGCACCGGTGCTCACGTCGCCGAGCACGATCTGTTCGGCGGCCCGCCCTCCCATCAGCCCCTTGATGCGATCGGCGAGCTCCGTGCACGTAAGCAGAAAGTGCTCGCCAGTGGGAAGCTGCAGCGTGTAGCCGAGTGCAGCTCTTCCACGCGGTACGATGCTGATCTTGGCGACTGGATCGACGGCCTCGCTGTGAATCGCCACGAGGGCGTGTCCCGCCTCGTGGTAGGCGACCCGCCGGCGCTCCGGCTCCTCGAGGCGTCGACTCTTGCGCTCGGGGTCCGCGATGACCTTGTCCACCGCAACCTCGAGATGCTGATTCGAGACCGCCTTCGCTCCCCGGCCTGCGGCGAGCAGCGCGGCCTCGTTCATCACGTTCGCCAGATCGGCCCCCGAGAATCCGGGAGTGGCCCGTGCCACCGCATCCAGGTCGACGTCCGGCGCCAGGGGTTTCTTGCGGGCATGAACCTCGAGAATCGCTCGCCGGCCCAGGCGATCCGGAGCGTCCAGCACCACTTGACGCTCGAAGCGTCCGGGCCGCAGCAGCGCTGGATCGAGGACGTCGGGCCGGTTCGTCGCCGAGAGGATGATGACACCGGAGTTCGGCTCGAATCCGTCCATCTCGACCAGCAGCTGATTCAGGGTGTGCTCCCGTTTGTCGTTGATCGACGACAGGTGGATTCCACGCGCACGCCCGATGGCGTCGAGCTCGTCGATGAAGACGATGCAGGGGGCGTGCTGCTTCGATTCCCGGAACAGATCGCGAACGCGTGCCGCACCGACACCGACGAACATCTCCACGAAGTCGCTACCCGACAGCGAGTAGAAGGGCACGCCCGCCTCGCCCGCAACGGCGCGAGCGAGCAGCGTCTTGCCGGTGCCCGGAGGGCCGGTGAGTAGAACCCCCTTTGGGATCGCGGCCCCGAGTCGCTCGAAGGGCTCGGGGTGCTTCAGGAATTCGACGACCTCGGCCAGCTCGGCCTTCGCCTCATCACAGCCAGCGACGTCCTCGAAGCTGACGTCGATCTCTTCCTCTGCCACGAGCTTGGCGAGGTTCCTGCCGAACCCCATCGCGGCCTGACCAGCACCGCCGGAGAAGCGCCGAAGCATGAAGATCCAGAATCCGACGAGCAGGGCGAGTGGAAGCATCCAGCTCACCAGCAGCTCGAGTCCGCGACTCGAGCGCACGCCTTCGTACTCGACGCCGGCCTCCTCGAGACGAGTGACGAGCTCCGGATCGTCGACCCGCAGCGTGCGGAACGGGCCCGCCTCCCCCTCCGCCAACTCCGACGCCCGGGTCTCTCCGCGGATCTCGGTCTCTGCAATTTCGACCCGCAGCACCTCGCCGGCGGCCAGATGCCGATTGAAGGCCGCATACGAGATGGACCGCCGCTCGGAATCTTGCCCGCTGAGCAGCCAGAACGCGCCGATCGCGACCACCGCCACCGCCAGCCCGTAGAGCAGCGAGCGGTCCGCCCCGGTCACCGGTCGACCCGGCTGTGGACTCGGTTCCCCCACCTGCGGCATGGAGCCTCCTCGCGCCTTAGCGTGCGCCCCGACCGATGTCAGTCAATACGACCTCGAACGCGATCCGAACCGCAACTCATCTTGGATGCCACAAACAGCGTCGCAGGGAAGGCGTCGTGGAGCACCGCCAGAATCGAGCGTACCCCACCGACAGACGAGTGTCTTGAGCTTTGTGGTCTTCTGACCCGTGGGCTCTTCAACGAACTACTCGAACAGGTCTCGAAGGAAACGGACCAGATCCGTCGAGGTCACGAGGCCCACGAGGTCTCCCTCGTCGTCGACGACCGGCACCGCGTGAATGCTCCCATCGGAGAGCATAACGGCCGCGTCCGCGATACTCGACTTGATCGGAAGCGTCCGAAGATCGGTCTTCATGAGCCCTTCGATCGAGAACTGGTGATCGAGATAGGCATCCATCGAGCGCTCGTCGCTGCCGAGACCCTCGACGCTGATTCCGAGGATATCGGAGGCGGAAATCAGGCCGATCAGCTTCTGGCCCGAAACGACTGGGATGTGGTGGAAGTTGCTCGTCGCAAGGAGCTTGCGCACATCACTCAGCTTCTGCCCAACATGAGCAGTGACGACATCGCGCGTCAAGACCTTTTCGATCCGTTCGTTCTTCTTCATGGGTTCCTCCTGGGGCCGCGGCGATTCGATCGACTTCGTTCGTCAGCCGATCAGGTATTGGAGCAGATCGTGGTTCGTCACGATGCCGGCGAGATCCTCGTCATCGTTGACGACGAGGAGGGCATGGAACTCTCCGTGTCCGATTCGGTCGATCGCAATCTCGACGGACTCGTCGACATGGATGGTCTCGAGATCGGTGCTCATGATCTCGGCGGCGGTCTCGCTGCCGTCGAACCCAGCAGCGGCGTTCTCGCGGCCCTGCCTGCGTGCAAAGCGGACGAGATCCCGGGCGCTGATGATGCCCACCGGACAGCCGTTCTCGACGATTGGAATGTGGTGACATCGCTCCTCCGCAAGCATCTGCCAAATTGCCTGGAGTGGCTGGCTCGGCTCCGCGATGCGGAGGCGGCGAGTCATCACTTCGGAAACAGAAACGGGCCGGCTGCTCGACGACATCCTCAATCCTCATCCTGCGTGGTTTCTCTCGGAGAAAGCACAATATGTGCCAACGCCGGAGGGCGGGGGGGCGCGGCGATCTGCCGACTTTGGCTGGGTCTCACGTCTCCCCCCTTCGATCGCAAGAAGTCGAGCGCAGTGGCCTTTACGCGACGCGCACTCGAGGCATGGACACTCGACAAGAACTCCTCTAAGCAATGCTTGTCACACGACATGGTTGGTCAACCTGCAATCCCCAATCAGCAAGCGGAGCCGGAGCCAGCAAGCAGGGTCGGAGCCGGCCCTCGACCAGAGTCGAGGACATGACTGCCAGGAAATAGAGGGCGAAGCCAACCGCGAACAGGATCAGCGCCATCGTGAACAGGCGCCCGCCAACACTGAGCGGCTGCACCTCGCTGTAGCCAACGGTCGACATCGTGATGACCGTCATATACGCGGCGTCCAGCCAATCCATCCCCTCGACGAAGACGTAGCCGACGGTGCCGACAGCCGTGATGAGTGCCAGACCGACGATGGCGATCTCCAGCCTATGCAGCGAGTTCATGGCGACTGGAGCCCCAGCGCGCCGGCGGCGAGCGCGCCGAAACACGGACCAACGGCTACACTCTCGAGCGGGGACGCCACCCGGGTCGCGATCTCGTCGCGTGGCCACCGTGGCTGAAAGTCCAGCTCCAGCACACCCCCAAACAGGAAGAGCGTGATGCGCTTTACTTCCACGCTGCAGCGCAACGCGACCAGACTATGTCCGAACTCATGCGACACGATCGACGCAAAATACAGCAGGCTCGCAACGAGCGCCGTCCCCCAGCGTTCGAGCACGTCCCACTCCGCCGAATCTCGGCCGAATCGCCGGCGAAGCGTCGGGCGGGCGAGAACGCGATCAGACCGAAGATCCGCAGCCTGTCGCGATCATCGCGGAAGAGCCATGAGCGGCGTGCCTGGGCAGGGCGGGCCGAGACCCCAGCAGCTGGGTCGAGAAACATGAGTGCGAGGTCGAGTCGCAGCCGGGCCAGAACGGCACCGGCATGGAGCTGATCGAGAGGCCGAGTTGAAGCCGACGCTATTCCGAGGCCGGAAATCACAGTCGAGTCAGGATGACACACAAGCCACATCCACGACACGGCTGCGTGCCGGCCTCAAACGTCACGGGCTGGTACGACGCCCCGAGGCGATTCGCGGGCTCGTTCGCTCGAACGCGCTGCGCTTCGTGGAAGGCAATCGGATCGACCTCTTCGACAACGGGCGCGACGGACTCGAGGCGATGCGAGAGGCGATCGGCCAGGCGGAGCAGCGCGTGCATCTCGAAACCTACATCCTGCGCAGTGACGCGATTGGCTGCGCATTTCTGGACGCGCTGGCCCGCAAGGCGCGGGACGGCGTGGAGGTGCGGCTGCTCTACGATGCGCTCGGATCGCGTGGCCTCGACCCCGCAGCATTGGCGCCACTATCCGCCGCCGGCGCCGAGGTGCTCGCGTTCAATCCACTGCGCCGCCTCTACCCACGCTTCGCGCCGCGCCGGCGCGACCACCGCAAGATACTGGTGGTCGATGGCAAGCTCGGCTTCACCGGCGGCTTGAACATCAGCGACGAGTACACCGACCTGCTCGCGGACGGCCGCCCCGCCTGGCGCGACGCGCACGTACGGCTGCGCGGACCCGTCGTGCGCGACCTGGAGGCCGTGTTCCTCGAGAGCTGGTTCCGAGCCGATGGGCCAGCGCTACCGTGGCAGACCCTGCTGGGGGACGAACCGCAGCGCTGCGGCGAGGCGCGTTGCGCGGTGCTCGCCGACGGCCCTACCTACCGACGCCGGCGCATGCGCGAACTGATCGTGTCGGCGCTGGAAGATGCCGATCGGCGGGTGCGCCTCAAGAGCCCCTACTTCGTACCGGGACGCCGCGTGCTCGAGGCGCTCACCCACGCCGGTCTGCGAGGCGTGCGCGTCGAGATCCTACTCGCCGGGCGCACGGACCATCCGCTACTGCGCCACGCCGCGCGCGCAACCATCCCGCGGCTCCTGCGCGGAGGCATCGAGGTCCGCGAGTACCACGCCGCGATGTGGCACGGGAAGGCCGCCGTGTTCGACGACGCTTGGGCCGTCATCGGCTCGTCGAACCTGGATCGTCAGAGCTTCAAGCACAGCTACGAGGTCAACCTGATCATCGAGGACGACGAAGTCGTCGCGCGCCTCGCCGAGCGCTTCGACCGCGACGCGCGCGAGTCGCTGCCGGTGGACGCCCGAATGCTGAGCGAACGCGGTCTCGTCGAGCAAGGCATGGACGCGCTCGCCGCGCTCGTCGCGCGGCTGGTCTGATGCAGTGCGCAAATCGAAATCACCTCATTGGGTCGACTGGTCGCGAAGGCCAGCAGCCCTCCATTGCGGTCAACGCCGAAAGCTGACGTCGCTGCCGCGACATCCCGCAAATCGGGATCTGCCCCGGGGTCGAGGCCATGCATCCCACTTCGAGATCGAGGACCAGCGATATGCGAAGCCTCGAAGATTCGAGCGGGCACGGCGCCGGAAGGCTCGTACGGCAGTCCCCTCGCGGAATTCCACGCTCCCGCAGAATTGCACCGATCAGATCTGCACTACGTTTCGAAGCGGCGTGCTCGAAGTGGCGGTCGCGAAGCGCCCGTAGGGCAAGCCCAGACATGTGGCCATCAGGGCTCCGTTGAATGGTCGGCGTTCCAGCCTGGTCAGGTAGGACAGGGCGGGCGAAATCGTCGCCTCCTCCGCCCAACAGTCTCCAGGAGTATGCCATGGAACGAATTCGCAGCATCATCGTCCCCACCGACTTCTCCGCGCAGTCGCAGGCCGCCACCGCGCGCGCTGTATCGCTCGCCTGCCTCGATGGAGCATCGATCCACCTCGTCCACGCCGTTCGATTTCCTCTCGTCGTCAGTCCCTATGAAGTTTCCGTTCCGTCGGCCGTGTGGGAGGGCGTGCGCCTGGCCGCCCAGGAGAAGCTCGAAGAGGCGCGCGAGGCGATCGAGGGAAAGGGCGTCCCGACCGTCACGGCAGATATCCCCGAATCGGGCGATCCGGTCCATGCGATCGCCGCAGCGGTCGAAGCGCACGAAGCCGACCTCGTGGTCATGGGGACGCACGGCCACAGCGGCCTCAAACACGCTTTCCTGGGAAGCGTTGCCGAGCGCACCCTCCGCACCCTCGACCTCCCCGTGCTGGCTGTGAAAGAGGACACGGCGAAGGCCGAGGAGCCCATCACGCGGATTCTCCTAGCCGTGGACTTCTCGGTTCATTCCGATCGTGCCGTCGAAGTCACTGCGGATCTCGGCAGCCGCCTGAAAGCCAACGTGGACGTCATCCATGCATTCGATCTACCACGAGACTACATTCCGTACGCATCGGCCTTCGGAGTGAGCCTCGAGCAGAAGATCCAGGCCTACGCCAACGAAAGACTCGATGGCGTCCGCCAGCGTCTCGAAGAGTGCGGGGTGCCTGTCAAGCTCCACGCTCGCCGCGGGCTCCCGTCCGTCGTGATCGCCGAAGTGGCTCTGGAGGTCGGCTGTCAGTTGATCATCATGGGCACGCGCGGCAACAGCGGGCTTTCGCATGTCTTGCTCGGCAGCGTCGCCGAGCGAACCCTGCGCATGGCGCCGTGCTCGGTCTTGACCGTCAAGGCACAGGAAAGTCAGAGCGGCGAATAGAGCCGTGGCGAAATCGGCGGCTTCAGACCGCCCTCCCCTGACCCGCCTCGCCGGAACGGACCACGACCAGACGTGTGAAGATGGGCCCCAGGATCTCGAACACGATGGTGCCTGCCACGGTCGCAATGAGAATTACCCCACCGACCTCGGGCACGCGCTGAGAAACCACCAGGGCCATCCCGATCGCAATGCCCGCCTGCGGGAGCAGCGCCACCCCGAGCGTTCGAGCCGATGGCGAGCGTCCAGAAAGAAGAGATCCGAGCCAGCCACCCACGACGCGACCAAGCAGGCGCAGCAGCACGTAGCCGAGCGTAAGCTCGGCGGCCGTTCCGAGCTCAGCCATCTGAAGTGAAGCCCCCGACAGCACGAAGAAGAGCACCAGGAACGGCCACTCGATGCCCTCGATTGCCCGGAACGGGCGACGGTGATGGCGCCCGACATTCGCCACGACCACGCCCATCGTCATCGCAGCCAGCAGAAACGAGACCTCGAACATCAGTGCGACCCCGCCACATAACAGGACCCCACCGAGAGCCTCGGCCTGCGTTGGCTCCCCGCTTCGCACACGACCGCTGAGCAGCGCCAACGGAACGCCGAGAACGCCGCCCACCAGGACGGCGCCTGCCAGCTCGATGAAGCCATCCAGCGCGACGACCCGCGCCGCCTCCGGACTCCCGAACCCGACGACCACCGCCAACGCGAAGCTCATCGCGACGACGCCGAGCAGAGTCTTCGTCAAGGGGCCTCGCGCGTTCGCTTCCCGCACGACGTCACTCACAGCGGCGGGATCCGTCGAGGTGGCGATGGCGGCCAGTAGCAGTGCCACGGGTATCGACCAGCCGAGCATGAGGAGTCCCGCGGCGACGATCGCTGCTGTAAGCACTACGACCACGAGCGAAATCACGAGGACCGCGCGACCGTGTTCTCGGAACAGAGCCAGCGTGAGTTCGCCCCCCAGCAGGAATGCCACCATCACCAGCGCCAGGTCTGCGATGAACGGGAACCATCCCGCGCTCGCTTCCGGAAAGAGGCCGAAGCCCAGCGGCCCGACGCACACGCCGATCAGTAGCAGCAAGGTGACGCGCGGCAGCCGGGTGCGGCCTGCGACGATCTCGGCAGCGAGGCCGGCCAGGAAAATGGCGCCCAGCGTGACGAGCGCAATGGCAATCGGATCGGCCTTCATCCTTCGACGCCGGGCCAGATCCGTACGGACGCGGCTGCGTCGAATGACTCCACTCCGGATCCCAACCGCTCAGCTCCGCTGACAGTCCGCCAACCCGAACGTCGCGAACGCCCTTGCAGACACCCTCCGGGCTCTTCAGTCATACTACGAGCGCACCGGCCAGACCGGGAATGCGAACCCCCACCCCCGGTGGCGCCCTTGCCGTCGTGTGCTGAACATCGTCGCCTGATGCAGTTGGCCACTCCCTGCACCACGCCCGATTCAGCAATCACTAGAACTTCGGAAACAGCCTCGTCGAGCCGGGTCGACACCGAATGGCACGACTGGCCGGCGCTACACGCGCGGGTGACGAGCGACCACCCTCGGCTAAGCTCTCCGACCGCGGGTCTCCCCGCTCCGCCTCCTGAACGCGGTCCTCCCCATGCTCGCTCAATTGCGTGCCAGTCGAGATTCCCAAACAGATGTTCCAGTCGACGCGCGAAGCCCAGATGCCGTTTCGAAAAGCGACGCTCGAGGTCGATGGTGGGTATGCTCGAAGATCGGCTGATCGCGATTCGCCGATGAACCCGATCGTGTAGAGCAAGGTCGCCAAGAAGAAGAGACAGACGATCACGCCGCAGCTGAAGAGCAGCCTCTCGTCGGCATCGTTGCCTTCTCGAAGGTTCGGAGCTCGAGATGCGGCGCATCGGAGGAGCGATCCGGGTTCACCATCAGTGACTATCACCGATACGATGAACGGACCATGCTGGGCCCGTGCCTTGCGTCAACTCCTGCAGGTTGCGAGCGCCGCGCGTCCGAGCTCGCTGTAACGTGCCCCGCCCGGGCCGAGTGTGCTCCGGAAGAGTACGACTTCGGTCACCGCGATGGGCACTTCTTCCGGCCTCGCGGTGAGCTCGAGCCCGCGGCCTCCCGTTCGTCGGAAACGTCCGAGTGTGATGTGTGCACGAAAGCGCCGCGACTGCGCTGGAAGTCCAGCGGCGACGACCGCTTCTTCGACGGCGGCCGAGAGTCCGTCGAGCGCCGGCTCTGCCTTCAACAGCGCGGCCACGACGCGCGGCCTCGACGCGCTCGGAAACAGCGAAAGACCACGCAGCGCAGATTCGAAGGGCTCGACCTGGCGAAGGCGCTCGCCCAATGCGTCGACGAGCCTGGGGACCGCATCGAAGGCCGTGTCACCGAGAAATCGCAGCGTGAGATGGAGACCTTCAGACCGTACCCAACGCACCCCCTTCGCCCAGGGCTCGCGCTGCAAGGTACCGGTCGCCTGCACGAGCGCACTCCGCGCATCCTTCCCGACCGCGAGGGCCACGAAGGCCCGCAGCTTCAGGGTGTCCGCCGCTGGCGTTTCACTCAGCCGTGGGGATTCGGAGCTCGCCATCTGACTGTTCCATGACCTCACTTCGACTCACCACATAACGGAGCAGCGCGGCGTCAGTCGTCGAATTGCGAAATTCGATGATCATCGTGGTGGACCCGAAGGACGAGACGTAGGAGGCCGCCGAGTCGGTGTGGCCCGGGGCAACCACGGAGGTCCTTCGAGCCCAGATCGATGGCAACCACACGGGGCCCGGCCTTGGTGGCTCGCCATATGCATCTGCCCGCAGCACTGCGGGCGCGAGTCATGAGAATGACAGCGGTGGGCGAGCAGAGCAACTCCAGGGGCTCGGGCTGACTACCCGGCAGCAGCCGGGTTCCGCCGGTTCGTTCATTCAAGTCAGTCACCACCCACATGACTTGCAGCCGATGCGGCGTCTGGGGCCGCGGCGCCGGAACCGGGGCATCATCGGGGTGCAGCGGCTGGGTGGTGTCCCCATTCGGCACCATGAGGGCAGGATCCGCTTTGGAGGCCTCGTCATCGGGCGCGCGCTGCGCCGCCGCAGATGCAGCTAGTCTGAAGGGGTCGCGCAGGGCTAGTCGATCACGAGGGAGACCGGGATGAAGCAATTGCAGGGCCGCGTCGCCGCCATCACTGGAGCGGCAAGTGGCATTGGACGAGCGACGGCGGAATTGCTGGGAAGCCGCGGCTGCAGCGTGGCGCTGATCGACATCAACCAGGCAGGGCTGGAAGAGACCGCCCGGCAACTGCAGGCGAGCGGCGTGACGACCAGCGTGCATCACGCCGATGTGGCGAACGCCGAGCGGATGCAAGCCTTGCCGGCCGAGGTCGTCACCGCGCACGGTGCCATTCACATCATCGTGAACAACGCCGGCGTTTCCGTACTCAAGAGCTTTGAAGCTCACACCCTCGACGATCTGCAATGGCTCGTCGGCATCAACTTCTGGGGCGTCGTCCACGGCTGCAAGTTTTTTCTGCCAGAGCTTCGCAAGGCCGACGAAGCGCATATCGTCAATGTTTCGAGCATGTTTGGTTTCTTCGGCGTGCCGGGGCAAAGCAGCTACTGCGCGGCCAAATCTGCCGTGAAGGGGCTCAGCGAATCGCTGTGGGCCGAGCTGCAAGGCTCGAATGTCGGCGTGACGAGCATCCATCCCGGCGGAATCGCCACCGGCATCGCAAAGACCGTGCGTGTCGACGATGAAGAAGCGCGCACCCAGCTGGAAAAGACCTTCGAGCAACACGGTCATCCGGCGTCAGACGTCGCCCTGGGCATCCTGCGCGGCATCGAAAAAAACAAGCTGCGAGTCATCGTCGGTAGCGAGGCATACCTCACCGAATGGCTGAAACGGCTCTTGCCCGTCTCCTTCCATCCCTGGATTGCGACGAGGATGAATCCGAATCGCTAGCCCGGAGCGAGGGGTCTGTGCCCGGCCCGGCTAAGCCCGACGTCCGACCAGTCGGCTGCCAGCGACCGCGCCGACAATCAGCAAAACGATCGTGACGGGACTTCCGAAGGGAACCGCCGTCGGAAGCGCTTCGGCCTCGACGTGCACCGTCTGCACATCCGAGACCCCGTTCAACCCGTCCAAGACGCCGCCGGGGCAACCCGAATAGTGCATGAAGTAGGAGACGTCGAAGAAGGAGTCCAGCTGGAACTTGCCACCCGGAACGGGCGTGAGGTTCACCTCCCCGGGATTCGAATTGCCGGTATTGTCAGTGCCGCCGAGAATTCTGAGATTGCAAAAATTGGCAGAGGCTCCGGGAGGAAGTGAGCCGCCGAGGTACGTCATCTCCGTCCCAAAGGACGGATTCGGATCGTTCAGGCCCCGGTTCGACAAGACTTCGGTAAAGAGGGGGATCGTCAGCTCCTCGGTGTAGCCGGCCAGGGCACCTGTGCCCTGCAACGAGATGACCGCGTCAGAGCTGAAGCACTCGACGACCTGCCCGACTGCTGGGCCGGGCCCTTCGCAGGTCTCCGGGTCGATGACAGCCGAGCAGCTCCCCCCGTAGCCCGTGGGGCCGCCGGGGCCGCCATGCGAACACACGAAGTTCTTGTGAGAGATATCGAACTCGATTGTCGTGCCCGGAGGGAGATTCGAGTTGTCGATGAACTCGTGCACGTCCGCGGGGCTCAGATAGCCACAACCTTCGGGCGGAAGATCGACCGTACCACTGCCGTTGTCTTCCAGGACACATGGCTGCGCCAAGGCACTCGCGGCGGTGATCGACAGCAACAGCACTAGAGCCAGACTACGCAGCATTCCCAGGATTCGCATCTATATCCTCCTCGAGCCCTCGCGGTCCACTCACGTTCGCACGCGGCCGAAGGCTTTGAATAGCGGGCGACGGAATCACTGGATTCCGCAATAATCGAGTCAGTTCGAACCGAAGCACCGCAGCCGGGCACAACACCATGAACCACGTCGACCCAACCACTGCCTCCGGTGCATCATGAACGACTCCGCCCGATTTGAAAAGCAATTTCGCACCCTGTTGCTCCTAGGGACGTTGTGGCAGGTTTCGATTGGATGCTCTCCAGCGGAGCACCGGGAGAAAATCACCTCAGGGCGAAGGAATCTCGTTCTGATCACGGTCGACACCCTGCGCGCGGACCACGTGTCGGCCTACGGCTATCCGCGTGACACGACGCCGAACATCGACCGCCTGGCCAACGAGGGCACGCGCTTTGCGAACGCTCTGGTTCCTCGCAGCGAGACCTGGCCGGCACTCACCTCGATCCTGACCGGCAAACAACCGCGAACCCATGGCGTGCGGGCCAACGGGACGAGACTCGACGCCTCGCAACAGACCCTGATCGAGCTACTCCAGGAGGCGGGCTTCACGACCGCCGCCTTCCTGACCAACATGACGACAGCCCCCAATCGCGGGCTCGACACGTTGCAGGTCTGGCCGGAGGATCCGCGCATCCGGATCCCCGACTACGAGGCCGACGCGCACGCCACACGAGCCGCACAGCGCTGGCTACGAGACCACGCTAGCGAGCGCTTCGTTCTCTGGTTGCATCTGCTCGGTCCGCATGAACCCTACGAGCCCGATCCTGCCCGCCCCCGGCGCTACGCGACGGGCTATGAGGGTGCCCCCAGCGCATCGCGCTCGACCCTGGTTCGCATCCACCGCGCCAAGCGCGCAATCGAGCCCGACGAACTCGCCCACTACCTCTCGCTCTACGACGAAGAAGTCTCAGCGATCGACGAGCATGTCGGAGCACTGCTCGCTGAGATCGATACGGCCGACCTCCGCGACGAAACCCTCGTGGTCTTCGCCGGCGACCACGGCGAAGAACTCTACGAGCACGATTTCTACTTCCTGCACTCATACTCACTCTCACGCGCGGTGCTCCGGATCCCCCTCATCCTGCGCTTGCCCGGCCAGCTGCCCGAAGGCCGCGTGGTCGACGGCCTGGTTCAAGCGATCGACATCGCGCCCACTGTGCTCTCCCTGCTCGGACTCTCCATTCCGGCCGGCGTCGAAGGCGTAGACCTGCATCACCTCGCCAAAGGCGATGGACCGCATCCACGCAGCTCGCCGATCGCTTTTGCCGAGCTGGGCCCCGAGATCCACGCCCTCCAGACCGCGGGCTGGAAATACATCCACAATCCAAAGGGCTATTCCTCGCCGGGCACCGCCGAGCATGGATCCGGCTATTTCGGATTCTTCCAGATCGCCAAGGAAGAACTCTTCGACCTCGAGGCCGACCCGGGCGAGCATCACAATGTCGCCCTGCAACGTCCCAAGATCGCCGAGGCACTGCGCGAGCGCCTGGACGCCTGGCTGCTGACCGGAGAAGAGGCAAGGCCCCGAGCCACGATGTCGGAGGCGAGCCGCGCGGAGCTCGAGGCGCTCGGCTATCTCGAGCCGCGCAGCTCACGGGAGTCAGTCGGGTTGCCCGAGCCCCCGGCCCCCTCCGAACCGCACGGCGACCGCTGACCAACGAGCAGATCGAGCGCGGTCTGCGAATCATCAGCTTTTCCGTCGGTCATGACCTCGGTGACGATTGTTCCAGACCGATCGACTCCGAGTTGGAGCTTCTTTCAGTTGCCGCTGCCTCCACACTCGACTACCACCCATTCGCCCTTGCCGACAATTGTAGAACGACGCCCCTCATCGCCCCAATGACCCTCCGCTCGGAGAGACCAGTTTGGGAGTCTCAGCAATTCGCATAACAGTATGCAATCGTTCTGGGCTTCGGTCGGTTCGACTCGCTTCGTGGCCCGGAGGCCTTTCGGGTGCTCGCGGTCATGGGCGGTTCTATGCGGCTGCCAGAACGACATTCGGCGGCGGGTCGTCCGTCGAGATCCCGGCTCATGGGCAACTAGCAGAGACCACGCCCGTTCCGATGCAGTAGTTGTCGCCGAGGTTCACCCCGATGCCAATGACTGTGCCCGTCTTGTTGCTCGCGATGACATTCTCGCGGTATTCGCCATTGCCGATGAAGTTGAGACCGTAACCGCCATTGAGCAGCACAGTGTTGCGCTGGACGGTCGCGCCGGAGCCAACGAGGATGCCATTGCCCCCGTTGTTCTTCGCCGTGTTGCCCGAGACGGTCGAGTCGGAGTTGGCGAAGAGGCCGTCTCCCCCGTTGTCGTACGCCGTGTTGCCCGAGACGGTCGAGTCGTCGCCTGCGACGATGCCAGTGAGTCTGTTCCAGCGAACCCGCAGAGCCAAGATCTTGGCTCGATCTCCGAGAAACACGCCAAAGGAGCCCATCCCCATGATGCCCCCGTCTCTTACCGAGATGCCGCGATTCAATGGCGAAGTGATCTCCACCCCCGATCCCGACCCCGAGGCGGGTGTGCAGCTGCTGGCCGCTCCTTCACAGCCCGATCGAATGATCGAGAAGTTGTTGAGATCGATACCGACATCGCTGGTGCTCACGACGATACCGTCCGTATTCTCGTCGGGCACGATGAGATCACCCGTCAGCCGATAGCTCCTGCCCGCCTTCCCGCCGATCGTCACCGGAAACCCCGCCGCATCCCCAGAGAAGCAACCCGTCCGGGTGGCACAAGTCTGGTTGATCTCGAGCACGCCGTCGGCGGCCAGGACGGATGCGGCCAGAGCCAGCAGGGTGATCGGTAGAATCCAGCGCATAATGGTCTCCAACGAGCAACTGATGGCTTACTGATGGCTTACTGATGGCCTACTGATGGCATAGTGATGGCATAGTGATGGCATAGTGATGGCATAGTGATGGCATAGTGGAGGCATAGTGGAGGCATAGTGGAGGGCGGAGTCGTCAATGGGCAGATTGTGTCGCCACTGCAGAGATTAGTACGGGTCTCACTCCCACCGCCAATTATCTGTTACCTGTTACCTGTTACCTGTTACCTGTTACCTGTTACCTGTTACCTGTGGACTCGAGTTGCCCCCGTTGTTCTCATCGAATGGATTTCTTCAATAGTTGGACGATGATCCGCAATCGTCCAATCCGAAGCCCAGATTTGCTTTCGCGATATTCCCGATCAGAGTGCAGTCATAGCACCTTATTCCGATTAATCCTCCGGTGACGATGTTGTTTGTCAGCGTAGAACCGGAGGCATCGATTCCCGGGGCGGTTGCCGAGGATTCAGCGATGTCATCCTTCGATGCGCGACCACCCCAGATCATCCCCTTGCCGAGGTTGGGATCTCCTGCGACCACGTTTTCGACGAGCACTGAATGTCGCGACACAACGCCGAAGTCGTCGGCACCCACTGAGACGTTTCCAGTCACTGTCGAGCCCAGTTGTTTCGGTGCCAATGCTCCCGGCCTTCACGACGTTGCGTAGTCCGTTCGAGTTCATACCGACCCCATACACCAAGGCCATTTGTGTAACCGAGGCTGACCGGGCTGTTTCCTCGGAACGGGGCAGAAAGGCCTCATTCGGAGCTTGGCCATCAAATCGTTACTCAGCGGTGGGATGGGAGACGCCGCCTGAAACTAATTCCTGCCGGGCTCGGAAGAAACGCATCTGATTTCGAGTCGGACTCGCCGGTCCTGTCAACCTTGAAGACGAAACACCGCACTCGCGATACACGCGGCAGCCGACTGCCAAGTCCTCACTGTCTCGGGCTTCGGGCTCGATGTCCTTCCCATTCATCGAACGCAGGGGGAGCCCGGAGCACCAGTCCCCAAAGCCCAGATCGCGATTCGTCGCAGCTCTCGAGGATTTCGATGTGACGGCACTCGGGTCCCGCACGAGTTCGACGTCAGCGTTTGGCGGTCGAGCTGTGGCGGCTCGATCACAGACTCGCTGCCCGCGCCGACGGCCCCCGATCGAGCCGCTTCGCCAATTTCCACAGGAGCGAAAAAGCGGCACGAGTTTCGTATCGTCTCGCATCATGGGCGGATCGATTCAACACCTGAGGAGTAGTTGATCGTGACTTCGGGCCGCACACTCGTCACCGCAGTGGTCGGCGCGCTCGCCGTCCTATCGTGTTCGACGCCGACCCACGTCGGAAACGAATACCGTGCGCTGATTCGACGTACGCAGGGTGGGATCCCGCACATCCGGGCCGACGACCTCGGCAGCCTCGGTTTCGGAACCCTCTACGCGATGGCCGAAGACAATGTCTGCATCCTGGCCGATCAGTACCTGAGCTTCGGCGCCCAACGATCGCTTTTACTGGGTCCGGGAAGAAACAACCTCGATAGCGACTTCTTCTACCAGCTCCTGATCGACCGCGGCCAGGCCGAGGAGCTCTTACCGACCGAACTCGAGCGGCTGTTTCGAGGCGCTGCCGCGGGCTACAACCAGTATCTGCGCGAAACGGGCGTGGCGAAGCTCCCGGACGCGCGCTGTCGAGAAGCACCGTGGGTTCGCGTTGTCAGCCCCCTCGACGTCAAGCGCGTTTCGCGCGCCGATTACGCGCTGGCCTACATGATGCCGATCGTGGTGGCTGCCGCACCGCCCACCGAGGCTGCAACCGACGAGTCCGCTAGCCCGCCCGACGCCCGCCATTTCGCGTCGGCCGTTAAGGCCTATCTCGAGGTGCCCAAGCAAGGGGGCAGCAACGCGATCGCCATCGGGCGCGATGCGTCGCAGACGGGATCGGGCATGCTGCTCGCCAATCCTCATATGCCCTGGAACGAGCCCTTCCAACGCTTCTATCCGATGCACCAGACAGTGCCCGGGCGCATCGACGCACTCGGCGCCAACTTGATCGGCCGCCCACGAGTCGGCTTCGGACACACCGAGCACGTCGCCTGGACGAGCACCGTATCGACGGCGCGGCGGGTATCCTTCTATCGCCTGGAGCTGATCCCTGGAGATCCGACCCGCTACCTCTTCGACGGCGTCCCGCGAGCAATGAAGCGCGAAATCGTGACGGTCCGGGTCCGGAACGCTTCGGGAGATATCGAGCAGCGCAGCCACATCTTCTATTCGACACATTTCGGGGCACTCGTTGTCGAGAATGAACATTTCGGATGGACCCACGAGCACGCCTACGCGGTACGGATGCCCGACGCGGGCTGGCGCAGTGAAATCTCGGCGCTTGCGCAGCTGCGGGCCAGGTCCGTTCGCGAGCTCAAGGCGATTCACGACCGCTACCAATTCCTGAGCGTCAACCTGATCGCGGCCGACCGCGAGGGGGAAGTGCTCTTCGGAGACCTCGGACCGGTGCCCCACATCTCCGATGAGCAGGCTGCGGCCTGCGGCGTGATGCACGGAGCAGCCTACGACGGATCGCGATCGGAGTGCCAATGGGGCAGCGACGCCGATGCCTCCGCCCCCGGCATCTTCGGCCCAGCGCGAATGCCCTTTCTATTTCGCCGCGACTTCGTAACGAACTCGAACGACAGCCACTGGCTCGCCAATCCCGCGCAGCCGCTCAGCGGTTTCCCACGCATCTTCGGCGATGAAAATCGAGCGCGGACGCTGAGAACGCGATCCGGTCTTCAGATGGTGTTGGGCCAGCTGAAGGGCCCTTCCGGTGACGGCAGGATGTCGCTCGAAGACCTCCAACGCCTGACCTTTGCCGACGAGAACTACGCCGGCCAGCTGATCCGGGACGACCTGGTGACGTTATGTCGCGCCGATCCGAACTTCGTGCTGGACGACGGCCGTTCGGTTTCGCTCGCCGAGGCCTGCGAGGTGCTGGCTCGATGGGACCTGCACGCGAATATCGACAGTCGGGGGGCCCACCTGTTTCGACAATTCCTCGCCGAGGCCAATCAGAATCGACACGTGCGCCGCCTGCCCGCCTCTTTCGCGGTAGACGTCGGCTTCGACGAGTCCGATCCGATCGCGACGCCACGTGGCCTGGACACGTCGCACAACCCCGAGCTGCTCGCGATTCTGGCGAAAGCGGTGCAGAGCCTCGAGCAGGCCGGCATTCCACTCGACGCAGCGCTCGGCGAGCTGCAGGGCGTGACCCGCAACGGGGATTGGATCCCGCTGCACGGGGGACCGGAGTACGAGGGAATCTTCAACAAGATCGAGGCTCGTTTCCAGGGCGCCGCCGGCTATCCGGAGGTGACGAAGTGGAGCTCGAGCTGGATTCTGGCCGTCGAATTCAGCGAGGCGGGACCGCGAGCCCGCGGCATCCTCAGCTATTCGTTGTCGGCGAACCCGAGTTCGCCCCACTTCGCCGACCAGACCCGGATGTTCTCTCGAAAGGAGTGGCTCGAGCTGCCCTTCCATGAGGCCGACGTCGAAGCCGCTGCGCTCCGCAAGTACCAGGTCAGCGGCCCGCGGAGCGACTGACTGCCTCCTCGCCCCACACACCAGGGGCGGCCGGGACCACGCGCCACGCCAGAGCGCAGCGGCCCTGCCCCACATGACCGGGGCCGTGCACTATGCCATCGTCCAGGGTCCCACCGCCCCTCGACTCTGCGGACTCGCGCTAGAGACCGTCTGCTGCTCGATTCGGTCACGATTGGAGATCAGCCATGGCGATTCGGTATGAAATGCTCCCGATCCCCGCGATCCCGCGCTACACGCGGATTTTCGAGGCCGGCTGCATATCGATCGGGGTCGAATATCGACTCCTGAACGAGCAGCTCATCCGTGAAGAGTACGGCGACGATGCTCGCGCACTGTTCGGCAATGTGACGCCCGATGCACTGCAGGGCGTCATCGATGAGGACGGCGTCGCGATTCACGTCTTCGGGAGCGAAGACGAGCAGGAGCATCTGCGTTTCGATTGCTTTGCCGACTTCCCGCACTACCACTATCTCGTCCCGCACGAAGGACACCAGACTGTCATCGAGTTCGATCCGGTCGCCAACGGCCCGATGATCCCCTGGGCGCTCGAATGCCTGGGTTCGTGGCTGGCAGAAATGTTGACCCACACCGGGGCGGCACAGCTCGCCAAGCAAGTCGACCGCGATGTAGTGGAGAAAGTCCTGCTCGACGTCGCCCAGGAAGTCGAGGCCGCGATCGAGCGCGGCAAGCCGACGCTGGTCGCCGACGCTTGAGGCCGGTCGAGAAAGTCGTCCGTCTTTTTTGACGACTAGCGGCTAGCGGATGCACCCGCACCAGGAGTAGGCAAGACCGACAGGGCGACCCCGGAAAGA